>Ga0137409_10002894_pt1 | contig 18224 bp, 22 predicted proteins | sample CZODoug1_16funga_FD_122059 | JGI IMG/M metagenome (GOLD analysis project Ga0137409, IMG submission 122059) | Vadose zone soil fungal communities from Angelo Coast Range Reserve, California, USA - CZODoug1_16fungal (Hybrid Assembly) | ecosystem: Environmental > Terrestrial > Soil > Vadose zone... | reverse complement strand
CTGCTAGCTAGAGATATGGTTGAGATGACGTTCGCCGTCACATCCACGCCGTTCGTGGTGCTCAAGGAATTTACCAGGCATATGGGGCTAGGCTTTGCCATGAAGATTATATACCTTTAGACCTTGACTGGTGTGACAAGGTGGCTAGGTTCCTGAGTGAGGGAAATGAACATCATGAAAGAATTTATGTGCGTAGCAGTTATTGTTGCTGGGTATTTTTTGAGCGGATGCGCTGGTCAAGTGCAGGGTAATGAGCCCGCAGGTACTCAGATCGAGTGCAACACTTTTACAGTGAATGCTGATAAAAGCGCGAGCAGGTTTGCGGTGTACAAGAATGTAGACCGTCTCAGCTCAGATGAGCTACAATCCATCCACGTGTATGGCGTTGGCGACACATATTTGCCTACTCCAGTAGCTGACAAGCTGGTGGACGTAAGCATCTCTAGCGATGGAATCACTGGATACTGCGGCAAATCAAAGGATGGCGAATACGTGGGCTTTTCGTACCTGATGTTCACGAAGTGAACCTATCCACCAATAACATTTGATGTGCCTGGGGCGCCAATCCTTGAGTAGCTTGGCGCCTTTGCTGAGATTGCACTTGGCGCATGATGGGGCTAGGTTTTCGATGCCGAGTGATCCCATTTTTGAAATGGGAACTATGTGGTCGATATGAACGGCAGGTGATGAGCAGCAGTAGATGCATGTGTGGTTCGACTCTAGCATCAACATCTGGAGTTCCGAGCCAGATGGAATTTTACCAGTATTGCCAGCAATTGAAGCTCTTCGTTTTACTTTTGAGCGTCGGCGAAGCTCAGTATATAGTTCAGGCTTGGCTTTCCTCTTTCTCCTCTGTATTTCTGCATACCTTTCTGGATTTGCTTCCCTGTATAGCTTCGTATTTTCTTTGTTGCAAATTTTACACAGAGAATGGTATCCAGATTTTGTGGACCTGTCCTTGCGAAATGAATCTTGCGACTTGTCAGTGTTGCACTTTTTGCATAGCATGCATCAACCGATAGCATTACCTCAGGCACAAATCAAGCTTATTTTACCCATGAAACTTGAAGCCACCCAGAACCGCCGTTGCCTCCAGTGCCAGAAGAGCCAGAGGTGAACGAAATAGCGCCGTTGCCACCACCGCCGCTCCCACCGCCACCGCCTCCGGTATTAGCCCCAGCATTCGAGCCATTTCCACCAGCCGCTCCATTTCCGACGTTATTCCCAGCGCCGCCGCTGCCGCCAGCAGCTCCTGGTCCTAATGGACCCGCACCACCGCCGGCTCCCGATCCGCCTCCGAGTGTGCCAGACACGGTTGCACCGACCGCTCCTGCGCCACCTCCATTATATCCCTGAAGAGATGAATTGCCAGATGTTCCAACGGTGTTCAATGGACCTCCGAACCCACCCCATCCTGCAGCCGTATAGCCGGGGAACCCCGTGTTGGCATCAATCTGATTTCTGACTATTGGCAGATAGGTAGTAGATAGAGATGAACAGCTTGTCCCGCCGACTGTATAGCACGTGGCGGTTTGGGCTACGGCGTTTGAGCCTTTGCCACCCTGACCTCCACGCATTATCACTGCGCTAGCGCCAAATGTCGTAGACACACCATCGGCTCCGTTGTTGTTGGGAGCGCCGCCCGCGCCGCCTGCACCAATGACTACAGCCATAGATGTTCCTGGTGTAACCGGTATTACCTGTGAGGTATAAAGAGCCGCACCGCCACCGCTGCCAGCAATAGTGATTCCAGAAGGACCCACAACGCCGCAGCCCGCCGAGCCGCCACCGCCACCGCCAAAGCCTTCAACTAACAGACTAGTTACGCCCCTTGGTACAATGAATGAACCATTGGAGAAAAATTGCTGACGCAATGTCCTTGGCTGTCGATCGTAAAATTGCGCATGCCAGCCACCATTTAGCCAAACAAAGCTCGCCATCTGAGCATCGGCATCAGAGAAGCTAAGTATATTGCCAAGCACCGCCATCACAACAGCGCTCTGATCTAGAACAGTAATCAAAAATCCAGAGCTGTCATTGCGAATAGTAATTACATCGCCAGAGATAGCGCCAGTCGATCCCAGTGTGTAATTTCTGTTGGCACTGAGTCCACCAGTGGCTATGGATATCTCAGAGTTGCCGCCTGTTATTATGTATGTGGTGTTCGCATCGGCTCCGTTAACCTGAGACGGGATAACCCTACCAACTCCAGCGAGTTGCAAAACACCAAGTACAGTATCTCCACCAGCTCTCTTGTCGATCGCATTGGTGGTATTTATGTCCATAGCGTTACACTGCGATGAAGTGTAAGTATCCCCTACACCCCACGTCGCACCGTTTGTACGTACAATTGTCACTTTATTATGCCTTAATATTTAAGATGCAAATACTGCAAAGTCTAAGTCGTGCGGATTGTCTAGATAAAATCCGCCGACGCTAGGCGCGCCACCATTATTTATTGGTGCACCAACCGATGGGGGCAAATACATGCTCCAGGTCACGTCTGCCGGGAGCGTAGGGTCTAACCACTGATTTCCCCTACCAACTGCGTCTAGGTACTGACCGAATGAATAGCCAGCAGGTATCTGAGTTAATATTAGTATATGCTGCACAGTAGAGTACCAGGGATAGCCTGGCGCTTGAGTCCCGAATGGATAGCTTGCGTCTGGTGAGTGAACTACGGCATTAGCTAGGGAAATATACTCAAACTGGACGAAGACTGGACCCATAAGTCTGACCATATTGTCAGTAATAAATTGGGTATCAATATCTTCACCGCGGCGAGAGTATAGGTCATATATACGCTGTCTTCGATCTATATCCGTCAAGGATGGATTTACTGGCAATCCAAGGTACTTCTCAACTCTGTCCAAGAAGGCAGTAAGTTTTAAAGGCTGTCCTTGGTTGGCGATCATAGAATTGAATGACCACACCGCAGAAATGGCTCTAGCCTCAGCATACGTCTCGGCGTATATTACTGAATTCTCATTATCGGTGGCATACCCAGTGCCAAGTTGCGCTCTAAGGCTGTCATGGATAATCTTGGCTGGGTGAGTATTTCCGCCGAATTTTATCGGGAAAAATCCCCACCTACCGAATGAACCTGTGCTCATCAGAAGTAAAATATGTCTATGGCGGTCCCAGCTATGTCACTAGCCGCGCCACTGTTCGAAATGGAGATGACCATCTGCGTGGCGGTATTCCTAGCCACGTTGATGTTTTGAGTTACAGCGCCAGATGCATTCACGTTGCCCCAGCACCCACGAATGTTAGTCGAATGAACCACACCTAGTTCATCGTTGATAGTAGCGGGGATGGTAAGAGAGTAATTGCCTATGGCAGTACGCACCAGAGTGGGCGTTACTGACACGCCATTGCCCCACAACGCGTCGTGTGCAATGATGGTAGGCGTAGTGGCGCTGGTAAGTATCTGAACCCATCCACGGATAAACGTATGCGTTCCCATGGCAACGCTGGCAGACATCTGTGTGAATGGTCCAGCGCCTAGATCGGTCTGCGGATTCTCTACAGGGGCGGCGTCAATGAAGGCGCCACCGTAGGTCTGAATTGTGTCAATAGCCGGGCTCGTCATGTGTTACTTTCAGCTGGGTATGGGATAAAAGCCAAAGCGAAATGGCACGTAAATGTTCGGAGGGTCGGTAACTGTGGCTGGCACTTGGGGATAGAAATTGCCACCCTGTATTATGTTGGTGGTCACTCCGTCATACCTGTAATTGAACTGAGCCGCCTGAACCTCGTCACCTGCGTCGGTAATCGCGCGAAGCATGTTGGGACCCAGACCGCTAGCCCATGAACCAGTAGTAACCGGATGTCTAAATCCACGGATTAGAGCGCTGGCGTTAGTGGTCTTCTCACCAGGTCCCATGAGCTCACCGGCAGCTAGTACTGCAGCCACGTACTGTGCCTGATTTTGGCTTTGGGGGAATATAATCTCGCCGATGCTAAGACCTGAAGAGAGGGTCAAGGGCTGGTCTACAGTAACCGTGCCAGTTCCGCTGTTGTAGGCAATGACGGTGGCGCTGTAAACCTTGTTCTCAGCAAAGCTGTACCGGGATATGCGGGACACACCAACGATGGGCGGAACGGGCGCATTGCATTGAAAGGTCGTAGAGCTGATGCTAGCCGTCACTTGAACGACGTTTACGCCGGTGCCTGGAGATAGCTGTGGATACGGAGTGCCATCCAGCCAGCCGCCTCCAGGACCCGAAGGGGAAGCTGTGGGAGCTGCGGGGAGGGAGAGCCCAAATGCTACGGTTGTGAACACGTTATTCACGGTCGTGATGACCTGCAGCGAGCGAGACGGTAGTTTACCAAGTATATATGGTATTACCGTGCCAGTCATCAGCGTGGAGTTCACGTCCCTGCGCAGGTTAGTAGCGGTAGGAGCCGCACATACGGCTATGTGCTCTGTACCAGAACCCTGAATGGCTGGATAGGTGAAAGCCTTTTGCACGCTAGGTGAACTAGCCTCAGCTATTTCATTGCAGTGCTCTGCATTCCCGCTGGCGGGCACCAAAGCCTCCTTGGCTAGCACCCTCTGGCGGAAGTTCTCCTCAGTCTCGCCATCAACGCCGTTGACCAACCCGCCGGGTCCAACCAAAGCAACTGGGGCAAAAAACGCGGGGGCGTTGCGCCAGTTCAGCGATGACCCTTCGGCAAGATTGGTAGCATCGCCCGCGCTGGTAGATTGGACTGGTATCAGGTCGCCGATGGTGTAGGTGCCACCAACGCTCACTGAGTAAACCAGACCGTTCTGATCAGTAAGCTCAGCACCTGCAGGCACCGCAGCTGGAACGCTACAGTTGGCAACGATGGGACCAAAGGATCCAGCAGCGTTACGTGGAACCACGCCAATGATTGCGCCTTCAGCTATCAGCGCATCACCGACAGAGGTGTCAGGGTTCACCTGGTCAGCAGAGAGGATGCCGTTGGAGTAGGCGACGCTGAGCTCATTGGCTAGTGCCGTAGCTCTGACGTAAAAGTCGCTTGATGGGGATACGTTGGGTGCCGGAATGCCGCGTCGTATCAGCGCATTGCTGATGGTCGTCAACATCGCATCTCTCACCTCTGTAGGCGTCGGAGTCTGTGTAGTAAATAGGGGTGCCGAAGCCATGTCAGATTACCTTAATTTGCTCTTGAGACGTGGAGTTGTCGATCCACCTAGTCACGAAATACCCACCATTGGTTCGCACTCGATCCACGGTAACGCTAACCAATGTGATTACGTTGCGGTTGACCAGGTCACTCAATGCTGTCCTAATCTTTTGCGTCACATCATTGGAGAACGAGTCAGTAATCTTCTGGATACTCAGAATGTCATTGCCAAGACCACTCACAGCTGAGCTGCCAAGCACCGTGGTAAACGCTAGCTCCACAAGCTGCTGAGCTGCCGTCATTCCGTAGATTGAGCCGGTGGACGGATTGATTGTATAATCTCTAGTAACTGGATCGATTCTGCGACCATCTAGATGACTAGGGGAGAATGGGTCGTCAAACAGGTGTGGCGCGGGGACAGGTGCGTGAAAATTGACCCCAAATCCACCATTGGTGACACCAGCTGCAGAACCGCCAGCACCATAAAATAGTATAGTCATTGTAGCGTGCCTAGACCGACCAACGGACCTCCTCCGTTCGGAGATGTATACGCTGGTACGAAAAGTGCGTTGTTGGTTAGATGGTGCATGATGTCATCTGCGATGGTTTGCCATGAAGACAGATTGCCTCCGTCGTGCAAACCTAGCGAGCTAGCCAAGATTGGACCCAATCCGTTGCTGCTAAATAGGGTAGTGCCCACACCCGTGACAACGCCGCCCGTTGGATTGGCTACGAACGCGGTGGGTCTCATCTGGCTATTGCCAATCATGTAACTCCACATCGCGCGTCCAAGGCTTTCCCAATATGGTTGTCCTGGAGGATCGATGCTACCGGCGCCCGCTCTCATGGTGTCACCTAGGTTAGATCCGTCGGAGGTAAATGTTAGCAAACCTAGACCGGTCACAGCAGTGCCTGAGGCGACCATTGTGCCTGGAAGTACCAGCGAGTAAAGCGTTACCCAGCCGCAAATTGCATTGCCAATGCCATGCCACGAACCTATGTTGGCTCCGTCAACAAGAGACAGGTCCCCGGCTATCTTTGACCCAAGTGTGCTTCCGGTTCCACTAAGCGGCATCTAATGGACATCCAGGTATGGCTAGGTTTATTGTGGGCAATGATGGCAAGCCAGGTATAGCCACATTGATTGGCGGTATGGAGAAGCTTGGCATGGGAGGCAATGTCACATCAATCGATGGTATTGATAGAGATATTGTGGTAAGGGTAGGCAACCCAGGAATTGGTACAGTCAAAGGTGGGATCGAAAAAGACGGGAATGCTGGCAGCATTGGGTCTATCGACGGAATTGACAGAGAAATCGTTGGCAAACCAGGTATACCTGGAACCGGTATGACAATGGGCGGAATATTGAATAGAGTAAATGAACAAAGGCTCATATCCCTATCTTGACCGAGGTAGAAGCAACGCCGCTGACCCCAGAAGGTCCGTAAATGGCTGGATTTATGGCATTCGCGCCTAGGGAAACATTGCTGCTATTTACGGCAATGCCTTCTCCTATCAGCGTAATGCCGTTAGCATCCATCTGGATTCCGCTAGATCCAAATACAATTTTCAACCCATTGGGACCGATGGATATGGCGCCCCAGGGCGTTGCTAGCGAGATGCCCTCGGTAGCATTTGCCTGTATGGCAATAGATGCACCGCCTTCCACGTTTCCTTGCGAGGTATACATCGCTGCCGTCCCGTTGGACTTGAGCAGCACCCTGGCTTGAGCTTTACCATCAACTCCACCGCCGAACATGCAGACTTCTCCCGGCTGAAGCGAACCAGCAATCTTCTGGCTGCGGATGTCACGTGTGCCCTGGCAGATGTCATTGTTCGATTGACGAATGACTATTCCCTGGCAGCTAGCATTGTTGGTGCCTGGCGTGGGGTTAGATGGTCTGGCTAGGTAACCTATCGGTTGCCAAAGCGTAACACTGTCGCTTTCGCTGAATCCGTTGACTACGTCACCCGTCTGCAGGATAATGGTCCCAGTACCAGGATCTACATAGCTTCCAATCAAGTCTATGCCGGGCTGTATTTCGCCGCCGCGTGAAGGTGAGCTCATCTAGCTAATCCATCCTGGATAATTTCGCTCAACAACGTCGAATCCGTATATGTAAAGAAATTCTTTCATCCATGAGATCTTATCACACACTCTCTGACCTGGTGGTTGAGAATTGTCACACAATTCAAGATTATCTATCCTATTGTCTTGACGGTCTCCGTTTTTGTGATGCACCAGTTCGGTTCTTGACAGCGGTCTGCCAATATGCTCTGACATGATCCACCTGTGCTCCAGAATAGATCTTATGCTACACCCCTCTACGAGACATGGGTTGTCAAGTTTACATGGTACCCAATTTCTTATTGGAGCATCAAGTGCCTGCCCAAGCCTTTGCCTTCTGAGGTGAACGGCGCATTTGCCCTTACCCTTAGACCACCTTTCGCACCCGGCGACTTCGCATTGCTTGCTTGTTCTCATTTAATGCTTACTGTTCACTATAGCGTCAGAGAGTTTTTTCTTATTAACTGTAAATCAGTTGTGGTGCCGGCACGTGATTTCTTGAAGGTTCTAGCCAATATCCACATGTCCTCATTTACATTACTAACCTCATCAACGAAGTGCGTAATCCTATCCACAGCCCATATCGTGTCCACGCCATCAACTAGGCTCTTTTGCGAGTGACCCTTGACGGTAACACGTACATCTAACCCACGATGAAGGCGAAGTGACATCTCGCGGCGAGTGAAGTTTTGAAGCTGCTCTGGCGTTTTGGCTTCATCATCGTGCAGCCACATTGGTTTGGCGTTGGGTATCTTTATCTTTTTTCCAGTAAAAGGAATAACGACCTTTACCATGCCAGCCTTGGCGTATTTAGCCAATGTTGCGCTGTTATCAACATCGATCCATGGGTTCTCGCAGTATGCTCTCATGCGAGATGGTCCGAACTCGAAGCCGCCGCTGAATCCATCCGCAATAATGACGCTAGGTTGCTCGCTGGCGTCGAATACAACGTCACCCGCAAGGACGTTGTTGCCACCCTGGAATCCTCGTGTAATATTGTACACAGCAGACTGGTCATAGTTCGGCTTGCTGGCTATGATGTCCTTACCATCAGCGGAAAGCCACAGCCATAAACCTAGCCTCTGGGATACCCTGGCTGCGAATTGGAAGGCGCCCTCGTTTGGGTATGGTCGAAGCTGGTGAATGTTGAACGACTTGAGGGGTTTGCCTCCGCCTGTCGATCCAATATTAGCCCTGCGTGTTTTGACTCCCTGGATATTCTTGCTCATCACCCCAACGTTTTCCTCGTTGCTGATGATGAAATTACCCTCGCTGTAGCCGAACGGAGCAAACACTGCAGCTAGGAACTGAAGCAGATTCATGCCTGAGTTGAACTTCAACAACGGATCGATGCCGCTGTCGATCAGGCTAGCCATCTTGTCTTTTCCGGAGATGACCATCTCGGTGCCGCCGGTGCGAGACTGCCTCCATCCAATGGAGCTAATATATGCGCTCACCTGGATCGCGCCATTCACGGTGCATCTAATTTCAGCCCCAGGTACTAGCGCCTCCCTGTTCTTTGTATTTATGATGTCACCAGCTACGGTGAAGTTGAACGCATCGGTTGGCATTAGGAAATTGCTATTGAAGCTATAATCGACCCATCGGTCAATCTTGACTCCACTACCAACGACCTCGAGCTCAACGACGTCATTCTCAGGTAACCTAGTGGGAAGGGGACTTGCCATGTCTTTACCGCTGCGCCGGGCTGTAGTATCTAACCAGGGTGCCAGTTTGAATATATGGCGCCCTCATTAGGTCAGGATTGAGGTTCATCACATCCAATATAGGTGCCTTGGTGGCGATGGTCACACCAGCAAGCGTGATGGGCTGAGGTGCACGGTAGAACACGATGGGTCTGCCGTCTTCCAGCAGCTTCTTTTTAAAATCATTAAGAGCAGATTGAAACTGCTGCACTGTCTTGCGAACCGGCCAATAGATATTCGAAAGGGCTCTGTTCGTCTGACTTGGATTAGGATTGATTATGCTAGCAACAGACGTGCGTGGAGGTATGGCTGCACGAGTAACCGAATCACCAATGAGGTTCAGTCGATACGATAGGTTGTCAATCTTGCCGGTTATGCGGTTAGACTGGATGGTAACCTGGTCTGTGACCGACTGGATTTGCGATAGAGTATCGAAAAAGTTAGGCTGAAATGTGGGCTCACTTGCGTATATCGTTTCACCCACTTCTCGATCTAGATCACCGGCGAAGGTATCGATATTTTGCACATCAGAGATGGAGGCATTGATATTGCTGAACGTGTCAGGCGTCAGCGTCTCCTTCCAGGTGCAATCCACCTCGACTCCGTCCCTGGAGGTGGCTCGCCAGTCAGTTTGAACCGACAACGTCTTACACTGGATAGGACCGAACTCAGGATGATTCAGAGTGCCAGTGGCTCTGTCTGATGTGGTCAGGATGAATTGTCGGTACTGCAGTGGATACAGTACAGAGAATGATTCATTCTTACCTGGCGTGATATGGTTCTTGAAAAGAGCCTTGGCGGTGAAAATAAGAGCATTCCGTCCCGTGCTCTCCAGTTCTTCTCCGTCTACGCCAACGAACTTGTGTTCGCCCATGTCCTGAGTAAAACCAACAGTCATCTCGGTAACCGGGAACTCTATTTTCACCCCATTGGCGCCCGTCCAAGAGAATGCGCTTAGCTGGCTAAATATGTCAGATGATGCCATTGCTAGTTAGTCCCACCACGTTCTGCAAGTGATTTACTTCGACCATCCGGCGCCGTCGCTTCGGATTCAATGAATGCGCCGCCAGCTTTATTGAGGGCATCAGCTAGCATCTTGTTGCTTGCAATAATTGCCTTCATGCTGTCTTGATATGTCTTAGCCTCAGCGAGCCTCTTGGCGTTGTCGATAGCGCCAGTCCCAGTATCAGTGACTAGGTTGGCTCCAAATTGGCTGCTAGAGGAGAGGTTTGCCTGTAGCCGATTACTGAATGACGTGTCTAGCCCACCAAGCTGATTCAGGTGTGCGTTATTCTGAGTAATCTTTTCAGTAGCAGCCCTTCGAACCTCGTCCCCGCCGCCGGCAGCAAGCTGTAATGCAAGTTTGCCGTTGGCAGATATTTCTCCACTAATATTGGCATTCTCTTGGTTAGTAGCTGATTCCAGCTCACCGGCTGTCTTGTATTCTCCATATCCAGCAGCTCCAACTCCCGCACCGGCAGCACCAGCTACAATGCCGCCAAGCGTCAACCCAGCACCAATGGCATTGCTTCCACCACTAAGTAGACCTCCAGCTACATTCTTGGCTTTCTCAACAGCGAACGCAATAGCCAGCTCCTTTAGAAGGAATGCTCCCACCAGCATACCAAGTCCCTTTAGCGGGTTATTGGCAATGTATTCACCAATAGCTATGAGGGATTGAGTAAGCTTGACGATCGACGGAATCATCTCTGTAATCTTGGGGATAAGCTTAATTACCTCAGGAAGAAGGGTCTCACCTAGCGCCACCTTTAGCTTTTCAGTGACTATGGCAAACTGTCTATCAGCTTCGGCTCGCCTCTCCTGGGCTAGGTCAGCAGCCTTTTTGGCTGTTAATTCCTTAGCCTCTAAGTCAAGTAGCTCCTTGAGCACAGCTGCTCTTCCAGCTTCGGGATTAGCCGCACCGCCAGCCTGGTTAAACGTCTCGATAGAGCCACGAAGAGCGCGCTTGCCCTGTACGCCGAAGATGCCCTTAAGATTCTCTTCCCTGCCCTTTGAGCCAACGACGATATCAGCCATGATATCCTGAACGGTGCGCATCTCTCCGTTCTTGTCGCGTATTGATGTGCCTAGCTTACTTTTCAGCTTATCGGAATGATTCATTACATCATTTCCGAAGGACTGGATTGAGGTTAGCGCAACTGTGGGACCCTTGGCACCACCGTGAGACTTGGCAACTTCAGCCATTGCGCCAAGCGTCAGGGCGTTCTCTATTTTGGTACCGCCGAAAATGCCGGCTGTAGCGGTAATCTTGGCGAAGTTCTTGGCAAAGTCCTTGAGCTCGACGGCTCCGGTCTTGCCCATCTCGACAAATTTACCTAGCGCGCCACTCAGCTCTTCTGCATTTGTGACGGTCTTGGAGGCAAAGAGTTCGCCGGCTGCGATGGACATATCCTCGAACGAAGCGCCGCTTGCGTCGGCATAGTCGGAGATGGTTTTCATCATCGCCATGCCCGTTTTCAGATCGCCAGTAAGGTCAGAGAACTTGCCAAGACCCTTCAATGTCTCCTCGGTGCCACGCCCAGTGCGAATACCCTCAGCTGAGGCTTGGTTAAGCACATCTGTAGATTGGAACTTCTCGCCGCCGGTCTTGGTGCCCTGGATGGCAACCTGGCTAGCAAGACCATGCATCCTAGCGCGTTCACTGACGCTATCGGCGATAGTGAAACCACCCATGATGCCTAGCGCGGTACCTGCAAGGCTCACCGCAGATCCAATGCCGCGAGTGATACCATTGACGGCGCGACCTGATACTCGGTTGGCGAATTGCTGACGTGCACGACCAGCAGCCTCCAGAGCCTGTGCTTCTTTCCTAGCCTGCTTCTCGATGTTTTTCATGATCGAAGAAGCAAGCTTATCGTAAGCGGCAGATTGCTTGCGCGTTTCCCGATCTACCGCCCTGGTTTTTTCCTTCTCAGCCTTCTCGTGCTCCCTGACCTCCTTGGTCTTGGCTCGCTCGATATCCTTGGCTGCTTTTGCTTCAAGACGTACCTTGGCGTTGGTGGCGTCCGTTGTAGCTTTTACACCAGCTTTTTCAGCTGTGGTGACCTGCTTCTGCGTGTCCTTGGCGGCTTTGACCCTAATCTTCTCTAGGTTCTCTATGGTCTTTTCAATGGTCTTGACATCACGGAGAAAATCCCTCAATCCAATATGTATGTCAATTTTTACAGGCGCGATGGTAGCTGCCATTTTACATTTCTCTACTTAGAATTGTGGTGGAGGTTGCTGAGCCTCACGCTCCTCCTCTATTCGCTTGACGTATCTTGTTCGACAGGCATACCAAGCAAGGCTTTGTCCTTCCGTAAGCTCAGAAGCTGAGACGCGGAATACATCAGAAGCTCGTTCTTTTGACCCGAACTCAAGCGCCAGAAAGGGCTAACTGAATCAGCACCTTTAGCAAGCTTCTCTAGCCAAGCCTCCATTTCAACTTCGCTCAGTGCGCTAAGTATAGGACCGAACTCTGCGCTAACCTGCTCAAAGGCTTGGTAGAGAACTCCAACCTCCTCGATGGTAAGGAAGTCTCGGATGGCTTGCGCTGTGGGAAAGAACTTAAGCGAGCTGTCGTTGACCGAGCGACATGAGTGAAACAGGAACTCAGCAGCTACGGCAGAGTTATAGACCGAGTGGTATCCAGGTCCTCTCTCTTCAGCCTTCTGCGCACCCATCTTTGCCCTCACATACGCCTCAGCTGCGCTGGCGCATTGCACTTGCTCGCTAGGTGTCAAAACAGAGAGCGATAATTGGCAAACCGGCTCACCGTCAGAACCCTTGCGGGGGAAGTCGATGGGCTTACATGGTCGAGGCAGGCGAGTTATCTCAGCCCACAATGCCGCGGGCGTCATGTCCGAATTAGGCATTCCCATTTTCGCTCACCATCCTGTCTTCAATGTTCTTCGCAAAAGCCATTAACAAGCCGACCATTCCGTCATAACCTAGCCCGGTTAGTACTTGCTCAGGCTGATTCACAAGCATGAACGCGTAGGTCTCTACGTCCTCATCTGGCGTGATGTCCCTCACCGCACCTTTGCTTCGCTGCAGATCTAGGTAAGCAAGCATAAGGTAAGAAAGCTCATCGTCCGTCATTCGCATCCGCATAAGCTTGACGGGAGGGAACATGATGACTAGCTTCCCAGTGTCCCGAAACTTCTCCTCGGAGAAGCTTGCTCCTTGAACAATTTCTAGAGAGAGGTGCTGCCTGTACAGGTCTTCATAGGCTGCGCCTTCCTCAATTTCCTCGCCGGTCTTCTTATTCTTCAGATCCATCACGGCATGCTGATGTGCCCTAATTGCGGCATACTCCTGCTCTTCAACTGAAAGCAGCTGCATGCGGATTTGACCGAAGTTGAAAGCCTTTATCGGATCCTTGCGTGGATAGTCGATGACCACGAATGGACGAGGCGTATTTTCAATCATCTTCCAAAGCGAGTCGCCTTGAAATTCTTCTTCTAGGTTTTCACTCATCAGAATGATTAGAATAAAAAAGGCGTGCCCCTCCGAAGAGAAACACGCCTTTAAGTGAAGTAAGCAAAGCCATTAGTGCAACCTAGCAGCCTTGTATTTATATTGCAAGACAATAATGACCCTACACTACATTATATTTATTAATGTAGGTGCGTGTCGTTACTCCCAGTCCGCCCATTCGCAAAGCGCCGTGTACGAGGTTTTAGCCTCGGAGTTGACTGCGTGGCTAGAGCTATCGCTCATGATGAAGCCCTTGGTAATGAGCTGCTCACCTGACGTAGGATTGATGATGGTCAGAACCACCACATTGGCAAACAACATGTCTTGCCCAATGCGCTTGATTTCGAAACCAGCTGCGGGAATGCCAGCATCGACGGTGATGCTGATGCTGGGCGAGCCTTGGCTCACACCAGCAAATCCCTTAGCAACAGTATCAACCCGTTGCAGGCTAGGATCGCGATTGATGGTAACGCTGGCTTCTTCGCTTTGAAGAGTGCCCTCGTAGGTAACCCAGAATTTTGCGTAGCGACTGAAATTGCTCATGTTTGGTTACCTTATCCCACCTGGTCAACTTCGTTGGCGCTTTGCAGAAATATATCCACTGTATTCAGGGGGATACGAGACGACATCCTGGTAGAAGGGTTGGTCTCGCGCTGCACAACCGTGCCTGATTTGATCGCCGGAACGTTCTGGAGCAGTTCGTTCTTGTCGTAGGTATTGATGATGTTGAATATGACACCCTTGAAGATATCAGGAGTGACCATGTCGCTACTTGGAGCCCTACCACCTGGAGGCGGGTTATCACCAATCTTCTTACCAGCAAGCTGGAGATTGATTGAGCTCAGCAAGTCATCAGCGAAGAAGTCACATATGGTCACTTTGTGGCTATCGCGAATGCGGTAGTCTTGAGTGGATCCCGAGAGTGACCTGGTCGTGATGCGATTGACGAGGTAGGTGCTACCATTCTGGTTGCATCCAACGGGGCTAAGCCCATTGTTCAAAGCAGACTTGATGTCAACGCGCGTGGGGAATGCGGTGATATCTCGCGGAGCCTTCACAACCCAGAAGGGCTGCGTGATAGCTTCGCTGCCGAATCCAGCGAAGTTGCAGCGCGGCGAGTCGCCCTGGTCTTCGAACAAGCTGACAATGGCGGCTTGATTGGCTGCGAGGTCGCTAGGTAGATGCGGACCGCTCTTCTCCCACACAATCTCAGCTCGAGCATTGTTGATGCCAGTAGCAATCGTGATGGAGTTGGCAAGCGTGTCGCCAAGACCGGCGAATACCCGTTGACGGATGCCCGTAATCGGCTGTGCCTGGAGACCAACCTGCGTCACCAATGCACCTAGCTGAGTGGCGTCATTCGCTGCGGATACGATGCGGTAGTACCTGCTAGCAAGAATGGTAGCAAGAGCCGCGACGTTGCTGTCGGCAGTGGCGCCAGAGGTAAACGCCGTGTCTGAAGTGCCAGTGGTCGTGGTCGTAATACCAGACGTAATCATCGTCTGATAGCGTATTTGGTTGCCGCGAGGACCAGGAATTTTGGCAGTCAGGGTAATTACGCCAGCTGCGTTTCCGGAGGTAAACGGAAGCCAAGTAACCGCATTGAGGGTAAGCCCAATGTTGACGGCAATCGTGGTAACTGTGTCGCCAGAGACGATCGCGGTATCGTAGAAGGTTCCGTCGTAGAAGAACCTGAAGTTACCGTTGCCCGTAGCCGTGCCACCAGCAATCGTGATGGTGGCAGAAGCCGCAGTGCCAGCCGAGGAGGTGACGGCAATGGCACGAACCGTAGTAACCTGGTTGACGGCAGTAACGGCGCGCCACATGATGTGCAGCTCGCTACCAGGTCCAAACAGGTTGATGGCATCCTGCTCAATCTGAAGCGGAACCTGCGTGTCGGGACCGTAAACCACAGTGTCGCGAGTAGCAACACCAGCCGCAGAAGCATTGCCCATAAGCAATATTTCACGCGGGGTACTAGAGCCAGCGCTTACGCCCTGGGCAAAGTTAATTTGGAGATAATTGCCCGGGACCGGGTCATTCGCCGCCAGCCCGGTAAGAACAATCGAAGCAGCCATTATTTGTCACTCTCATCGCCAAAGGACGGGTCGAACTTGACGCCGCAGTAATCTGCGGTAGCTTGATCAGCAGCCCACAAATCGCCTTCCTTGACGCTTCGAACATATTCGACGTAGGACGGGACTTCGGAGTGTTCAGCCTTCTCGGCGAACACGGCTTGCTGACGTTCAATCTTTTCAGCGTCGATATACTTTTCGCCCTGGCTCTTATCCAGGAATCGACCCACAAATGCACGACGGTGTCCATTCATGGCGTCGATATCCGGCACCATGGCAGACCCTCGCGCTTTCACGCAGAGCTTCATTCGTTAATCTTTCGTTAAAGCCCACTTGTGGGGGCGAGTTAGCCTACATCACTGGCAAATTGCACCACATCTAGAATCGTGGTGTTGGTGGGGTCATCACGAAGGTCCTCGTGCACGTCCGCTCCACTGAAGTTTTGGAATGCGCTAGATACCCAGTCGGTTAGCTCTGCTATCGAAAGCGTAGCCTGCCACGCGGGGAAGTATAAATCTGACCCCTCGCTAAAGCCCGTATAACGCGCCGAGGTGAAGCCGACCATGTCCATGCCGCTTCGTAGCCATACGCGAGCACCTAGGGTGCCTCCTGGCGGAGTATAGCTAGGGTCTGCGCCAACCTCGGTCCTCTCGAACAGGATGTTGTTCACAGAGTGAAGTAACGGCGTCAACCTCTCAGCCTGACCTGGGCTTAGAGGGGGCAAAACGTAGAGCACCTGAACTACAGTGGTGTCTCGTTCATGCGTAACGCTTTTCTCACTAAATACCGCAGTATCCCGATAAGCAGCAAGCAGCGGGAATTTGACCTGACTCTGCGTTAGATATGGACCAGGGTCATAACCTAGCTTAGAGCCAACTACGGAAGTAATCGCTTTTCCGTCCGTCCCCTTGAGTCCAGTTTTGACCACTTCCGCCATGAAGCGAGCACCCATATGCTGAACAAGCATGGCGCCGAAATAGTCAAGTGTATAAAAAATAGAAGGATCGGAATCGAGAAGTGCACTGTTACTCGTAGAAGCTGTGAGGGGGTATGTTGTCCCACCAACTTTGAACGTGCCCCAATCTGCCATGTTTTAACCATGCCCAATCACTCGAGCGAAGTAGAAGTCTATTCCGTAGTCGAGGGTTTTTTCAGCCATGTCGCGAGCGATGTTCATGAAAAACCGTGGGACAATACCCTTGCGACCGCTGGTTTTGAACCGATTGTATGTAGGCGTGGCAGCGAACAGTGTGCCCGCCTCTGGCGACCTAGATTGGCGAAAGCCACGAGTGCCCCAGTTCAGCCATGTGCTAGCCCCACCAGCTGAGATTTTGCCTTCAAGGGTCCCAAGATTAGTGGTTCCCTCGATGCTATCCCTGGTGAACAGCCTTCGCTTGGACGTACCATTATTGAATAAAGTGGTATGCCTAGCGCTTTCGGTGCCAGCTTGAACAGCTGAGTGCAGTGCAGAGCGAGATGCGGCAGTTATATCGACGCCGAATTTGATAATAGACTTAACTGTCTCGTAGGTCCTTATCTCGACGCCGATCATTTTGGTTGCTCACCGGTGGTATTTAGGTACAGCCATGTAGTAAAGTTCTGTATGGAGTGGTCGTTGACTCTTTTAAACCAGCGACCCTTTTTGCCCATACCTAGACCCTTGATTACGAAGAAAACCTCAACAGGCTTGCCTGAAACCGGTGGATCGAAGTCAGGGTTGTCCAGTCCTCCGCCTGGATATGACGGAGTAAAAGGTCCAATCTTTACGCTAGATTCGGTAAGCAGACCGCCTGAAGCCACAATGTCCTTCGATGAGGTCTCGCGAACGCGAATATTCCTGTCGTGATTGATGTAGAGGCGCTTAATGCGGTCAGTGTGCGTGCCATTGCCCACCACATCACCGGTCCAAGTGCGAAGGACCAAGTCAATGGTGTGCTGCCTCAAGTCTAGGTTCTGCGGAATGCGCCTTACCCTGTCGACCCTACCAAGCAATCCTGTGCGGAATGTCATGGCTAGTACACCGAGATGCAGCTAGAGCCAGCGCCACGCTCATTCAGTCGGTAGATGCCCAATGCTGCAAACAGCTCATCACGCCAGTATTCAATTAGCGCGAAGGTTTGCTGCAGTGTGTTGCCAGCCAAACTAGGACCAGTACCAGCAAAAGCGTTAGCTCCAAAGAACTCAATTTCATCTACTTTTTTGATACCAGCGCCATCAGCCGCTTGACCTAGATAGCCACCAAGCTGACGTACGTTGCCACCCAAAGGCTGCAGGGTTTGCAATATTTGCAGGATAGAGCGAACGATGGACTCGCCGCCCTCAACTGTAACCTGGTAGGTTCCAGCATGACCCTTGGCTAGGTAAACCGTGATGGTGTTGCCGCTTACAGCCGTGACCCTTGCCGACTCCTGACGGATATCATCATCGATGATTACGGTATCGTTGACGTGAAACCCAGTAGCTGAGGCGAGTGTAAGTATCACTTGCGACGGCGGTTGGATAATGGCAGGAACTACAGTGCTGCAGGTCGTGGTTGTGCTGCTGATTTGGTCGGTAACGGGGTAAGTACCTGTGTGCGGAAGCTCTAGCAGTACTGTGATGGTTGAGCCTGAAATGAACTGGATTGTAACCTGCTCATTCAGCCCATCCACATCGATGCTGACAGTGTCGCCTACTGCAAATCCAACGGTGCTTATCAGCGTCAGAATTACTGGAGCTGGCAATGCCCTTGGTGTAGGCACAATGGTGGAAGACGTGGTCAGTGCACCACCTAGCAGAAAT
>Ga0137409_10000399_pt1 | contig 18226 bp, 11 predicted proteins | sample CZODoug1_16funga_FD_122059 | JGI IMG/M metagenome (GOLD analysis project Ga0137409, IMG submission 122059) | Vadose zone soil fungal communities from Angelo Coast Range Reserve, California, USA - CZODoug1_16fungal (Hybrid Assembly) | ecosystem: Environmental > Terrestrial > Soil > Vadose zone... | reverse complement strand
GGTTGCATAAACTTCGGGCACTCCAGGTGTGGGGGCTTGATTCAATCGCAAGAAACGTGCGACCTGTGCCCGAGTCAAAAGGATTCGGGACGCGTGGCGAGGTGCGATTGCACGAGCTGCCGCGAATAGCGGCAGGCAATGGGAGAAACTATGCGTGGTTTGACGTGCGTTTGGAAGTATTTCGCAATCGCTTCTTTGCTGGCCGCGTCGGCTTTAACCGCAGTTGCGCAGTCCGATCGCGGCACGCTCGCAGGCACCATTCTCGACAGCTCCGGCGCCGTCGTTTCGGGGGCGGCCATCACGGTAACCGACGCTGAGACCGGGACCGTGTACAACTCCGTGTCGAGTTCTTCCGGCGCCTACCGCATCCAAGATATGAAACTAGGTGCCTACAACGTCAAAGTTGCAGTGACGGGATTTAAGACCGCAGAGCGCACCGGAGTCGTGATTCAAGTCAATACCGTCAGCGCACTCGATATCACGCTGGCGACTGGTGATGTCAAAGAGACCATGACGGTGGTCGCCGATGCCCCCACGCTGCAGACGGAGTCGTCGGATATTGGCACGGTGGTCACCTCGAAACAGATTCAGGACCTGCCGCTATCTTTGAGTGCTTCCAGTCAAAGTTTCTTGCGGTCTCCGGAATCCTTCGTCTTCCTAGCGCCCGGAACCGCGGGCCCCGGCACCAACAGTGACCATTCGTCCGGCGGCATCTTCGAGTCAAAAATCGGCGGAGGGCAAAATTTCGCTACTGAAGTGATGCTCGACGGGGTGAGCACGCAGCGCGCCGATAGCGGTTCGGCGTTTGACCAGACCGCGCCGTCCGTTGAAGCGTTAAGCGAGTTCAAGGTTCTCACCGCAACGATTCCCGCCGAATTTGGGCGTACCAGCGGTGGTGTTGAAAGCTTCGCTACTAAATCGGGCACCAACAAATTCCACGGCACTGCGTTCAATTTCTTCCGTAATGACAAACTCGATGCCAATTCGTGGAATAACAACTTCAACGGTGCGCCTAAGGGACGTGACCACCAAAACGACTTCGGGGGAGCTCTCGGAGGACCAGTCTGGATCCCCAAACTTTACAACGGGAAAGACAAGCTATTTTTCTTCTTCTCGTGGGAGCAGTACCGCAACAATCTAGGGAAGTCGAACGTAAATACATTGCCGACGGATGCAGAACGCTCGGGAGACTTCAGAGCTTTGCTGGGACCGGGTCTGACAACGGGCACACCCCCGCAACCGATCATCAACCCGTGCAACGGCAAGCAGATCTTGCAAGGCGAGATCTTCGATCCGGCGACAACCCAAACAGTGGGCGGACAAATCTGTCGTTTGCCATTCACGACCGACAACGTAATTCCTTCCGACCGCATCAGTACGGTATCCAAGAATATTCTGCAATTCCTGCCCGTTGGAAGCGACACCAACGGTCCAGGCTGTAATGCGCCAATTTGCAACAATTTTCTTTTCACTGCGGCTAATCCGGTCCGCGACACCACGATGTCTGTCAAGATCGACTTCAACGTGTCGCAGAAAGGAAAGGCCTTTTTCTCTTACAGCAGCAGAGACCAGGAAGACTTGAACGGTTCGCAAGAGCTTCCGCGCCCGGTGGATCCCCACTTCATAAATTCGAATTTCACACATTACCTGCGATTCGGATATGACTACACGATTAGCCCGACGCTGCTAAACCACTTTGTTGTGGGGCTCAACCGGCTCGCAAACTTCAGCAAAGGGCAGAGCGTTACAGGCCAGGATTGGGACGCCACGCTGGGCATTACGGGTGCTAGTGGTCAGGTATTTCCTCAAATTACGTTCGACAACTTTCAGTCGAGTCCCATCAATGTTGGCTACCGGGATTTCAGCGCTGCCAACGATGATCACAACATACCTGACAGCCTTGTGATGACAGATAGCGTCTCGTGGGCAAAAGGACGCCACACGATTCGCTTCGGTTTCGAATGGCGCTCGATCCAGTTTTCGCGCATTAGCTTCGCAAACACGTCGCCCCGATATGATTTTGCCGCTTTTCAGACCGCATATATTCCCAACAGTAATGACAGTGGGGATCCCTTTGCCAGTTTTCTCCTTGGCGCTCCGCACAAGGAATCTCTGACCTTCATCGACATACAGCCACGCTGGTCTTCCAACTACTACGCCGGGTACGTCCAGGATGATTTCAAGGTTCGGTCGAACCTGGTTCTGAATCTGGGACTTCGATATTCCGTGGATACGCCCAGACATGAACCGCACGGCGCGAATTCCGTGCTTGATCTGACCGCTCCGAATGCGCTCGCGGGCGGTGCCCCGGGTGCGCTGATCTTCGGTTCGAGGGCCGCCGGCGCAAAGACCTATTACAAGAACGTCGGCCCACGCATCGGTTTTTCGTATGCATGGAAGAATGACACCGTATTTCGTGGAGGGTACGCCATCTATTATGCGCCATTGCAATATTCGGACTTCGGAGGCGCGCTGACAACGGGTACCAGCGTCACTCCTACATTCCAGTCTTCCGATGCTTTTTCGGCTGTTCAGTCACCGGATCTTGGTTTTCCAAGCTACGCTCCTCCAGTACAAGATCCCACGCTACTGACTGGGACAGACTCGTCGCCCTTCTTTGTGGGGGCCAATTATGGCAAGCCTGGCATGGTCCAGAATTGGAGCTTCGAAATGCAGCACGAACTGGCCAAAGATCTGATCATGAATATTGGCTATGTCGGCGCGCGCTCCACACGCCTTCACTCCAACCTTTCCCAACTCAACACTCTCAACCCCGAGTTTTACGGTTTGGGCAGTGATTTGTTCCTCAACGTGAATGATCCCAAGGCTCAGACCGACCTTGCCGCACTTGGCGTTACCGTGCCCTCCTGGTTCGTTCCGCTCTGGTCGCCGTCGAATGAGGACACGCTCGGTCAAGTGCTGAGGCCGTTGCCGCAATACCGCACTGTCGACAACAGCCCACTCGAGAACTCTGGTCAGTCGAGTTACCACGCCCTGCAAGCTAAGCTGGAACGACGCTTCCGCAACGGACTCAACCTGCTCGCTTCGTACACATTCTCGAAGACACTGACCAACGCAGACAGCAGCTTCCCAACGTTCAGCGGTTTCAACTCCAATGTCTTCGGCGCGCAGAATCCATATAACCTGAAGGCTGAGAAAGCAGTTAGTTACCAGGACGTTCCTCATACCTTCGTGCTCAGCTATCTCTACGAGCTTCCAATGGGTCCAGGGAAGAAATTACTCAACCATGGCGTGGCGAGCAAAGTCGCAGGCGGCTGGCAGGTAGGCGGTGTTCACCGTTACCAGTCGGGCGCTCCGGTATTGATTAACTCGTTTGCGACAACCCTTCCGACATTTACCAGCGGGAGTTTCCGCTTCAGTCAGGTTCCCGGCGTACCACTGATTAGCCCGAATGCATCGCATTTCGACCCATTCGGAGGCAATAGCGGTTGCACACCCAGCGACGACGGGACGTTCACATCGAACAGCACCAATAATTTCTTCAACTGTGCTGCGATCATTGATCCGAATGCAAAAAATCTTGTCGCGCAACGTGGCTACACGTTTGGCAACATGCCGCTGTTCTTCAGCGGCATCCGAAGTCCGTGGTATATCAACGAAGATTTCTCCATCACCAAGCGCACTCTGATTGCAGAAGGTCAGACAATCACCTTCAAAGTGGACATACCCAACGCGTTCAACCGGCACGTCTTCGGACAACTAGACGGCAATCCATTCAGCGGGACGTTTGGTTCACCCGGCGGAGGCGGCCATGCCGTGCAGAATGCACCCAGGCAAATACAGCTGACCCTACGTTACGAATTCTGAGTTTTCGCAGCCATGGCCACACACCTCCCCCTGCCCCGTTCTGTGGTGGCAGGAGGAGTTTTTTCTTTAACCAAGTCGCTCCTCTAGTCCCTCTGGCGCGGTAAGATTTGAGCATCCTGATGAGTCCTGTTCCCCGATTTCGCGTCGCGACGCACGCGGCCGCGTTGTGCCTAGTTTTGTTCTCCGTTGCGGGTCATCCCGCCCCGGCGCAGGTCCCGCCCGCCACCGCCGACAAATTCCGCCAGGCTTCCGAGGCTATGCGTTCCGGCAATCTCGAGGAAGCTACCTCTGGCTTTGCCGCTGTCGTCAAACAGGCCCCGGCTTTCGCCGAAGCGCATTTCAACCTGGGGCTGGTTCGCGAGGAACAAGGCCAGCACGCCGAAGCGATCGCCAGCTTCGAGAAGGCACTGTCTCTCAAGCCGCGGCTGCATGGCGCAAATCTGTTCCTCGGCGTGGCTCATTACAGACTGAACCAGTTGGACCAGGCGCTTGCGGCTTTGAAGAAAGAAACCACCGCCTACCCCAATGACGCAGCCGCGTGGATGTGGCTGGGCGTGGTGGCTCTGGCAAAGGATCGTCCGGAAGAGGCTGCGGAAGCGCTCGACAAGGCTGCGAAGCTCGCGCCCACCGACGTGGACATTCTCTATCACCGCGGCCAGGCACATTTGCTGGTTTCCAAGAATAGCTACGCCAAGATGTTCGCGACCGATCCCAAATCTTGGCGCGTCCACCAGGTTCTGGCGCAAGCCAACGCGGAGGCGGAGCGCCACATGGACGCCATCGCCGAATATGAAGCCGCCATCAAGCTCGCGCCGCGTCAGCCGGGACTGCATGAAGAACTCGGCTCAGAATACCGGAATGCGGGCAAGCCGCAGGAGGCCGAGGCCGCTTTTCAGCAAGAGCTGGAGACTGATCCTTACAATGTCCTGGCGCGATACAAGCTGGGCGTACTCGCGGTGGAGCGGAATGATGGCGCCAAGGGGAAGGAACTGATCGAAGAGGCGCTGCGCCAGAAACCTGGGCTTCGCCATGCCGACTACAACCTCGGGCGCGCGGAAATGCAGATCGGAAACGACGCTGTCGCAGCCGACCATTTCCAGCAGGCCACCAAGACCGAGAGCGACCCTGAGGTTCTGCAGCAGTCGTGGTTTCAGTTGGGAATTGTCTGTCGGCGTCTGCATCGCATGCCGGAAGCGCAGCAGGCGATGGCTACTTTCCAGAAGCTCAAAGATCAGGAGGCGGAGAATTCGCAAAAGCAGTTGAAGAGGTTCCAGGTTCAGCAGGAGAGCGTGGCGCAACCTACCGATCATGATCCCAGTCCGAACTAGCCGTTCGCCCTACATCGAATCTCCGAGGTCGTTCCTGCGAATTGCGACTCCAATGCTTCTAGCGATCTCCGCATTGGCACTCATACGGCTGCATGTCGCAGAGTGCCAGGAGAGCGCTTCCGGTTCCTCCGCGCCGCCAAGCGCGAATGGCGGCCTATTCGTCGATGTCACGGCGGCGAAGGGTCTCAACTTCCGCTACTTGTCTTCTCACACGTCGAAGAAATATCTTCTGGAAACGATGGGTGCCGGTGTCGCCTTGTTCGACTATGACAACGACGGTCGCCTCGATATCTTTCTCGTTAACGGTGCGCCTCTCGGCGACCCCACTCCCAAAGGCACGATCCCGCAGAAGACTGGGCCGGAATACTGGAATCGGCTCTACCATCAAAAGTCCGACGGAACTTTCGAAGATGTGACTTCAAAAGCGGGCCTGCCGGGCGAGGGCTACGGTATGGGAGTTGCCGTCGGCGACTACGACAACGACGGCTACGAGGATCTTAATGTGACTGCGTACGGAGGCAATCGCCTCTACCACAATAATGGTAACGGCACGTTCACCGATGTCACGGAAAACGCGGGCGTCGGCGGTAGTGGGTGGTCAGCCAGCGCGGCTTGGATTGATCTCGACAACGACGGCTTGCTGGATCTGGTTGTGCTGCGCTATCTCGAGTGGGATTTCGACGACGTGTGGTGTGGCGAGCATAAGGAAGGTTATCGGACGTATTGCCATCCGGATTATTTCAAGCCCATTGCACCTTTGGTCTATCACAACGACGGCAATGGACACTTTACCGAAGTGTCCCAAAAAATCGGTCTAGCCAAGCTAGGCAAGGGACTGGGCATTGCGTTCGCAGACTACGATCGCGACGGATACACCGACATCTTTGTCGCCAACGATTCCACCCTCGAGTTTCTCTATCACAACAAGGGCAACGGAACCTTCGAAGAAGTCGCCTTGATCAACAACGCCGCAGTGGACGGCGATGGACGCACGTTTGCCGGGATGGGAGTCGACTTCGCGGACTATAACAACGACGGACTGCCCGATGTAGTCGTCACGGACCTTGCTAACCAGATGTATGCGCTGTACCAGAACAACGGGGACGGCAGCTTCGACTACGCGACGCTTACGTCAGGGTTGGGCCAGATCACCCGTACACATTCTGGCTGGGGCGTGCGCTTTCTTGACTACGACAATGACGGCTGGAAAGATCTGCTTATAGCTCAAGGACACGACCTTGATACCATCCAACTGACGTCGCCGAACCTTCGCTACCGTGAGCCGATGCTGCTGGCACGAAACACGGGCCAGGGACTTGTCGACGTATCCGCGAGTTCCGGAGCGGTCTTCCAGCAAGCGTGGACGGCTCGCGGCATGGCAATCGGCGACATCGACAACGACGGACGACTGGATGCAGTTGTAACAACCAACGATGGGCCCGCTTATATTCTTCACAACGAGACGCCCACCCAAAACCATTGGCTCACGTTGCGACTTGTCGGGCACAAGAGCAACCGAGATGGTATCGGTGCAGAAGTGAAGCTCGTGACCGGAAAAGGTGCACAATTCGCAACCGTCACCACCGCCGGAAGCTACTTATCCGCGAGCGACAAGCGCGTGCACTTCGGCCTGGGAACTGAAACTGCGGCTGCTTCCGTTGAGATTCGCTGGCCAAGCGGCATCGGGCAACAACTCAAAGACATCCGTGGAGATCAGATCGTGCAAGTCGATGAGCCGACTCCAGCAGTCACGGAAAAGGGCAAATGATGCGAAGGAGGTCGTTGCTTCCGTTATCAATGATCGCGATTGCCTGCGTTCTACCGGGAAGCGCTCAAGTAGAAGCGCCCGAGAAAGCCACGCCACAGCAGGCTCCCATGGGAGGAGTCTCCACGGGTGTGGCGCATGCGGCTCAGAAAGACGCTCAATCGCGTCCTATTACGGCTGGCGGATTTGTCGACGGCGCTCCAGTTGTCTTCGCCGATATCACTAAGCAAGCTGGCCTCGACAAGTTTCGTCATCGCTCGGGAACGCCGGAGAAAAAGTCCATCATCGAAACTCCCGGCTCCGGGGTCGCCTTGCTTGATTACGACAATGACGGCTGGCTCGATATCTATCTTCTGAACGGCTCGACAATTTCGGCACTGAAAGGTAAGGAGCCTCCGCCGCGGGCGATGCTCTTCCACAACAACCATGACGGCACATTCACCGATGTCACCGCGAAAGTCGGAGTGGCCAATGAGCGCTGGGGCTTTGGCGTGGCCGTGGGCGACTACGACAATGATGGCTGGCCCGATCTGTACGTCGCCAACTACGGCAAGAATCGTCTCTACCACAATAATCATGACGGCACATTTACCGATGTCGCGGAGAAAGCGGGTGTCACGTTGGGCGGCTGGTCTGCTGGACCAACCTGGGGCGACTATGATCACGATGGACTGCTCGATTTATTTGTTCCCGGCTACGTGAAGTTCGATCCCGATCACCCGCCCATCGCTGGCCACGGAAGTATTCCGCCCGGATTCTGCAAATTTCGAGGGATCGAGGTGATGTGCGGCCCTCGCGGTCTGCAAGGAGAACCGGACCATCTCTTTCACAACAATGGTGACGGAACTTTCACCGATGTCAGCGTGAAAGCCAAGGTTTCAGACCCGAGCGGCTACTACGGATTCGCTGCGGTGTTTGTCGATGTAGACGACGATGGCTGGATCGACCTGGCGATAGCCAATGATTCGGTGCCCAACTACCTTTACCACAACCACCATGATGGCACGTTCGACGACGTCAGCTATCTCTCCGGTTTTGCCTTTACCGAGGACGGTCGTGAACAGGCGTCCATGGGCATTGCCGTTGGAGACTATAACCGCGACGGGAAGGTCGACTTCTACGTCACCGCCTTTTCGGACGATTACAACGCCCTGTATCGCAATGATGGCGATGGAAACTTCTCAGACGTTACCTACCAGTCTGGACTCGCCGATCCCACGATTCTATTTCTCGCCTGGGGTGATGGCTTCCTCGATTTCGACAACGATGGGTTGCTCGACATCTTCGTCGCCAACGGACACGGGTATCCGGGCGTGGACCAGCAGGACTGGGGCACGACTTGGGCGCAGCGCCCTCAACTTTTCCGTAATCTCGACGGCAACAAATTTCGCGAGGTTCCACCCTCCACCGGCAGCGGACTCGCCGATGTCATCACCGCGCGTGGCGCCGCCTTTGGCGATCTCTTCAATGATGGGCACATTGATGTCGTTATTAATAATGTGGACTCCGCTCCGACTCTTCTGCGGAACGTGGTTAAGAATGACAACCACTGGATTACCGTGCGCTTGATTGGAGGCGCCAAGAGTCCGCGCGACGCGGTCGGCTCCAAAGTGTTTGTGACAACGGGCACTATCCGCCAGAGGGCTGACGTTTACAGTGGTGGAAGTTATGGCTCCAGTTCTGACCAACGTGTGCACTTCGGCCTGGGCTCTGCAACCAAGATCGACAAGTGTGAAATTCAATGGCCGGATGGTGTAAAACACGAAGTTTCGATCCCAGTAGTGGACCGCATCTTGACAATCATTGAGGCCAAAGGCATTTCAGAAAACTAGTGCCGTAACCGTAGCGCCGGCATCTTGATGGCTGTCCCAAGAGTGTCTCGCCGTCGGCGGCGCTACATTCGCAGCCCCGGGCAAAAACCTCGGATGCCCCGCTCAATCGAGGGGAGAAGTTCTCGGCTGTGCTCCGGATGCCTTCAACGCAGCCCCGCGCTCCAGTTCCACTTTTGCCTTTTCGTTCATGCCTCGTTTCCGATAAATCTGGCCAAGCATGAAATGCAAGGCGGCAGTGTCCGGGCTGAGCGAGACGGCCTTTTCTAGCTCGCTCTGCGCCTTCTCCAGATCGTTCTTTCGGGAATAGGCCTTGCTCAGTTGTTCGTGTGCGCGGGGTTCGTCGGGCGAGATCTCCACTGCTTCGGAGAGATACGGTACTGCTTCTTCCAGCTGGTTTTGTTCCAGAAAGAGGGTGCCCAGGTTGATGAATGGTCCGGAATTCTTCTTCAGCAACTGGGACTGCCACGCAATCGCGCTCCGGAACGCGGCGAGCGCCTCGTCCGAGTGTCCCAAAGCCTGGTGAGTCAGTCCAAGATTGTCTTCCGCTTTCACGTTTTTCGGATCAAGCTTCAAACACTGATGGAAGGCGCTCAGCGCCTCCTCAAACAGGTTTTCGGTGTACTTGGCGCGCCCCAGGTAATACCAGCCTTGCGAATCTTTCGGGTTCGATTGCAATGCTCGCGTCAGCCAATGGTCGGAACTCGAATAATCGCCAAGCAGGACGTAGTTGAGTGCGACGACCTTCAAGTCAGTCGCCCCCGGATCATGATGCTTGGCTCCCTCGGTGTACTCGGCAAGAGAATCTCTGGGCTTCCCCTGCTTGAAGAGGATGAGTCCCAGCAAGAAGTGTCCGTCAGCCGAATCCGGATGGGCGTCAAGGTAGAGGCGGACCGCGTGATTGGCTTCCTCCAGGGACCCGCCATTCGCCTCAGACTCAGCCTTCGCGAGAAGGTCGCCCTGTTCCGGTCGGACTGGAGGGCTGGTTCCAGCAGGCGTGCCGGTTTCCGGGCTCTTGATGGGTGACGTTTGACCCAGCGCGCGGTTGGATGCACAAAACAAGGTGACAACCGCTACCGCGCAACATACAAATCGAATCGCGCGGCTTCCAGGGGACCCGGCTCGGGAAGCACAGCCAAGAATTGCATTGATTTTGAGGCCAAGGCATTCGACACTCAACAGTCTACTTTTACCTCGTGCAGCCGATTTCACCACGGAATTCATTTTGTTCCTGTAGGCAGTAGTAAGATAGCAGGTCGCGTGCGAGGGTGGGGATGCCCTCGCGCCGAGGCCCGAATAGCCTGCGCTTGGCTGCGGGATGGGCGAAACATGAGAAGGCACGCCATGTCTCGAGTGTCTGAAATCTGTCGGTTCACCTGCCGGCGTAAGAATGGCTCTGTCCTCTCGAATTGCTTTCAGTATCTTTTGATGGCCCTGGCCTTGGGCCTGGCGTGCGGGGCACAGCTCGCGTCACCTGCCTTACCCCTCCTGACACGTGCAGACCAAGTCCGGCAACTGAGCCCAGAAGAGGCCGCTCGGGGCTACCCAGTGCAGATCCGGGGCGTCGTGACCGATGATGTTCCAGCTCCCGACTTCTTCGTCCAGGATGCCAGCGCCGGTATCTACGTTGAGGGTAGCGAGTCTCCGCGATTCACACACCATTTTGGGGACCTGATCGAGCTGGAAGGTCTCACGGGGCCGGGAAAATTTGCGCCTGTGATCCGGGAATTTAAAATGCGGGTGCTCGGCAAAGGAACTTTACCGGAGACGCGAATCTATCCGTTCAGCGAGCTTGCTGGGGGGCAGCAGGACAGCCAATGGGTTGGAGTTCGCGGAATCGTGCGGTCGGTTTCCATCGACCGTTCTTCCTGGCATGAAACCGTTCTGGCGATGACGGTCGCTTCCGGCAGCGGTCGTTTTACCGTCCGGGTACCCATTGCGCGCGAAGAAGACTTTTCTGACTGGATTGACAGCGAAGTCTTGATTGAGGGGGTTTGCGGGAGCCTCTTCAACACGAATCGACAACTGATCGGCGTGCTCTTCTACGTACCCGATCTGCGGTTGATCAAAGTCGAAATGCAGGCGAAAGAGGTTCCTTTCTCGTCTCTCATGCGCTTCTCCCCAGCTCAGGGACCACAGCACCGCGTGCGGGTGCAAGGCGTAGTGACCTATCAACAGCCCGGCCGGACACTTTTCCTTCAGGAGAATGGACAAGGGTTGCGAGTGCTGACTCAGCAGGACACGAAGGCAGCGGTAGGCGAAGTAGTCGATGTAGTAGGGTTCCCGGCGGTGGGGGCGTCCGCCCCGGTGCTGGAGGACGCAGTCATTCACCGGGTGGGTCCGGGCAGTTTTCCACAACCAGTTAAGCTCGACCTCAGCGTTCCATGGGAGCAGTACGATGGAGCGCTCGTCACAACAGATGCCAGCTTGTTGCAGGTCGAGACACAGGCGGACGGCCAGCACTTGCTCCTGCAGCAGGACGACTGGATTTTCGAAGCCACGCTGGAGCCCCGCGGCCCCCTAGACGGGCTTGCCACCAGCCGCGCAAACAGCAAACTCCGTATTACTGGAATTTGCCTGGTGAGCAACGGAGGACTGTGGTCCGTCCCCCAATCATTTCGCATCCTGCTACGAACACCACAGGATGTCACCGTCCTCCAGGCACCTTCGTGGTGGAATCTGCGCCGTGCGCTCTGGCTGCTGGGAGTCATGAGCGCAGTTCTGATCCTTGTTCTTGCTGGCATGTTAGTGCTGGGCCGGAAGGTTCGCGAACAAATGGCCATCATCCGCGAAAAGTTGCAGCATGGAGCGGTTCTCGAAGAGCGCAACCGCATCGCTCGCGAACTGCATGACACCTTGGAGCAGGAACTGGCCGGCATAACCATGCAGTTAGACTTGGCGGTAGATTGCTTCCGTCAGGCTCCGCCCGTTGCCTTTCGAGCCCTCGATGCGGCGCGGAATATGAGCCGTCACAGTATGGTCGAGGCACGACGTTCAGTGTGGGACCTGCGCTGCGACTTGCTGGAACAAGGGGACCTGCCTTCTGCATTGGGACGAATTGTCCGTCCGTTGGCCCCCGGTGCCAGTGACAGGGTCTACGTCAACGTCAGCGGAATACCTGTCCGTCTGGCCGGCAAGATTGAAATGAACCTCTTGCGCATTGCCCAGGAGGCGGTCGCCAACGCGTTCAAACACGGCCACGCCTCACAGGTTCAAATCAAATTGCAATACGCATCGAATAAGGTGATCCTCAAAGTGAGCGACGACGGGCGAGGCTTCAGTCCCGGCGATTCCAATTCCGCGGGCCATTTTGGACTGTTGGACATGCGGGAGCGCGCCGAGGCCCTCGGCTCCTGTTTGCAGATCGAGAGCGCGCCTGGACGTGGAACGGATATTACTGTTGAGATCTCTCGCGAGCACCAACCTATTTCTAATGCCGAGCCCAAAGCGCATACGCATTCTGGTCGTGGATGACCATTTCATGGTCCGCATGGGCCTGTCCGCCTCCCTCAACGTCGAGCCCGACATGGAGGTGGTAGCCGAAGCGGGAAACGGTGAGGCAGCATTGGGAGCCTACCGCCAGCATCTGCCCAGTTTGGTCATTATGGATGTTCGACTCCCGGGTTCCAGTGGAGCAGAAGCCACAGCAGCCATTGCGCAGGAGTTTCCCGACGCTCGTGTCCTGATGCTCTCCACACACTCTGGCGAAGAGGAAGTCTTCCGTTCATTGCAAGCTGGAGCGCGTGGTTACATTTTGAAAAGCGCAATCCGTGAGGAGCTCCTGCGAGCCATCCGTGAGGTTTACGGGGGCCGGCGATACATTGACCCGGCGGTCGCCCCATTGCTGGCGGCCCGTATGCAGCACCGCTCCCTCACCAGCCGGGAGCTGGAAGTTCTCCGCATGGTTGCAAAAGGTCTCGGCAACAAGGAGATCGCGGCTTCGCTGAACATCGCCGAGGTCACGGTCAAGCTCCACGTCAGTCACGTGTTGGATAAACTCAGTGTGAAGGACCGTACGGAAGCCGCCACCGCCGCCTTGCAACGCGGCATTATTTCGCTCGACTAGGCACATTCGGGTGCCCCGAGACGAGTCCGGTGACGGGTCGGCCCTATCATGCCGATTCGATTCGTGCCGATTACCTGGTTCCAACAGGTCTCCAGTGGGGACTTGGCAGGATCGGGTTTCACACGTTCCGCCACACATACGGTGCCTGGCCGGACGAGACCGGTGCACCCGTGGGCGTGCTCCCTGACCGGCGGTCAATAGTGTAATTGATTCCATAACAATGTTCGGCTCCTTTCTCCCGGGCCTTGCTGGGTGAAAGTTGGGTACCAAAAGGTTTGTTTGCGGCCATCGCATTAATCGAAGCGCGGATTTGGTTCCCGCTTCCAGTGACGCAGCCCCGCGTTGGTTGAACGCTCCTGTGAATACTCGTGTGGAAAAGCCGACCCAATTTAATCGTCCATTCATCAAGCTCTAACAATTTCAGCCTCTTACACTGCGACTGGGCGCGCTCAAAAATCCCGGACTTTGCACTGAAAAGGGGCATTGACAAGGTTGAAGTGTCCATTTAGCTTGCCACCATCGATGGCCGAAAAGGGTTGGCATAAATAAAATTTTGCCAATCCGAAGTAGGCTGAGTGATTAGCTTGGCAGGGCGACTTGCCGAGCAACCAGAGTCCGACCGCCCCGCAAGGAGAAGTTGGAGTTTGGGACTGCGAAAGCGGTGATCGCATCAAAAGGCTGTGACGGTACGTGCATCCACGCTGTTTACTCCTTCACGGGAGCAAGCGGCTAGAGCATAACCAATGTCACAGCCTTTATTCTTTTCCTCGGATATCTGACTCCGCAGCGAGATCCCGCAGTGAAACAAGAACCCGAACGACTCGTTTTGTAGATGTATAAGAACGCCTTCGGTATTCCGATGCGGTACGATAATTCCAAAGGACGTTCCTGGCCACAGTTCTGTTAGATGAGAATGCAAATCAGCTGAAGGCTGCAAAGAGATTAGGTATCCACCGCAACACGTTGCGACGCCAGATCAACGAATTGGAACTGCACATTAAGTCGTTGCGAGTTGCTCGCCGGACGTCCGCCCTTAAGCGAGCGCGCCGTTGTCGCTCAGAAGAAGACCAGTGGAACGAAGTAGGGTGCTCGACGTTCACGCTGACTGGCCTCGCCCAACCTAGATCGGTTCCGACTAAATCTGGACGTTTTGGGTCGGTTTGGCGTCAATGGCACCGCCTGCTTGATACAGTGCGCTTTTCTAACTCAGCTGATGGGATAATCATCGGGATGCATGCGGAAGCAGTTAAACTCGGTGCTCGTCCTTCCAAGTTCGGGTTGATGAGTGACGCCCACCGGACAATGAAGTGTGAGGAATGTGATGTGTGCTATCGCGTGCACTATGACAGGGACACGGAGGGATCGGCTACGCATTGGAGCTTGCTGGCTCAGGAAATCATCACAGCTCGCCACCCGGATCACACAGATAACGTCGTCCTGAACCAGTTAGCGAAGTTTTAGGCCGATGAAAGGCATCCTCCGGTCCATCTCGATGAAAATCAGCTTGCCCGCCTTGACGGGGCAGGACATGATCTAAACAGAAGGGCGCGTCTACAAAGGCGACAGTTCATCCTCCTTCTCCTCTCTTTTCCCCGTAACGAGTCTTCTCTCCAGGAATTCCCTCGCCAGATCCTTGCCTCCGATGCCGAACGCGATTGCCAAGCCGAGCATGACGGCTCCAAATGCGATCGCGAAAGCGATCAGCATCGTCTGTTCTGCAACTCCCAGGACTTCGAACACCATCGACAATGCAAAGATACTGATGATGACTCGGATCGAGATACTCAGTAGTCGCGACGAGCGAAGGTTCGCGTTGACTGCTGCCAGGAGGACCGCGCGGGAGAAGAAGCTGGCCGCCAGCAATCCGAAAAAGAGAATGACCAATGACACAAACATCCGAGGCAGGAAGAGAAAGAATCGCGAGGTGTACTCCTGCAAACCCACGATCCCGAGTACGCTCACTCCCATGAGAATGAATCCTACCCAGGCTACCCAAAAGACAAATCGGCTTAGCAGTTCGGTCGAAGATGGTAATGCTGCCTGTTTCAGTAGCTGGGTTGCGCCGGAGTTCTCGGAAAGCTTGGAAAACTTTGTCAGGCGCAGGATACTGCGCACCAGCACCTTCAACAGATAGGCGATCACCCATCCGACGAAAGCAATAATTAACATCACGATCAGACGAGGCAGGTAGTGCGCAAAGCCTCTGGCCAGATCATGCGAGGCCTGCGTCAGTTCGTTGATGATGATTTCCCGCATTCGCGTCTCACTTTCTGTCCGCCCAGACTTCGAGCAGGTACGGCTTCAGTCGTTCGAATTCACCGCAAAGAGATTCCACACTTCTGTCGACGTCTTCCTCGGAACCCTCTCGGTTTTCCAGCAAAAAGGTCAAAGCTCTTCCGCGGTACAGAGGAACCAGGGCTTGAACAATATGGTCACGACTTATAACGGATTTGTGATACGAAGCCGCGAACTCAAATACGGTCTTGGCCCATACATCCGCCGGGTAGTTGAAGTCGCTAACGTCCAAACCAGCAATTCTTTTCAGCTCAGAAAGTGTCGACTCTGAAAGGATCGACCGGAAGATAGGTTCCAGTTCGGCGACGCCGGTGGCAAACATCTCCCGCAGCCGTTTGCGATTTACGCGGACTGGCTCCAGTGTGACCTCTGATTGAGTGCCCAATGTGGGTACAGGTTGAGAATCGGTGATCGTACTCCAAAGTGGAAAATTGCTATCCAGTGACGCGAACAGAGCGCCGACCGTTCGCCGTATGGTGGCAACCAGATCGCTGCCACTTCGATCCGGATGCGTCTTCGCTCCCAGGAAACACTGCGACGTGCGATAGTTTCCGGTTATCGCGGTGATGGTGAGGCAGATTTCTGCGCCGACCCTGCCCCAGTCTTCATTCCAGGTCTCCTTCGCCAGGAAGTCTGTTGCGAGTCGGCCCGAGACAGCAAATTCTGACGCGTAAGGCTCACGGATTCTGTGACCGTAGATTGCGCGCGTCATGGGGTAAAGCAGATTTCGCATGAGGACGCCTTCGGACGTCTGCCTGTGATAGCTGGGGGAGACCATGTCGAAGTTGTCGTTGTAGACAGGACGGGCAAGCCGCTGGAGCCAATCGGGTTCTATGGTTGTCGAATCAGGTGAAACCAGCACACACGCCTTGGCACGCAGCAAGTCAGCGGCAGCCAGGATTGTTCGAAGCGCAGTTCCGGGCTCTGGGGTGCGCGCATACCGAGTGCTGATGGAGTGCAAAGTACGTAAAGCATAGACTTTGGAGACGTTCCACACGTCATCGATCGAGGCGCCAGTCACCCGTTCCGGAGTCCCGTCTTGCGATCCACCATCGGCATTGATGATTACGACTCGTTCGCGGGGAAAGCACTTGAGAATGCCAGCCTGAATGGCCCGGATGACAGGATCAATGGTCTTGGCATTGTTATGGGTCGGCAGGCCCACCACGATGTCCACCTCGCCCACGTTGATGAGCTGGCGAAGAAAATCATCTGTCAAAAGGGTCTCTTCCGCCAATTCAACCTCCGAGCGGTGTTTTACAACTGTGAGTCAGTGTGCGCATGTCCAAACGAGACTGCTAGCATCCCGTCAGATCAGATCCGTCGCAGCCGGAACCAGTAAAACTGGTAAGGGCCCATAGTCAAAAGGTAAGGCAGATCACCGACGCGAGGAAAGATATTCTTGCCAAACATCTCGATCAGAATATTTCCTTTGAAGCGTCGCAGATCCAGTTCGACCGCTTGCGCTGCGCTGGAGAGATTGTTCACGATCAAAAACGTCTCCTTGCCCAACTGCCGGACGTAGACCAGTATTCGGTGATTCGCCGGGTGCAGAAACTCGATCGAGCCCGAACCGAACACCGGACTTGAACGGCGAATCTGTATGAGGTGCTTCATCCAGGAGAGCAGCGAATGCTCGGTGCGCTTTTGGGATAAAACGTTAACCGCCTGGTAGCCATAAACGGGGTTGAGAATCGGCGGCGAATAAAGTCTTTCTGGATCAGCTATAGAAAAGCCTCCATTCCAGCCACCACTCCACTGCATTGGGGTTCGTACTCCATTGCGATCACCCAGGTAGATGTTGTCCCCCATGCCGATCTCATCCCCGTAATAGATGATAGGAGTGCCGGGCAGCGACATCAGCATGCCATTCATCAATTCGATTCGCCGCCGGTCATTGTCAAGCAGCGGAGCCAAACGTCGCCGGATGCCGAGGTTCAACCGCATCGTCTTGTCGCGAGCATAGATGTCATACATGTAATCGCGTTCCATGTCAGTGACCATCTCCAGCGTCAATTCGTCATGGTTGCGCAGAAAGAGGCACCACTGACAGGAGGCAGGGATCTCGGGCATCTGTTGCATGATTTCCGTAATCGGTTTGCGGTCTTCCAACCGTAGACCCATGAACATCCGTGGCATCAAGGGGAAGTGGAAAGCCATGTGGAATTCATCCCCGTTGCCAAAGTAAGGACGGAGATCAGCGGGCCACTGGTTGGCTTCCGCCAGCAGCATCGCGCCCGGAAAGTGATCGTCGACTTTTTTGCGCAGTTCCCGGATCACTTCGTGAGTCTCCGGCAGGTTCTCGCAGGACGTCCCATCCCGCTCAATCAGATAAGGGACGGCATCCAGCCGAAAACCGTCGACTCCCAATTCCAGCCAGAACTTCATGACATTCCACATCTCCTCGCGTACCGCGGGATTGTCGTAATTCAGGTCCGGCTGATGACTGAAGAAGCGATGCCAGTAATAAGATTTGGAAATTGGATCCCACGCCCAGTTCGACATCTCGGTGTCGATGAAGATAATCCGGGTGCCACGATACTTCGTATCGGTATCAGCCCACACATACCAGTCACGTTTTGGATTGTCCTGAGAACTGCGAGACTCTAGGAACCAGGGGTGTTGATCAGAAGTGTGGTTCGCCACCATCTCGATGATCACCCGGATGCCACGGTCATGAGCATTCGAAAGGAAGGTCTTGAAGTCTTCCAACGTTCCGTAGCAGGGATGAACGGATTTGTAATCGGAAATGTCGTAACCGTCATCTCGCAGAGGAGAGGGGAAAAACGGCATCAACCAGATTGCACTCACGCCGATCTCTTGCACGTAATCCAGCCTCTGCGCGAGACCGTGAAAATCGCCAATACCATCGCCGTTGCTGTCAAAGAAAGTGCGCACGTGGACCTGATAGATGATCGCGTCTTTGTACCAACCTGCTTCACGCTTCAATGGCAACCGTCCTCCCGAACGATGGCCGGCCCGCCTGCGCCGGCGTCAATAGAATAGCAATGCGGGCCGCGATCCGCCCTCCTGCCAGCAACCAGGAAGATTCAGCGGTCGTAGGCTATATTCAGTTCCCGTAAGTGCTCAGCTAACTCAGAACTCAGCGCACCGG
>Ga0137409_10002893_pt1 | contig 18227 bp, 17 predicted proteins | sample CZODoug1_16funga_FD_122059 | JGI IMG/M metagenome (GOLD analysis project Ga0137409, IMG submission 122059) | Vadose zone soil fungal communities from Angelo Coast Range Reserve, California, USA - CZODoug1_16fungal (Hybrid Assembly) | ecosystem: Environmental > Terrestrial > Soil > Vadose zone... | reverse complement strand
CCGCCGCGTCCCTTGAACTCGTCGACCGGCGGGATCGGGAAGGTCGAGATCGGGACGGGATTGGTCTCGTCCTGAACGTCGACGACCCACACGAGCTTCGGCCAGTCCTTGCCGGCCTCCGCGGTCGCCTCGTCGGAAACGATCATGAGCTTCTGATCGAAGAGAGGCAGGAGCGTGTGGGTGAAGCCCGGATATGGCGGATGGTAGTCCCACCGGCTCAGCATGCGCGGCCTGGCCATGTCCGAGATGTCGAGGATGATCGCGCCGCCGTCGATGTAGCCGATCCAGGCCCGGTCGGGCCGGCGGGGGTAGACGTTCGTGTTGTGCGCGCGGAATCCGGCGTCGAACTTCGGGTGACGCGCCGGGGCCGGCTCCGAGTCCCCGTCCCGCGTACCGGGCAGCCACCAGCGACCAACCTCGACCGGATGCGCGGGCTGCCGGACGTCGATGATGCGGTAGAACTGATCGTCTTTCGGGTTCCGGGGCTTGAAGTCCGGCGCTCCGCTCGCCAGATGCAGATACGTGCCATCGACGAACCACAGATGGTGCACGCCCCTCGAGTGGGGGCCGGAGGCGTCGAAGAACGCGACCGACCGCGGCTTGCTGGGGTCGGACACGTCGAAGAACTCGACACCGGCCGGCTTCATGCCGACGCGGCTCGTCTGGTACGGGACCACGAGCAGATCGCCCACGAGGTCCAGGTTGTTGGACCGCATGTCCCCGTGGGGCAGATCGGTCTGGACGATGACCGTCGGCTTCCGCGGATCGGTCACGTCCACGCCGGTGAAGTTCTTCGGCGCGGATTCGTGGCCCTGCCACAGCACCCGCCGCCCGTCGCGGGCGAGCTGAATGGCCATGCCTTCCCCGCAGTTGCCGAAGCCGCCCAGATCATTGTGGCCCAGGAGCCGCATGTTCTTCGCCAACGCGCCGTTCTGTGTCATGGCAGTTCTCCCGGCCCGCGATCCTAACACTTCCGGCGCGCGGGCCGAAGCCCTACTTGATCGCCTGGGGATTGATCGGCGAGCCGGTGCCCCGGGTGATCACCAGCGGCGGCGCGCAAAGAAAGAACTCGTAGACGCGGTCGGCGGCGCAGTCCTCGGCGAGCTCTTTGAGATAGAAGATCTCGCCGTGCACGATCCCGATCGCCGGGATCGTGACCCAGTGCCAGGGCTGGAAGACGTCGGGCCCGCTCGCGTTGGGTCGCACCTCGATCCCCCAGGTGTCGCTGCAGATCGCGGCGATCTGCTTGCCGTGGATCCAGTCGAGCGTCTCGAACGCCAGGCCCGGCGCGTCGCCGCCCGCGTAGCCGCCCCAGTCGTCGCGCGCGAGCCGATCCTCCATCTGACCCGTGCGGATGATCACGAAGTCGGCGCGCCGCACGGTGACGCCCTGCGCCCGCGCCGTGCCGTCGAGGTCGGCGACCGTGATGCCGTAGCCGTCGGCCAGGAACGGGACGCCCTTCCAGCGGGCCACGTCGAGCAGCACGCCGCGCCCCACCATCTTGCTCGCGAACTTCTCGATGCCGTTCTTGTGGGCGCCCCGGCTGTCGACGAGCGTGGCGGGGTACCCGTTCCACATCTTCTCGCCGAGGAACACGTGGGCCAGCGCGTCCCACTGGGTCGCGGCCTGGGTCGGCAGGTTGATCGCGTCGTCCGCGTACCGGAGGCCCGGCGTGACGTCGTGCTTGCCGGCCACCGCGTCGGTGCCGGTCGCCAGCATCTGGTGCATGGGGTTCCAGCGTCCGCCGAAGATCCCGCGCTGCGGCCCGTTCTCGTCCAGGCTCAAGCCGAGCCGGAACACCTTGCCCCGCTTGATCAGCCGCGCCGCGCTCACGATGTCCTCGGGCGTCACGTAGTTGAGAACCCCGAGCTCGTCGTCCGGCCCCCACTTGCCCCAGTTCTTGAGCTCTTCGGCCTTCTTCAGCACGTCCTCGCGCGTCAGCTTCGCCATGGTGCGGTCTCCCTCCGTGTGGGGCTCCCGAGCCTCCTGACTCTGCCACGAATGTGGTGAGCGGAACAGGACTCTTGCTACCATGACGGCGCCGCGCGACGGAGAGTCGCGCGAGGAGGAGGTTTCGCGCGATGAGTCTGCGCTCACCCCGTTTTGGCTTTGCGGCGCTCGCCACCGCCGCGCTGTTGCTGGCGGCGGCCGGCTCCGTCTTCTCGCAGCGCGGCCCGATCAAGATCGGCCTGCTCGTTCCCCTCACCGGTCCCCTGTCGGCGAACGGCAAGGAGATGGCCAACGGCCTCACGCTCTATCTGGAGGAGCAGAAGCAGCAGCTCGCCGGGCGCGAGGCCAAGCTGATCGTCGAGGACACCGAGGGCAAGCCGCCGATCGCCCTGAACAAGGCGCGCGCGCTCGCCGAGAGCCACGGTGTGCACGTGCTCGTGGGCCCGCTGGCGACGGCCGAGGCGTACGCGCTGGTCTCCTACATCGAGCGCCAGAAGATCCCGACCCTGTCCCCGACCGTGGCTGGCGAAGACCTCACCCAGCGGCGGCGCAGCAACTACGTCATCCGCACCGGGTGGTCGGCCGGCCAGCCCGGGCACCCGTTCGGCAAGTACGCCTACGAGACGATGAAGTACCGGAAGCTGGCGATGATCGGTCAGGACTGGGCGTTCGGCCACGAGAGCTGCGGCGCGTTCCAGCGGACCTTCGAGGAAGCCGGCGGCCAGGTCGTGCAGAAGCTGTGGCCGCCGTTTGGCACGACGGACTTCGCGCCCTACATCACCGGGCTCAAGCGCGACGTGGACGCGATCTACTTCGCCGGCGCCGGGAACGACGCGCTCCGGTTCGTCCGTCAGTACTCCGACGCCGGGCTCAAGGGGCGCATTCCCCTGATCGGCAGCGGCAACTTCACCGACGAGCACATCTTGCGGAGCATGGGCGACGAGGCGCTGGGCATCGTGACCGCGCTCCACTACTCGGCGGCGCTCCAGACGCCCGCCAACCGGCGCTTCGTGCAGGCGTACGAGGCCAAGCACCAGCAAGTGCCGTCGTACTACGCGGAGGGCACCTACGTGGCGGGCAGCGTGCTCCGGGCGGTCCTCGAGGCGATCGGCGGCGACGTCGAGGACTCGGCCAAGTTCCTGGCGGCGCTTCATCGCGTGAGGATCACGGACGCGCCGCGGGGACCGGTGAGCTTCGACGACTACGGCCACCCCATCGAGAACATCTACGTGCGGCGGGTCGAGCGGGTCGACGGCAAGCTGCAGAACACGGTCATCCACACCTTCCCCGCGGTCTCGCAGTTCGGGCCGTACCGCGCGGAGGACTTCCTGAAGAACCCGGTCTACTCGCGCGACTGGCCGCCCTGCAAGGCGTGCTAGCGGGCGACCGTCACGTCCGGCCGACAGGCTCCTGGCGCGCGGCGCGCTCGCCGCTGATGTCGGCGTCGTAGCCGGGCCGCACCCGCGCATCGATCACGCAGACCTCGCCCTCCCGGGCGAGCTGCACGCCCTGGGCGATGACGCCCGCGAGCTTCGCCGGATCGGTGACCGGGCCGATGCCCTTCGCGCCCTGCGCCACCGCGAGAAGGGCCAGGTCGATGTCCGGCTCGTTGATCCGCTGACCGATCCACTTGTTCTCGACCGGCCGCCCCCGCATGCGGGCGACGCGCTCCTGGTGCGCCTCGTCGTTGTAGAACGACCGGTTGTTGCACACGACGAGCAGACAGGGCAGACGGTAGTGCGTCGCGGTCCACAGGGCCGTGAGGCCCATCAGGTAGTCGCCGTCGCCGACGAGCCCGATGACGACGCGGCCCGAGCCCTTGAGCGCCAGCGCGGCGCCGACGGTGATGCCCGGCCCGGCGCCGACGCCGCCGCCCCCGTTGCCGCCGATGTAGTCGAGCGGGTGGGCGAAGTGGCGGCCGTCTCCCGGCCAGCCGAGCGGCAGCCCGGTCAGGCAGACCTCTACGCCCGCGGTCGCCTCGTTGAGAGCCGCGGCGACGGTCCGAAGCGTCAGCACGTCGCCCGCGCCGCGTCCCGGCTCGGCCGGCGGCGCGGCCGGTGACGTGTGGCTCCGGGCCCGGCACGCCTCGAGGAGCAGCGGCACCGCGACGTCCGGCTCGACCAGGAGCTGCACGTCCACCGGCGCCATGCCGAAGTAGTCCATGCTGAACCCGCGGTGCACGTGCACGTCGCACGAGGCCGAGATGATCTTGGCCGTGACCGGCCGGTCGGTGTACACCTGCTTGAGCGTGCCGGCCAGATCGACCCAGTCGAGCGCCAGCACGACGTCCGCCTCGCGCACCGCGCGCGTCGCTGCCTCGGAGAGGAAGGTGCCGGGCGGTCCGACGAACAGCGGATGCCGCGTCGGAAAGCTGGCGCCCACCTTGAGGTCGGTGACCACGCGGGCGCCGAGCTTCTCGGCGAGCCCGACCCGGGCGCGCCAGCTCTCCATCGTGCGCTGGCTGCGGCCGATCATGATGACGGGCGACGCCGCGCCCGACAGGAGCGCCGCGGCCCGGGCGATCGCCTCCGGCGCGGGCTGCGGCGCCTCGGGGGCGCGGAACCGCGAAGGATCGGGAAGCGGCGGGAGGTCGCCGAGCTTCGCCTCCTGCAGCGCCGCGTCCAGGTTCACGTAGGTCGGGCCGCACGGCGCCGTCGTGGCCATCTGCGCGGCCCGCAGGAGGGCGTCGTACGCCGCCTGAACGGATCCGGGCTGGTTGTCCCACTTCGTGTAGCCGCGGACGAGCGCGCCCTGGTCGGACGCGGTGTGGATCCAGTCGATCCACGGGCGCCGCTTCGCGGAATCCCACGGGCCGGTCGCGCCGAGGATGAGCATGGGTGCCCGGTCGCACCACGCGTTGAAGATGCCCATGCTGCCGTTCAGCAGGCCGACGTTCGAGTGCAGGATGGCGCCCATCATGCGCCCGCTCGCCTTGGCGTAGCCGTGCGCGATCGAGACGGCGCCCTGCTCGTGCAGGCACAGCAGCATCTGCGGACGCTGGTTGCCGATGTGATTCACGAGGCTGTCGTGGAGCCCGCGGAAGCTCGCCCCGGGCACCAGCGCGACCCACGGCACCTCGAGCGCCTGTAGCATGCGCGCGATCGCGTCGCTCGACCAGAGCTCGTCACTGGACGCCGAGGGCAGCGGGGTCTCGGGAAGGATTATCGGATTCATGGCCGCCAGGGTACTCCGGGCCGGCGTCGCGCCGCAAGGTCGCGGTCTCCGTGCTATAGTCGCGCAACTCATCGGCGGGAGGTGACGCGCCCTTGGCCTACAAAGACCTCCGCGACTATCTGGCCGCTCTCGAGATGCGCGGTAAGCTCCACCACGTCAAGAAGGAAGTCGATCCGGACTGGGAGGTGGCCGCCGTCATCCGGCGAATTTTCCAGCGGATCCCACCCGCCCGCCGGCCCGCCGTCATGTTCGAGCGCATCAAGGGGCACCGCATGCCGCTGGTCGCGGGCATCCTCGGCGCGTCGCCGGAGGTGTACGCGCTGGCCCTCGAGACCACCGTGGACCAGATCGCCGACAAGTGGGCCCAGGCGCAGAGCCATCCCGTTCCACCGGTGCGCGTGGCCACGGGCCCCGTGAAGGACGTCATCCTCACGGGCGACCGGATCGACGCGACGGCGCTGCCCCTGTGCCGGTGGACCCGCGATCAGGACCCGGCGCCGTACGTGACCGGTCCGTGCGTGATCTCGAACGATCCCGAGACGGGCGAGCGCAACATGGGCACCTACCGCCTCATGCTGAAGGGCCCGCGCAAGTTCGGCCTCTTCCTCAGCACCACCTGGCGCGACATGTACGCCCACATCATGAAGAACGAGCGGCAGGGCAAGCCCACGCCGTGCGCGGTCGTGATCGGCGCCGATCCGACGGTGCCGCTGACGTCCGTGGCGCGGATCCGCGGCGACGAGCTCGGCGTGGCCGGCGCCCTCCGCGGCGCGCCGCTCGAGGTGGTGCGCTGTGAGACGAGCGATCTCGAGGTGCCGGCGCACGCGGAGATCGTCGTCGAAGGGTTCGTGCCGGCCGGTGTCCGGGAGCACGAGGGGCCGTTCGGCGAGTACACGGGCTACATGGGCTCGTCGGGCCCGAGCTTCATCATCGAGATCACCGCCATCACACATCGGGCCGACCCCATCTACCAGGCCTTCTTCAGCCAGATGCCGCCGAGCGAGTCGAGCTGCATCCGGGGTACCGGCCGCGACGTGGCGCTGCTCAAGCACTTCAAGCGCGACCTCAGGCTTCCCGTGCGCGACGTGCATCTGCTCGAGGCCGGAGGCGGCGCGGCGTTCCTGGCCATCTCGCTCAAGCGCGAGCATCCCGCCCTGCCCCAGCGCGCGATGTGGGCGGCCTGGGCCTTCGATCCGTCGTTCTCGAAATGGGTGGTCGTGGTCGACGAGGACATCGACATCCGCGACTACTTCCAGGTTCTGTGGGCCATGTCCTGGCACGTCCAGCCCGAGCGCGACCTCTACGTCAACCGCGACACCGCGGGCGTGGCGCTCGATCCCTCGGTCGCCGAGGAGGACGTGAACCAGCTCGAGCGGAAGACCGTGCTGTCGTCCAAGGTGGGCGTCGACGCGACGCGAAAACATGCCTTCCCCGCCCGCTCCGTGCCGCCCCGGGAGGATCTCGACCGGGTGGACGCGCAGTGGGCCGACTACGGCCTGGAGTAGCCGGGCCGGACGTTCGCTCCAGAAGGAGAAGGGCGATGAGACCACGACTCTCGATCGCTCCGCTGCTCGTCACGGCGCTGCTCTGGGCGGCGGTCGCCCCGTCGATCGTCATCGATCCCCGCGAGGCGGGCGCCCAGGCGCCCTCGGGGACGCTGACGGTGGCGGTCGCCACGTTCGGCAACGAGCGCTGGCTTCCTCACCTGTACGTCGGGGCGGAGGACGTGGTCCTCAAGCCGATGTACGAGAACCTCCTCACCCGCGATCCGAAGACCGGCGATCTCGCCCCCATGCTGGCGGAGCGCTGGAAAGTCGCGGACAGCGGCCGTACCTGGACGTTCTACCTGCGCAAGGGCGTCCAGTTCCACGACGGACGCGGCGAATTGACCGCCGAGGACGTGCGATTCACGTTTGCCACCCTTGCCAAGGACGGCTCCGCCAACTCCCTCGCGCCCGAGTTCCGGCTGATCAAGAGCATGGAGGTCGAGAATCCCTACACGCTCACCGTGCGCTTCGAGAAGCCCTTCGTGGCGTTCGGCAACAAGGTCAACCAGGGTCTGTTCGCCTCGGTGGCCTTCATCCAGTCCAAGCGCCACATGGAGTCCGCCAAGGACGACGGCGCCGAGCGGCATCCCGTCGCGACCGGGCCGTGGAAGTTCGTGGAGCACGTCCGGGGCGATCGCATCGTCTATGAAGCGGTCGAGAATCACTGGCGGGCCACGCCCCACTTCAAGCGCCTGGTCTTCCTCAAGGTGCCGGAGCCGTCGACGCGCATGGCGATGCTCCGCGCCGGTAGCGTCGACGTCATCGAGATCGGCGGCGAGTACGCGGACGAGCTGAAGAAGGTCGGCGTGCGGACGCTCCTGATGCCGAACGTGTCGTGGGTCTACATCATTCTCGGGGGGCAGTGGCCGACGAAGGCGACGTACGACCCGAAGGTGCCGTGGGCGCAGCCCGACGCCGAGCGCGCGCGCAAGGTGCGCGTGGCGCTCAATCTGGCGGTCGACAAGCAGGCGATCATGCAGCGCGTCCTCGGTGGCCTCGGAACCGCGCTCGGAAGCTGGCTCATGTACCCCGCGGACCCGTGGGCCTCCGACGCGCTGAAGAAGCCCTTACCGTACGATCCGGCGAAGGCGAAGGCGCTCCTGGCCGAAGCGGGCTACCCGGGCGGGTTCGACGTCACGATGAACCTGACGCCGTGGCCGGGGCGTGGATTCCTGCCGGACGTCGGTGAAGCGGTGGCGACATACTGGGAGAAGGTCGGCATCCGGGTCAAGCGGCGCCCGGTGGACCGCGCCGTCTTCGCGTCCGACTTCCGGGCCCGCGCGTACTCCGGGGTGGCGCTCGCCTACGCCTCGCCGCTGGTGGCGCCCGAGCCCTGGGAGGTTCTCTACCGCGCGGGCTACACCAAGGCGGCGCTGTGCCTGTTCGTGGAGCATCCGAAGCTCGACGAGTACGTCGATCGGCTCGCCGTGCAGCCGAGCTACCAGGAGCGCGTGCGCATCATGCGGGACGAGATGGGCCCCTGGCTCACCGAGTACGTGCCGGGCGTCGCGATCGGCTCGGCGCATGCCATCGTGGGGCTCGGGCCGAAGGTCGGGGACTGGCCCGTGATCGCCGGTCACATGGGCTTTCACAACTGGGAGTACGTGAGCCGGGCCGCCCGATAGCATGTGGCGTTTTCTGATCGGGCGGATGCTGCAGACGGTGCTGAGCATGCTGGTCGTCATCAGCATCGTCTTCGTGCTCACGCGGCTCTCGGGCAACCCGGTGCACCTCCTGCTCGACGTCAACGCGAGCGAGCGCGATCAGCAGATCCTCATGCACCACCTCGGCCTCGACAAGCCCCTGCCCGTGCAGTACGCGATCTACGTGAAGAATGTCTTGCACGGCGACTTCGGCAACTCCGTGCTGAGCCGCCGCCCCGTCACCGAGCACATCTGGGAGCGGCTGCCGGCCACCGCCGAGCTCGGCTTCGTCGCGATGTTCCTGAGCGTCCTGATCGGCGTTCCCCTCGGGATGTATTCCGCCGTGCGCCGCGGCGGCGCCCTCGATAGCGCGGCGCGAGTCTTCGCCGTGCTCGGTCAGTCGATGCCGGCATTCTGGCTCGGCCTGATGCTGATCCTGATCTTCGCCGTCGTGCTGGGATTCCTGCCGGCCGGCGGCCGCGGGGGTATCGAGCACATCGTCCTTCCGGCCTTCACGCTCGGCTATTTCACGTCGGCCGCCATCCTGAGACTGACGCGCTCGGCCATGCTGGAGGTGCTGGGCTCGGACTACATCAAGTTCGCGCGGCTCAAGGGCCTGCCCGAGCGGGTGGTGCTCTGGAAGCACGGCCTGAAGAACGCGCTGCTGCCGGTCGTGACCTTTGCGGTCATGCTCTTCGTGCAGTTCCTGGGCGGCGCCGTCGTCACCGAGACCGTCTTCGCCTGGCCGGGTCTCGGCCGGCTCATCCTCGAGTCGATCACCACGCGCGACTACCCGATCGTGCAGGCCGGCGTGCTCGTGCTGAGCGGCCTCTACCTCACCGGCAATCTCCTGGTCGACTTTCTCTACGGCTATCTCAATCCGCGGATCCGCCATGCCCGGGCGTAGACGCGAGCTGCCGTGGTTCGCCGGGTCGGTCCTCGTCCTGCTCGTGCTCGCGGCGATCTTCTCGTCGTCCCTGGCTCCGCAGAGCCCGACCGACGGCGACATCACCCAGAAGCTGATCCCGCCGATCTGGATGGAGGGCGGCGAGGGGGCGCATCCGCTGGGCACCGATCGCTTCGGGCGCGACGTGCTGAGCCGGGTCATCTACGGCAGCCGGATCTCGCTCCTGGTCTCGCTCATTGCCATCGGCGTCGCGGGCACCTTCGGGACCGCGGTGGGCCTGATCTCGGGCTATCGCGGCGGCCTCACCGATGCCATCCTCATGCGGCTGACCGACGTCGGCCTCTCCCTGCCGACCATCCTGATCGCGGTGGTGCTGGTCGCGGTCTCCGAGCCGAGCTTTCGCAACGTCGTCCTGGTGATCGCGCTCCTGCTCTGGCCGCGCTTCGCGCGGCAGATCCGCGGTGAGACGCTCGCCGTCAAGGAGCAGGACTTCGTCGCGCTGGCGGTGGTGGCCGGCCGCTCCAGCGCCTGGATCATCCGGCGCCACATCTTTCCCAACGTGGTGCCCACGCTCCTCGTCATCTCCACGCTCCAGGTGGGCTACGTCATCCTCCTGGAGGGCACGCTCAGCTTTCTCGGCGTCGGCGTGCCGCCGCCGAACCCCGCCTGGGGGCTGATGATCGCCGACGGCCGCGGCTTCCTGGCGACGGCCTGGTGGATCACGCTCTTTCCGGGCCTGGCCATGCTGCTGACCGTCCTGGCGGTGAACCTGCTGGGCGACTGGCTGCGCGATCATCTCGACCCGAAGCTCCGTCAGCTCGGAAGCCGCGCCGCGGCACCTGAAGAGCCGGCCGCCGAACCGGCCGGACGCACCGTCAGCGAAGGACACGCCCGCGGCGCGGCAGCCCGCGCCGACCGTGCATAGATTCCGGAGGAAACGGCCATGACGCGTTCCGGTCGCCGCGACGTTCTCCGCGTATGCTCCCTGCTCCTCGCGCTCGTCGTTGTCGCGGCCGTCGCGTCGCGCGCCGACGCCCAGGGCGGGCGCTCCGAAGCGCCCGCGGGGCAGATGACGTGGGCGGTCCACTTCTCCCTGGCGCCCACCTTCTTCGATCCGGCCGAGACGCCGGGGATCATCACGCCGTTCCTCGTCCTCTACGCCCTGCACGACGGCCTCGTGAAGCCGATGCCGGGGAAGCCTCAGGCCGGGAGTCTGGCCGAGTCCTGGAGCGTCTCGGCCGACGGCCTGGTCTACGAGTTCGTCTTGCGGCAGGGGGTCAAGTTCCACAACGGCGATCCCGTCACGGCCGAGGACGTGAAGTTCTCCTTCGACCGCTACAAGGGCGCCGGGGCGACGATCATGAAAGCGCGCATGGCGGCCGTCGAGGTCGTCGATCAGCAGCGCATCCGCTTTCGCCTGAAGCAGCCCTGGGCGGACTTCATGACCTTCTTCGGCACGCCCGCGACGGGCGCCGCGTGGATCGTCCCCAAGAAGTACGTCGAGAAGGTGGGTGACGACGGCTTCAAGAAGGCGCCCGTCGGCGCCGGTCCTTACCGCTTCGTCTCCTTCCAGCCGGGCATCGAGCTCGTCCTGGAGGCCTACGAGCAGTACTGGCGCAAGACGCCCGCCGTGAAGCGTCTGGTCTTCAAGTCGGTGCCCGACGAATCGACCAGACTGGCGATGCTCAAGCGCGGCGAAACCGACGTCGCGTATTCGATCCGGGGCGCGCTCGCCGAGGAGATCCGGCGCACGCCCGGGCTCACGCTCAAGGCGACGGGCGGCGCGTTCACGGAGTGGATCTCCTTCCTGGATCAGTGGGATCCGAAATCGCCGTGGGCCGACCGGCGCGTGCGCCTGGCCGCCAACCACGCCATCGACCGCAAATCCCTCAACGACGCCGAATATCTGGGGCTCTCGAAGGTGACCGCCAGCATCATCCCGAGCGGGTTCGAGTTCGCCTGGTCGCCGCCCACCTACGCCTACGACCCCCAGAAAGCCAGACAGCTTCTGGCCGAGGCGGGGTACCCGAACGGCTTCGACGCGGGTGACCTCTACCCGTGGCCGCCCTATCTGTCGATGGGGGAGTCGGTCGGCGGCTACCTGGGCGCCATCGGCATCAAGGTGCGCATCCGGACCATGGAGCGCGCCGCGTTCTACGGAGCCCTCGAGTCGAAGAAGCTCAAGGGGCTCTGCGTCTGCATCAACGCGGTGTACGGCAACGCGGCCTCGCGCATGTCCCAGACCGTGCCCAGCGACGGTGCCTTCGCCTACGGCGGCTACCCGGACGTCGACGCGCTCTACAAGCAGCAGAGCCGCGAGCTGGACCCCCGCAAGCGGGAGGCGCAGCTCCACCAGATCCAGCGCCTGCTGCACGAGCGGGTGCGCTTCGCCCCGATCATGGACTACATCTGGCCGAGCGGGGTCGGCCCCCGGGTGGCCGACCCCGCGCTGATGCTGATCGATCCCTACCCGTGGTCGGCGCCGCTCGAGGACGTCCGGCTCAAGAAGTAGGCGGCGAGGGCCAGCGCCGCGGGCAGGAACTGGGTGACCAGGATCGACGTCTTCGCGGTGAAGCCGCCGAAGATGCCCGCGATCGCCACGCAGACGAGAAAGAACACCGTCACCCGCCCGTCACCCCGGCCGAGGCCCCAGAAGAGACCCGCGGCCAGGAAGCCGTTGTAGAGCCCCTGGTTCGCGGCGAGCACCTTCGAGACCGCGGAGACCTCCGGGGTCATGCTGAAGATCTTCCGGCCCACCGGATGGTCCCAGAAGAACATCTCCAGCAGCATGATCCCGACGTGCTCGAGGGCGACGAGCCCGGTCAGCAGGATCGCGACGGTGCGCATCGCGGCCGGCGCGTCAGCCGCCGACGGTCTTGCGGATGCTGCCCATGCGGTCGTTGATGTGGTTGATCAGGATGCCCTCGACGGCCTGCTGGGTGGTCATGACCGGGATCTCGGCCAGCACGGTGCCCTTCTTCTCGAGGTCGGAGTCGGAGAGCCCCCGCACGACCGCGGCGGCGGTGGCGACGCCCTTCTCGTGGAGCGCGAGCGTCTCGGCCCTGGTGCAGCCGGCGTGCTCGCGAGCGTGCTGGGCGTTCATCTCGTTCAGCATGGCCGTGGTAAAGTTCGGGATCGACTGGCCGCTGGCGAGCGTCTTGACGATGCCCGCGATCGCCTCGTGCCCGCGCGCCACGTGATGCGCGGTGACCCCGACGGACCACTTTTCGGCGTCGGTCGTCTTCTTCCAGTCGGCGTCGGAGAGGCCCTTGATCACCGAGGTCATCTCGGCGGCCTTGGTTTCGAACTGTTTGGCCAGCGTCTCGGCTCGTGCGCCCATGGTGCACCTCCCAGAAAGAGAGTGATCAGATGAAGAACGTGGAGATGACGGTAGCCGGAAACATCCTCACGATCAAGGTGGACCTGTCGAAGGAGTTCGGGCCGTCCGCGTCGGGCAAGACCATCATCATCGCCTCCACCGAGGGTAACATCACGATTCCGGAGCGGGAGGAGAAGGTGGGGCTGAACGTGTACCGGAAGAAGTGATCGCGCGCCGCAGCGCGCCCCGCAGCCGGCCGGGGGTCACGCGGCCGAGGGTGACCCGGTCCGCGCCGACGAAGACGGCCAGCGAGGCCAGCGCGTCGGCCAGCTCCGTCACCACCCGGTCCCGATCCACCTGACCCCAGCCGGCCGGGGGCGCCTCGCCCCGGGCGAGCCAGCGCTCGAAGTGCACGTGGCGGACCTCCAGCCACCGCGCGCCCCGGTGGGCCTTGGCGTCGAGCCGGCCGATGAGGTGGCCGTGGTGGAGGATGGGCAGGGTGTAGTAGCCGTGGACGCGCTTCGGCCCCGGGGTGTAGACCTCGATCCGGTAGTCGAACCCGAAGAGCCGCGACACCCGGTCGCGGTGCCAGAGCAGCGAGTCGAAGGGCGCGAGCAGGGTGGTGCCGTCCGACACCGTTCGGCGCCGGCCCGCGCGGCGGAGCGCGGGCAGGTCGCGCGTGAGCACGAGCCAGCGTGAGCGCAGGCCGTCCACCGCGATCTCGGTCACCAGGCCCTCGGCCACCATCGCGCGCAGCGCGGCCCGGCGCGCGGCGGGGGGCAGGCGCGGGTAGGTGAGGTAGCGGCTCAGGTCCAGCTCGGTGGCCGCGCCCATCGCGTGGAGCGAGCGCTCCACGTGCCAGCGGAGGAACTGCTCGGAGGAGACGGGCTCCGTCGCGGGCCCCGCGACCGCGCGCTCCAGGAGGTCGTAGCGCTTCTGGAAGTGCCGGCGCGAGTGGACGGTGAGCACGCCGGTCATCCACAGGTAGTGGATCGCGTGCTGGACGGGCCGCCAGTTCCACCACCCGCTGCTCCCGCGCCGGGGGCCGCGCGCCTCCATCTCGGCGTGGCCCATCGGCCCGTTGGCGCGGATGGTCTCGGTCACGAGGGCCAGCAGCTTCGTGTTGCGGCGCAGCCAGTTGGACCAGCCGGTGTGCCGCCGCCGGTAGTCGAGCATCGCGCGCTTCCACCAGGGCAGCATCGAGGCGGGCACGAGGCAGGCCGCGTGGGCCCAGTACTCGAGGAAGAGCCGGCGCCGGTAGACGAGCCGGTCGAGCCGCGCCCGGTCGTAGGGGCCGAAGCGGCTCCAGACCGTGAGGTAGTGGGCGCGGTCGAGCACGTTGATCGAGTCCATCTGGAGCCCACCCGCGTCCTCGACGAAGCGCGTCAAGCGCGCCGGGCTCAGCCCATGCGCTCGCGGGCGGGTCAGATGCTGGCGCTCCAGGAACAGGGCGGTGACTGCGCGGCGCGGAAAGACGGGGTGCGTCATGGTCCTGGAGGGTACCAGCCTGGAGGGCTCGCTCAAGGTGTAAGATGAGGTCCGGTAGGCCGACCCCCGGCAATGAGGGAGTCCAGGGAGGACGGGTATGAAGAAGGTGATGGCGGGATGTCTCGTGCTCGCGCTTCTGCTCACGATCTCGCTCGCGCCGAGTGATGCCTGGGCAGGCGGCCGCTTCCATCGCGGCGGCGGCGGCGGTCACTTTGGATTCTGGGGCCCCGGTCTCTTCCTCGGAGGCCTGGCGCTGGGCGCGGCGGTCAGCGCGCCGTACTACTACCGCTATGGATACCCGTACTACTACGGTTACGGCCCGGACTACTACTATGCCCCGCCGCCCGCGGTGGTCTACCAGCAGGCGCCGCCCGCTTACGCGGCGGCCCCGCCGGCGCCCGTGCAGCGTGAAGTGGTGTACCCGCACGGCAAGTACGTGCTCTACGGCGACGGCGTGACGCAGGCCTGGCAGTGGGTGTGGGTGCCCAACGCCCCGGCCAGCCCGCCGCCTCCTCCGCCGGCGCGGTAGCGCCCCGCTCCCTCTCTCGTCTCCGGCCATGCGCCTCGACGGCAGGGTCGCGCTCGTCACGGGCGCGCAGCAGGGCATCGGCCGGGCCATCGCCATCGCGCTGGGACGCGACGGCGCCAACGTCTGCGTCAACTTCCTGGATGACCGCGGGGCCGCGGAGCGCGTGGCCGCCGAGATCCGCGGCTTCGGCCGCAAGGCGATGATCGTCGCGGGCGACGTGGCGCGGAGCCAGGACGTCGCGGCCGTCGTGGCCGCGGCGACCGCGGAGCTGGGCACGCCCGACATCCTGGTGAACAACGCGGGCGTCTTCCCGCGCGCTCAGTTCCTGGAGCTGGCCGAGTCGGAGTGGGATCACGTGCTCGGCGTGAACCTCAAGGGCGGCTTCCTCTGCGCCCAGGCGGCGGCGCGCGCGATGGTGGCGGCGGGCAAGCCGGGCGCGATCATCAATATCTCGTCCTCCGCGATCCGCGGCGACGCGCGCGGGGTCCACTACTCGGCCAGCAAGGCGGGCGTGCTCGGCATGACCCGCGCGATGGCCCTGGCCCTGGCGCCGCACCGCATCCGTGTCAACGCCATTGCGCCCGGCCTGACCGACACGCAGCAGCCGCGCTACGGTAATAGCGAGGAGCAGATCGCGGCCCGCGCCCGAGAGGTCCCGCTCGGCCGCATGGCGCAGCCCGAGGAGATCGCGCGGGTGGCCGTCTTCCTCGCCTCCGAGGACGCGGCCTTCATCACCGGGGAGCTCATCCACGCCAACGGCGGCGCGTATCTCGCGTGATACTCGGAGGGGGGCTATGCCCCCCTTCCGACGGTCGTCGCGCGCCTGACGGCGCACTCCTCCCTGCTTCCCCCCGAAAGCAGGATTGCGCGGGCGAAGCCCGCGCTCGGAGCGGTTGGGCTGTCGGTCGAGTCGACGCGACCCGTTGGTGCCGGGACGGGCTCCTGGCGTAGAATCCTGGCCCATGACCCAGTCGCAGGGAGTGGAATCCGGGCTGAGCCGCCGGGCGTTTCTTGGTGGCGCGGCTGCGCTTGCGGTGGCGGGGTGCGGGGGGGTTCGCGGGCGGAAGCTCGAGGAGCTGGATCCGCGGGTGGCCGGTGTTCTCGATAGCGCGATCTCGGTGGACATGCATAGCCATGCCGCGGGGGCCGGCTTCGCGCGGGCGCCCAAGTTCGACCTGGCGGATCACATGCGGCGCGGGCGCATGTCGGCGGTGTGCCTGTGCCACTCCGCGGACGGCCCAGTCATTCGACGGCCGCCCGGAGGCCGCATCCGTCAGTACCGGGATCCCGAGCCCGGTGAGCTCTACCAGTTCACGCGCCAGCGCCTGGCCTTCATGGACTCCCTGCTGGGGCCAAACGGCATGACCCGCGTGCTGACCCCGGCCGATCTCGAGGCCGCGAAGGCGGCGGGGCGGCCCGCCCTCGTCGGCACCATCGAGGGCTGCCACTTCATGGACGGCCGGCTCGAGCGGATCGGCGAAGTGTATCGTCGGGGCATTCGCCATCTCCAGATCGTGCACTACATGCCGAGCGAGCTCGGAGACCAGCAGACCGAGGACGCCAAGTGGGGTGGACTGAGCCCGCTCGGCGCGGACGTCATCCGCGAGTGCAATCGGCTGGGCATCGTGGTGGACGTCGCCCACGGGACCTTCGAGCTGGTGAAGCAGGCGGCGGAGGTCAGCTCGGTGCCCTTCATCCTCTCGCACACCTCGCTCACCACCGCGACGCCCCAGCGCTACTCGCGGCTGATCTCGGCGGAGCACGCGCGGCTCATGGCCCAGGCGGGCGGGGTGATCGGGGTGTGGCCCGCCGCCTTCACGTTCGTGGACGCGCGCGACTGGGTGGCGGGAATCGCGCGGCTCGTGGACGTGGCGGGCGTGGACCACGTGGGCATCGGCACCGACATGGAGGGCGGCGTGGATGAGGTGTGGGACGATTACGCCGACCTGCCCGCGGTGGTGGATCTGTTCCTCCGCCGGGGATTCAGCCCGGCGGAGACGACCAAGTTGATCGGCGGCAACTACGTGCGCGTCTTCCGGCAGGTGGCGGCGGCGCGGAAGGAGACGACATGAAGGAGATCACGGTCATCCGGCTGGACGACACCGAGCGGGTGAGCTTCGGCCCGCTGTCCCACTACCAGCCCATCGTGGGCGACGATGCGGGGAGCACCCCGGTGCGCACCGGGATCCAGACCGCGCAGCCCGGCTACGCGGCCCCGGTGCACTCGCATCCCTACATCGAGATCCTGCATATCCTGGACGGCGTCGCCGAGGCGTGGATCGACGGCCGTCCCGAGTCCAGGGTCGTGCTCCGGAAGGGCGACACGATCGCGGTGCCGCCCGAGACGCCGCACGGCTTCCGGGTGGTGGGCGACGAGGTGCTGCGCCTGCTCGGCACCCACGTCTCCCCGAAGCGCATCGTCAACTACCAGGACGGGGTCGCGAGCGACACGCGCGGCTACCGCAGCGAGGCGAGCTGAGCGCATGCGACTCGGAGTCGGGGTGGCGACGATCAACCCGGACGGCTCGCCGCTCACCGGGGACGTGCTGGTGGGCGGCGCGCGGATGGCCGAGCGGCTCGGATTCGATAGCCTCTGGTTCTTCGACGCGCTGAGCCGGGGCTTCATCCTGCCCGACCCGCTGATCGGGGTCTCGGTGGCCGCCGCGGTGACCACCCGGGTCGAGGTGGGGACCTGCGTGCTGCAGGTGCCGCTGCGCAACCCGGTCGAGCTGGCCCACCGCATCCTCACCGCGCACCTGATCTCCGGGGGGCGGCTCCTGCTCGGCGTGGGCGCGGGATCCACCCGGGCCGACTTCGAAGCGCTCGGCCTCGACTACGACGCGCGGCTGCAGGCCTTCGAGGACGCGCTGCCCGTGATGCGCCAGCTCTGGCGCGGCGAGAAGGTCGGCGCAGCCAATCTCACCCCGTGGCCCGCCGCCCAGGGCGGCCCCGCGGTGCTGATCGGGAGCTGGGGCGGCAAGCGCTGGATCCCGCGGGCCGCCCAGGAGTTCGACGGCTGGATCGCCTCGGCGGGCCGGACCAATCTCAACACGCTCGTCGAGGGGATCGAGCGCTACCGGGCCGCCGGCGGCAAGCGCGCGATCGTGACGAACATATCGGTTGATCTGACGGGTTCCGCGGAGCCGTGCCCGGACGACGGCCCGTTCCACCTGCGCTGCGCCCCGGACGTCGCCGCGCAGCGGCTCCGGCGGCTCCGCGACCTGGGTTTCGACGACGCGGTGCTGGTGGTCAAGAGCGGCTCGGAGGCAAACCTGGCCGCCGCGCGCGCGCTGCTCAAGTAGCCCGGCATGAGCCAGACGGCCGAGGTGGTGGTGGTCGGCGGCGGCGTGAACGGCGCGAGCATCGCGTACGCGCTGGCCGCGAAGGGCGTCAAGGTGACCCTCGTGGAGAAGGGCGCGCTCGCGGGTGGTGCCTCCGGCCGGTCGAGCGCGCTGGTGCGGATGCACTACACCAATGAATGGGACGCGCGGCTGGCCTGGGCCAGCTTCCCGGTGTTCCGGCACTGGGCCGAGCTGATGGGCGGGCCCCCGGTGTTCACGCATACCGGCTTCGTCAACGTGGTCGCGCCGGCCTACGCCGAGCATCTCCGGCAGAACGTCCAGATGCTCCGCCGCATCGGCGTCAACACCACCGCGATCACCCCGGCCGA
>Ga0137409_10002892_pt1 | contig 18231 bp, 13 predicted proteins | sample CZODoug1_16funga_FD_122059 | JGI IMG/M metagenome (GOLD analysis project Ga0137409, IMG submission 122059) | Vadose zone soil fungal communities from Angelo Coast Range Reserve, California, USA - CZODoug1_16fungal (Hybrid Assembly) | ecosystem: Environmental > Terrestrial > Soil > Vadose zone... | reverse complement strand
CAGCGTCCCCATTTTCACCAGAGGGTCGACGCAATCCTGCACGAACGAAAAAGAGCGCGTCTGCTCGCCGTCGCCATAAATGATCGGCTGCTTTCCCTGAAGCATGCGGTTGATCATGATGCTCGCGACGTTGCGATAGGCATCGTCGTATTTCTGTTTCGGTCCGATGATGTTGTGCGGAACGGCAATCACGTACTCTAATCCGTGGGTCTCGCAGACATTCTTGACGAGCAGCTCCGCCGCGTACTTGGCGATTCCATATGGATCAACAGGATCGGGAGTCTGGTCCTCTGTGTACGGGAGCTTCCCCACTCCATATCGTGCCGTGCTCGAGCAGAACACGAATCGCTTGACCTTATTGGTCGCGGCTCCGACCAGAAGACCAGCCGTGTTCTCGTAGACGTGCTTGGCGATCAGCGCCGGCGAGAACACACTCAATCCCTCTGTCGCGACAGCGGCGCAGTGATAAATGAGGTCGCTGCCACGCGTCAATCGTTTCATGGCATCGACGTCGCAGCAGTCCGCTTCCTCGAACTGGATTCCTTCGGGGAGATTGTTGAGATCGGCGCCGATCATGTTGTCGCAGCCAACGACCTCATGACCACTTCCAAGGAACGCGTCGGCTAGATGGCTACCGAGAAAGCCGGCGGCCCCGGAGACGAAAACCTTCACGACGCGGTCAGAATGCCCCGGTTCGCCTCAATACGGCCGGAATGGTTCGGAAAAGGATGCTGACGTCGAGCCAGAAAGACCATTGCTCAATATACTGGCGATCCAGAAATATTACATCCTCGAAATCGAGCACCTCACTGCGACCGCTTACCTGCCAGAGGCCCGTAATACCCGGCTTCGCATCCAGTCTTCTGAAGTGGCGGTCTTCGTACTCGCTGAAATCCGCCTCGAAGAAGGGCCGCGGTCCTACCAGCGACATCTCTCCAATAAAGACGTTGAACAGTTGCGGCAACTCGTCCAGGCTGGTCTTGCGCAACAGGGCTCCGATGGGAGTCAGATAGCTCTTCGGTTGGGGCAACAAATGGGTGGCCACCTGGGGGGCGCCGATGTGCATGGTTCGAAACTTGGGCATGTCGAACAGGCGATTGTCTTTTCCGACTCGCCGCGACCAATGCAGAGCCGGGCCGGGAGAAGTCAAGCGCACCGCCGCCCAGCACAGCGCAAATAGAGGCGCGGACAGAAAAAGGACGATTCCTCCCAGCGCGAGATCCATCCCCCTCTTCCAGGCCGGCAGGCGATAAGCGGAAAGGCGGAGAGCTGTGGTGACCATGATTTGTAACTAAGGGCTGTAAGGAAGGTTGTAACTGAGAGGAAGTGGGAGTAATTCGGATTTCGGGCGACGGTTCTGGTTATTCGCAGCTTGAGATAGAGGTCAGGAAGCCGACGCCCGCCGGGCTTTCGGAGGCGCGCCCGGTCCCTTGATGACGCGCTTGTCGGAACTCAGGTGGTATTCCGCCCGCTTGAAGTAATCGCGGGCCCTGACCGCGAGCCGGACCAGAAGCTTGCTGGCGCGGCTCCTGCCAAAGTAGTCGTAAGCTTCGTTGAATTTGATCAGCGCGTCATGCAGTTCGCGAAGAGAGCTTTGTGGCGTTTGATTGACGCTCTGACTGCCGAAATGGACCACCTCCGCGCACGGCGTGTAATAGACCGCATAGCCCTTCTGTTTCAGCATGAAGTTATAGGCCAGGTCGGAAACAAAGAGCTGAAAGCGTTCATCCAGCATACCCGCATTTTCCCAGGTGGAACGTCGCACTATATAGGCGGTGGTGCCAATGCTGTCTATGGCCTGCGCTTGAGAGTAGTCGAAGTCGGTCGCATAATAACGATCCGTCAGATGGCTCCTCGGAAACAGCTTGTGCCAGTTGAAGGCTTGCAAAACCATAGTGACGGGCCCGGAAAAATGGCGGATACAGTGCTGTATGGAGCGGTCGGGATTGAGCAGTCTCGGACCGCAGGCCGCCACCTGGGGATTCTCGTCCATGTATTCAACCAGCGCTCGAAAGGCATTGCTGATCAGCAGAGTATCGCTGTTCAAATGGCAGGCGTAGCGTGCCCGCGACATACGCATTCCGAGATTGGTGTTCTTCACATATCCCTGGTTCGCCTGGTTGCTTACGAGGATGACATCTGGGAACGTCTCGGCCACCATGTTCGCGCTTCCGTCCTCGGAATTATCGTCGATGCAAATCACTTCGAAGGTAATGCCGCGCGTATGTTCGTAAATCGAGACAATACAATCGTGCAGCAGACGACGCGTATTGTAGCTGGGGACGATGAGGGTCAGATCCAATGGAGTTTCCATCGATTTCTCCTGGTCTTTATTAGGTTGCAACTTCGGCGGTATTTCGAGGTGGATGCTTCGATATTTTGCGGGCGGGGATGCCAACCACTGTGCAGTTCGCTTCGACCGAATCCACTACCACCGAGTTCGCACCCACGGTTACGTTATCGCCAATGTTGATTCCGCCCAGAATCTTCGAGCCGGCGCCCAGTACCACGTCGTCGCCGATCTCCGGTCGCAGTCGGAAATCAAAACCCAAGTCCATGGTTTTGGCGCCCAGGGTCACGCCTTGGAGGATGGTGACATTGCTGCCGATGCGCCACGCTCCAATCACGGTTCCCGAAGGGTGCGGGAAGAAGATCCCGGGCCCGATCTCGCAGCGCGGCGTGACTTCCAGGCCGAAGAGCACAATATTGAAATAGGTCAGCAGTTCCGGCAACACCGGAATCCGCGCGAGCCTGGCCGCCCGGCTCACTCGACACAGCACGATGGGCAAAAAACGGTGGTGCAGCAGGCGCCGCAGAAACCGCGCCCAGCCGGGCCGTTCCCCGAGCCTGCCTTCCAGTTCCGCCTGGCGGGCCAGATCGCTATACAGAAGCTGTCTGAGATTTTCCATGAGGGGCCGCGCGGGAGCGCAACGATACCCGAAGAACGCGAAGAGGATATTTCACTGTCTCCATGCTGACGCCGGTCAGGTAATGGAGCAGCCCGATCTTGCCCTCTTGTAACAGTTTTCTTAACCCGAGGATTCTACCGAGATGCATGCCTTTTACGTCCTGACTCAGGCCGGAAACTCCAATAGTGCTCTTAAATGTACCTCCTAGAACGCGCCTGATATAGACGCCACGATACTTGTGCGAGAGTAACTCCATATAACATTTGAAGTCTTCACCTCGGCGCAACGACGCATCATACAACACCATCTTGTGTTTCAATACCATCACTGAGCTTGTAGTATCGTTGCGGAGCAGCGGAGTCCAAGAAGAAAACAACGAATAAGACACGGGCGACAGAGTGTCATTCTCCTCGCGCTCGAATCGCCGATACTGTAAGTCCGCACGATACTGATGCATCGAAAAATCAAAACCATGGCGGGTCATTAGTCCGTATTGGACCGCGATCTTGTCCTTATGCCATACGTCGTCCGAGTCAAGAAATGCCAAGTAACGACATAAGGCGGCAGCCGCACCGATATTTCTGGCAGTGGACACGCCCTGGTTCTTATCCATGCGGATGAAACGAACTGATATGCTGTCCGGGCAAGAAGTTGCAATCAGTCTTGACTGTTCCCAATCGTTACTGCCGTCGTCGACGACAATGATCTCCCGCGGCAGCAATGACTGACGATACACCGAATCCAGCGTTCTTTTGAGTGTGCCAGACGAGTTAAAGGTTGGGATCATGACACTCACATCACAATTCATTGGCTCTCCCAAACAAAGTGATAGGGAATGAACGCGGATGGTTCCCCAGTTGTCATGATAAAGTTCCTGGCTGTCCAGCTGGATGCGACGCAGCCAAGCAGTAGGATTGCGGCAACTTGCCTTTTTCTGAGGGGTCGTATCGTCCAGTATGACAGTGCCAATAGCTGGGCAAACAGGGTCATATCCTGAAACCGCAACCCGGCATAGCTAAAGGACGAGACCTTAAAACATGCAAGTTGTATAAGGAAAAACGCGACTCCGAGGTATCGATGGTGTTCTTCTGAAATCCACAACGCCAGCAGTGCGGCACACAACGACATGAGAAGGGGGCCGGTGCCGCTAAGGCTGGTGGGCGAAGCCATGATCGAGTACGACAACAGTTTGTAGGCGATCCGTTCATCAAAGACATAATAGGCTGGATACAGAACGGAGGCTCCTATCAGAAGGCCATATAGAACCTGTTTCCAAGATAGTGCAACGCCCCATCGAGCTAAAAACAGCATGAGCAATAACAGAGCTGCCGTCATCTGGATGCTCAGCGAGGCGATCGCGAAAACATAAAACAGGACAGTGCGCCTACGTTCTAATTGCAAGATCGAAATGACAGTCAACGGGAACGCGATTCCCATTCGCAGTCCGTTCATCGTGAAGTCGAAATAGCAAAAGGGTATCAGCACCAGGGACAGAACGCTCCGGCCTTCGTCCCACATGTGCAGCATTATAAAAAATAGCACTGCGGCAAGCAGACTGATGAGGCCAACCACCACGCGGGGATCGCCGGTAAAGAGTTCTAATGCCCGTACAAGGGCTTCATAGCCGACTTCGTTAGAGGACGCTCGATCACCCCACCAAAGTAGATCCTGTGCATTCTGGATATAAGTGGCGGTATCGGGTCCAACCTCTCCTCGCAGTATTGCCAAAAGAACCAACGGCAGGGCAAAGACGTAGTGGGCAAATCGTATTCTTGTTGTTGTGTACAACATCTTCCATGTGCAGAATGTTAACCACAGCAAGAAAGGAAGAATGTAATAAATCACCGGGGTTCTCCGTCGGATATTTCACGCCAGAAAGCGCAGATCGCGGTACCGTATGGCTTGTCGAACGTTGCAAACACCACAATAGGCGTGCGTGAGCCATGTTTGGACTCCACGTCCTTCATTCAGAATGCAGAGAGCGGCGATGCTCTCGCGGTGCCGCCACAGTTTTATCTCTACAGTCTCCTTGGCGAAAAAAGACAAATCATGCTCGACCACGCAGTCCAGCACCACGAAATGACAATTCCTCCTGCCATATTCCCGCATGAAGAAACTATCGGTGCCATAGAACCGGAGGCGCTCGTCGTATCCTGGAAACTCTTCCCGGAGATACGTTACGGAGATCACCATGCCGCTATTCATTGCGTTGTGGTGACGCGCCCGTATGAGCCCGCTCCGATGTGTCTTCCAGCGAAAACCTTTGCATCCGTAAAGATTGGACGGACTGACGATTTTCCCCTTTGCGATCACCTGCGGCAGGAAGAGTGGGATCCCAGGGTGCTGATTGTTGGCCCGTTCGAGTTCGGCAAAAAATATGCGCTCCACTTGCGAATCGTGATCGAGCAGGAGCATGTAGTCGAATGGATCCGGTGTCTCCGGTTTCAGGTAGCGATGGATGATCCGGTTGTAGACCGATGCCAGTCCTGGGTTCGCGCCATCGTGAAGGTATACGACCTTGGGAAAGGAGCACTGGAGCCATTTCCTTTCTTCTTCGAGGGCAGGCTCTGGGCTGTTATCCCAGACCACGACTAAGGAATTCTCCAGCGCTTCCCGGCAAGCGGCCAGCGAGCGTAGCGTCTCCGAGGCGCTGCAATGACGCCGATATATCACGACGAGAACGAGCAAGCGCACGAGCTAATCCCTCCACCCAGTTTCCTTGCCGTCCTCATTCTTGGTGACAATGAGCGAACCGTGGTTCACCGCAGGTTTGCACATGGTCGTCTTGGCGATCGTGGTTGTGCCGATTATGGTTTTGCCTCTACGACCCTGTCGCGCAGCGACGGAACGATTCCCGAGCGGCTGAGGATTACGCCGGCGCCACCAAGAGAGAGAATGCAAGCGACGCCAAAGAACAAAGGAGGCACAGCCCAGCCGGTCAACGACAGCGCGGCCAGAAATACAAGCGGAGCTGTCCAGAGTGCCGGAAATGCGACACCTGACAACACATACCGGTAGCGATTGAAGGCAATCACAGGGCGGCTACGGGGCATCGAGTACAAGAGATGCGACCCGAGGCCGACAAACGCGCCGACCAGTGTGCCGAGAGCTACCCCGATGGCTCCATACCAATAGCCCAGCAGCACGCTGGCAGCAAGGTTGCTGATCCCCTCGGATAGCGGGCTGATCTTGATGTAGCGTTGTTGTCCTGCCGCAATCACGATGGTCGAGTAGGAAGCCCCAATCAGCCGAACTATGTTTGCCACCACCAGAACGATCAGTATCGGCCGGCCGGTCCGGACGAACTGGCTTCCAATCCACACGCGCAAGATCGGCGCCGCGTAAATCAGCAAGGGGATGCCGGTCAGGAACAGGACCAGAACGCTGAGCCGGGTGGCGGTAATCGTGAGTTCGCCGAGGCCCTTCGCGTCCTCCCGGGCGTGGAGTGTAGCGGCGTACGGCATGATTACGCTCAGGACCGCATAAAGCAGGCCCGACATGAAGGTGATCAGGCTTGCCGCCACGGAGTATTCCGTCAGCGCGCCAAAATCGAAGCGTGCCACCAGGACCAGATCGAAACCGGTGACCAGCAGAGTTGAGAGCACCACTACGGTCAAGCTGAAACAGTAGCCGTAGAGCATGTGCGCGGTGGAACGGGAGATCCGACTGCGTTGGAAGCGGATCTCGGGCGCGATCCACCGCAGAAACGTGTACAGGGCCGCGCACGATAAGAGATTGGTTGTGCCCACGACGAACGACATCGCAATCATCGACCTGCCGGCCAGCGCTACCGCCACCACGCCGACCGCGGCCAGCGCGCGAGTCACACCCACCGTCAGGGCTGGGATTTCGTATCTCTGGAGTCCGACGAACACGCCACTCCATGCGGATGCCGGCAGGCCGACGGCAATCGAGCCTCCGACCATCACCATCGCCCACCGCATCTGCGAAATCAGTGCTTCCGGGATACGCGGAAAGATGAGCGGAGCAGCCCACACCACGAAGAAGAGAAGGACCAGAGAGATCAATCCAGCGCCCGCCAGCCCGGCAAAGGCGGTGCTGAACACGGAGTCGCGCTGCCCGGGATCGTTTTTCTCCCGGGCGTAGGCGACATAACGGCCGACCGCCGTCTGTAGTCCCAGATCCAGATAACCGACATAGCCGGCGGTCTGGAGCACAAGCACCCATGCAGCATAGGCTGTGGAAGGCATATGCCGGACCAGAATCGGCGGCAGCAGCAGAGCCGCGAAGGCGGCCGCGCCTCCGCGTGCGAGGTTCGCCATGGCGTTCTTAGCCAGACGCCAGTGCGGTCGGATGGTTTCGCGGTCTCTGAAGCGGAGGGCGGGACTCAAGGATTTGGCCGAAAGACCGGCTGAAACACGGACGTCTTCAACATGGTCCAGCGTGTCTCGACCCCGGAGGTCAAACACAGACGGTGGAAGGCGTCTGCTAAGAGAATGCAACCCGCCGAACCGAAAAGCGCGATCAAGCTCGCCGCTGCCACGATGAAAGTCCGCTGCGGAGACGATTTTCGGTCGGGCTCGATGGCCGGATCGAGTACCTGGATCACGGCCCCGGTCTTCGCTTCATCAAGTTTGGCCGCCTCGTATTGTTTGGCGAGCAACTCGAAGATCGTCTCGTGATATTTCACGTCGCGGAGCTTGCGCACATACTGCAACCCGGCTTCCGGGACGTTGCCGGCGGGAAGCTGGAGGTTGCCGGAGTCGCCGCCCTGCTTTTCCAGCAATGCCAGTTGCCCGCGCAGGCCGGAGAGTTGCTGTTCGCGCAGCCGCACGTCGGGATTTTGTTCGGTCGAGAACAGGCGCATGGCATGCAACTCCACTTCTTTCGCCGCCATCAGGGCGCGAAGTTTGACCACCGATTCGATGATGGCTTTGGCCTGACCATCCAATTGGATCAGTCCCGTCTTTTGCTCGGTCTCTTTCAAAGCCTGTTCCGCGTCGGCCAGATTGTTCTTGGCTTGCTGTAACTGGCGCTCGAAAAATAACCGCCGCTGTCCGGCTTCGGTGACGGCCAGATCCTGTGTCAGATGGCGCAACTGTTCCACATAGGCGTTGGCAATCTGCGCCGCGCGGCTGCGGTCCTGGTCCTCGACCGAGATGCTGACGAAACCTTCCTTGCCGACGGCGATGCTGCTCGCGTTTTCGAGTTTCCTGCGCGCGTCGGACATTCTGCCGACGCGATAAACTTGGAGCAGATCGAAACGGTGGACCAGCTCATCGGCCACCGTGCGGCTGCGCAGCATCCCTACATAAAGGTCGGTGGGATTTTTCAGCCCGAGATCTTTCTGTGCCATCGCCGCCATCGGTCCGAGTGCGCCTAGTTGCCCGATCATCGAGGCGGCCAAAGACTGGCTTTGCTGCGGAGGAAGGATCTTGGCCGTGGCGGTGTAGCGATTGGGTAACAATAATGAGAGGAGACCGGCCAGAAGACCGGCGGCCAGAGTGCTCCGAAGGATGATCCGCTTGCGCCGGGATAAAAGGATCAGTCCGTTCAGCACGTGGAAGACGTCGGATTGGGCGCCGACTGGGCGCGCAGTGGGCACCAATCCGTGAGTTCCATCGGACTTCGGATCCCGGTACGGGGTTTCTTTTTCCAGTTCCAGGTCCGAAAGCGTTTCGTTCTCGGTCGCGGTCGTTCGGTTCATTGGATGACCCGTATGGCGGCCGCGCCCAGGGCAAATTGAGAAAAGACCTGACTCCAGTCTTTTAGTCCGCGGAGGAAGGATCCGTGCGACAAGCGTTCGGGTACGACGATGGCATCGCCCGGCATCAGGCGAAGCGAGGCGAACCCACCGTTCCACAATCCTCGCACAGACTGTTTGCTGAGAACCGAGCCGTCCGCCCGAATGACAAACATGCGGCCGGTGTCAGCGTCGCGGGTAGGCCCGCCCGCCCGCTCCAGATAGTCTTCTACCCGAGCCTCACGCCGATAGAGAAACGAGTTCTGGTTGTACACCGCACCCAGCAGGTCGACGGTCGACGGGCGAAAGGGGACCACGAAGCGGTCGCCATCCTCGAGCGCGATTTCCGGCAGATCGCCGGCTAAGGTTGAACTCGGCGGCAGATCGAGTACCACCCGTCCGGTCGCTTTTACTTCTCGAAGTTTGTTCACCAGCTGCCGTTGCGCTTGCAGCCGAGCCCGGTTGTCGATCATCTCTTCGGGACTGATTCCGGAGGGCGCCAGCACATTACGGGAGACGTCCTGCTCGAGTTTTTCGATCAAACGATCGAGGCCTTTCTGTTGGTCGATGCGCGCCGATTCTCGAGTAAATTCCGCGCCGTAGAGATAGGCGTTGGGCGTGAACCCACCGACCCGTTCGACCAGATGGCGGACCGTCTCGCCCGCTTCGGCCTGGTACACGCCGGCGGTTCGAAACTCCCCTTCCAGACGCACGAACTTGCTCTGCTTTTCGAGCGGAACCGCGAGATCATTCTGCGAGAAGATGGTGATGACATCGCCCGGCTCTAACTCCAGATTGTTTTGCTCGTCTCGCTCCAGCAGCAGCTTGCCTAAATTGAAAGGGACCAGCCGGATCGTCAAGTCCTGCGGGTTCAGCCGTTGAATGACGGCGTAGTCCCAGTTGATTTCGGGAGCGTTGCGTGCGACCTGATTGCGCAGTTTTGCGGTGGTGGCCTCGGTCGCCGCGGAGGAGGCCGGCGGTTTCTCCGATAGCGGGGCTTCGTTCTCTCCCACCGCGTTGTGGGAGCGCCAATACTCGCGGGTGAGCAATACGTCCGGGTTCGGGATCAAATCCTTCACACGCATGCCGGCACGCCATTCTGTGCGTCCGGCATGAGCGACATTGCCCCGCAGCGTCACCGCATTTTCAAATCTGGGAGAAAGCGAAAGGATGCGGACCACGTCTCCGTCCTTCACCGTCCGCTGCCAACCCTCGGCATCCAGAGGAAATTCTTCAACCCGGCGGGTGGTGTGGTTTTCGATACGCTCGACTACCGCCTTCTGTCCATCCGCAGTCGTCGCCAAGCCTCCGGCCATGGCGACGGCGCTGGCCAGACTCGTGCCCTCCCGCAGCTCATAAATCGCGGGCACATTTACGCTGCCCGCCAGAGCAATCGACGGTCCGGCAGCCGGGATATAGATGACGTCGCCGGATAATAATCGAGCGTCTTTCGACTGGTCTCCTCCGAGCAGCAGATCGTAGAAATCAAACTCCGTGACCACGCTGTTATTTCGCTTCAGTTGGATGTGCCGCATGGAACCTGTGGCCGACGGTCCTCCCGAAGCGAAGAGCGCATTGACGAGCGTGCTGAGGGAACTGACGGTATAACTGCCAGGCCGCTGCGCTTGGCCTACTACCAACACTTGAATGGACCGCAGTTGTCCCAGACTGACTGTCAAATCGAAATTGCGGAACACTCTGCCGATCGCGGTGCGGAAGTACTCCGGTAATTGCTGGTATTTCAAACCCGTGACGGAAAGTGTTCCGACTTTGGGCAAAAAGACTTCGCCGCCTCGGTCGACTACCAGTTTGGCGTTCAGGTCAATCTGTCCCCAGGCCCGGATCAGGATCTCGTCTCCTGGTCCGATGCGGTAATCGTCGGTCACCGGAATTCTTTCGACGGGAGCGAAAGTGGTGGGGACATGATCGAATAAACTGTGTCCATAAATAGGAAGCCTGCGGCCCATGGAGCTGGCGACAAATTCCTGAAATTCGCTGGGTGGCGGCTCCGGAATCGTGTCCATTTTCAAAGGAAATGGCCGCTTCGCGTTCCGATCCGATTCTCCGTTCTGCCCGTGATCATCGTTGCGATTGCCATTGTTGTTCTTAGTGTTGTCGAGTGCGTTCTGATCGGGACGTGCGGCGGTGTCCGCTGGATTGCCCGCTCGGCCCGGTGGTGAATTGTCGTTGTCCTCGCCGGGTCCGGCGGGACAGTCCTTCTCGATGCAAGGCGGACCGTCGGCGGCGGGCGTACGCAAGGTGGTTTGGGCCCAGGCGAGAGCGGGCCCCATGAGCAGGCCCAGCAGCGCCGCTACTATCCTGCGCAACATCATTTCCGAAGCTGTTCTTGCGAAGCTCATTCTGTGCGGCATGATCACTGGTTGCGACATTGCCTTCCGGGACTAATGGAAGTTCAGCACTTTGCTCCACTTCGGGTGGTAAGTGAACTGAACCGAGGCCACGGTGTTTGGTCCAGCGAGCGGCGATAAAACAGAAAAGTTCCACCGTTCGTGCTGAAGAAACGCGGACATTTCCATTTCCGGGCGCAGTTGAAAAGTCGCGTGCAGGAAGAAGTCCTGAATGTCGCCGCCCGCCGGAACAAAATCGCGGTCGACGTGCGCCTTCCGGTATCCGGCCTGTACCGAGTTGCGAGGTGAAAGCCAATACGTGCTCCAGAGTTGAAGCCCGTGGCCCTCGCGGCCCACCCAGGAACCGAGCAGGTGTCCGTCGTTGAGGTAGGAGTCGCGATAGGCGCCGTTGTAGTAGACATATTTGCCGCCCCGATTGGAGAGCGCGGGCGGGTCCGACCACACTAGTTCGGCGCGGAAATCGAGTTTCGGGAGGCGGGGAATCTGAGGCAGATAAATTCCTGGATTCATCAGAGAGCGCTGTGGAGCACCGAGCGGCGAAGTGTCGTCGTCGGCCATGGCATCGTTGTAAACGGCCAGCCATTTCCGCAGGCCGGGAATGCGGTAACTGAAATCGAAACCACTGCGCCGGTCGCCCACATCGGCGGCGCTGCCGGGGATGGTGGTTTTGTTGTCGCCAAAACTGCTGAACCCTTTCCAGAACATGCGGAGTGTGACTGGACGGAACACGATGGTGCGCGAGAACCCGAATTCGAGATTCGGCGTTGGTTTGAAACTTATCTTTTGGCCGTCGATCGCTGGATTGGCTGGGTAGTGATGCCCAGACATGAGTCCGAAGAAAAATTCCCAGCGCATCGGGCCCAGGTAACTGAGGAAGCTGGGCAGTTTCCAGGGCATGGGGTTACTCAGACGCACCATGTCGATGGGTTCGGCGTTGTCGCTGTAGTTCGCAGGCCCACCCTGGGTCGGACCCCACCACAGACTTTGTCTGCCGGCGGAGATCTGAACGCTCTTGAAGTTCCACGCGGCGTAAGCGTCGAGGAGGCGAAACTGATTGAGCGTCGCGGTGTGAATCGGAAGCTGCGGCGGAGTCCCGTCGATGGTACCGAGGAGTTGTTGGACCGACTGACTGTATGCGGGAAGCGCGGACGCGTGTTGATACTCGCCGCGGATATAAAAGGCCACCGGCCCGGCCGATCCCGAGGCCGAAGCGCCGTTGACCATATTCCAACCCTGGCCGTATGAGCGACCGTAATCGTTCATTAGAGTCTGGCCAAAATGGTAGCCGTCGTCGAGCGGCGTGCCAGAGATGCCAAGATATCGGGTATAAATGCTTTCCACTCGGATCTCGGAATTGCCGGAACCTTCGAAGCGTTGCAGGTCGTTCGAGAATTCGGCTGCGAGCGCCCTGCGCAGTTGGTACGCTTCGGAACCTCGGCGCTCGTCAACGCTCAGGTCATCGCCTGCGGCGACGATCCGGGCACATTCCATGCGTGTCCAGGGCCGTAAATTTGCGAAGGCGCTGGGTGCATATCCCAAGGCAGCCATGCGGTCGAATGCGGCATAGACCCAGCTGTCGAGCGGAACGAAGGGCGATCCCAGCTCGGCGGGCGTACGTGCGCGCGAGGTTTCGCCTTGTTCGAGATCGCTCTTAAAGGGGTTTTCGCTTGCGCCTGCCAACTCCGGGTCATGATGCGCGCGATACACATAGCGACCGATGAGATAGCCAAGCGCGCTGCCTACCACCACATCGGACGGGAAGTGTTTCCGGTCAGCCACGCGCGCCAGACTGATTCCGGTGGCCGTGCCGTAGGCCAGCAGTTTGGTCAGACGTCCGGGATACTCGTGCGCGATTACAGTCGCCATCGACCAGGCGGCCAAGGCATGTTCCGAAGGAAACGAGGAGCCGCCCGCTCCGAAGCTGCCGGCATTTCTTTCATTCGGACGCGGCCGCTCGAAAACCAGCTTCAGGCCTTCGCCCACGAGCACACTGTTTATCGCCGCTTCCCCTGCCAGTAAGCCGGTCTCGCGGCTGTGGGCGTCGCCGCTGGTGGTCCCGCGCAGGTAGAACGTCGCCGCGCCGCCGGCCAGGGCGGCGAGTCCGTAGTTGCTAAAACTGCCGCTGTGGGACATGGGAGTGCTTCCGAGATGGTGAAGGATATTCTGATCGGCTGCGACCAAACCGGCGGCGCCCACACTCAGGGGTACCAGCCAGTTTCGATCGCGGGAGGGCAGGGCGGGCAGATGGAAAGGACTGGTCCAGATCGTTTTCTGATCGGACATAAGATTGTGAGTGAAGGAGACTAGGCAGAAGCTGGACACGATATTATTTCGGCCTGCCTGATTCTTGTTTCTGAGATACGCTCCGGGCGGCTCCGCGGACGGATTATTTTTCTTTTCAGTGCCGCCTTCGCCGTTCTGTGTGCGGATCGTGGAACTAGTCCAGGCGGGACAGAGCTTCGGAGGTTCTGGTTCCGACGCCCATACCCGGCACCCCGCCAAACCGCAGAACAAAACCACTCCCAGCGGCGGGCCGAAGTGACGGCAAAGTTGGTAGAGCCAGAGCATGCTTTAGAGCGGTCTCGACGGCTGAGCTTGCCGGTGTGCCGGTCCGTCGAGGCGGACCGTCGGATAAACGCGGACATCCTTCTCCGGTGCCGGCTCCAGGTCGTCGGCATCGACTTCGACCGCCACGCATTGCAGGATCGCGTCCAATGCGAGCACTACCCGAAAGTTGTCTTTTTTGCGCACGAGTATGCCTTCGATTCCGCTCAGCGGGCCGCACTTGATACGCACGCGCTCGCCGACGACGAGATAGGCGTGGGGCTCAATCTTGCGTTGTCCGAGAGCGGAGCGCAGGCTTTCGATTTCAAAATCGGGGAGCGCCGCCAGGGTTTGTCCAAACCCGACCAGCGAAACCACGCCCGGCACTTCCAACACGCGCACCCGCTCCCGGGGATCGATGCGCACAAACACGTAGTTGGGAAACAGAGGAAGCTCAAGATTCATTTCGCAACGGTTTTTCCAGCGGTGGCGAGTGGCATACAGCGGCAGAAACGATTCCACCTGACGCACGGCCAAGTGCGCAGCCACGCTTTTTTCGTGATGCGAATTGGTGTAAGCCGCAAACCAGTTCGAGGTAAATTCCTGCGTCACCAAACCATCCATGTCCGGCTCTCCGCTCGCTTGTCTTGCCCAAAGAGACTGTGTGATCTGAGGTTCCACTTGGTGAAGCTTCGCTATCCCCGCTTAGCGAGGTTAGAATTTCCACACGGTAGAACTACTGCAAACATCCTGATTGCACTTTCTCTGCCACCACGGTTGCGGGTCGAGAATTGTGCTTGTCATTCTGCAAGTTGAGGTTACGAGTTGGTTGGGAATTATTCGGCGGGGAATTCCCAGTCCGGGAACCGGGATGGTGTTTTCGGTTCTTAATCGGCACCGCGAGATTTCCAGCAAGGAAAGTGGTGCCGGGGCGGAACGCAAAATGGCAAGAGAAACAGCCCGTGGTAAAACGCCACTCCCTAGCCGCAGTTTATAAACACTGGGCTGAAAAAGTTCAGGGCCGTGCCGCAGGGGCTGAAGCCCGAAAACCAAGGGCTCATCGCAGCGGTAAACAGCTGCGCCACCCAAAATCATTCACTTTCAGCCTCCTAGAACATGTTCCACAGGAACTGGTTGTAGACCTCGTGGTGATGTTGCACCTCAGGAGCTTTTACAAAGCTTCCCAGCAGACGCGCGCAGCGATCGGCAGCGACCTGCTTCAGGTCGGCGTAGCGGCCCTTGACGTCTTCACCCAGCAGGGTCGTGGTCCACGTTGCATTGCGGAAGTTCGCGAGAGCGTCGTAAATGTTGTCGGGCAAGTAGCGTTCCGCCTGGCGCAGGTTCTTGATCTTCGCGGTCTGGCCGTCGATACCGCTCTTGAAGATGGAATACATCACCAGATAAGGATTCGCATCGGGAGCGACCGAGCGCACTTCCACGCGCATACTCTTCTCGTTGCCGATCGGAATGCGGATCATCGATCCGCGATCGACCGCCGACGCCTTGATCTGGTTGGGCGCTTCAAAGTGCGGATCGAGACGACGATAGGCGTTGACGCTGGCGTTCAGCAGCAGGCAGATGTCATTGCCGTGCGTGAGGATGCGATCAATGAACGCCCAGCCCATCGTGCTGAGCTTTTCCTCGCCCTTCGCATCCCAAAACAAGTTCTTGCCATCTTCGCTGATCGAAACATTGGTGTGCATGCCGCTGCCGTTCACGCCCACCACCGGCTTGGGCAGAAACGACGCGGTTAGTCCCATGTTCGTCGCTACCTGACGGCAGATTAGTTTGTAGAGCTGAATTTGATCGGCGGCCGCCACTACTTCTCCGTAGCCGTAGTTGATTTCGAACTGCGAAGGCGCTACTTCTGGATGGTCTTTCTCGTTTTGGAATCCCATCGCCCGCTGCACTTCTGCTGTGGTGTCGATGAATCTGCGCAGAGGATCGCCGGGCAGGGAGTGATAGTATCCGCCGGTGTTGACATATTCGAATTTGCCGGTTTCGTGATAGTGCCGCTCGGCATCGGGCCCGTTGAATAGAAAGCCTTCGATCTCGTTGGCTGCGTTGAGGACGTAGCCTTTTTTCTTGTGGAGGGCGTCCGCATACCCTTTTAATACGCCGCGAATGTCGGCGGCGTACGGCATCCCGCCCTTGTCGATGACTTCACCGAACACCAGCATCTTGCCCTGGCCGAGTACGTCGGCCGGCGCCCAGTAGAAAGCAGACCAATCGATGCCCAGCCGCAGATCGCTCTCCCGCTGAGCAGTAAAGCCGCGAATGGAAGAACCGTCAAAGGTCAGGTTGTCCCAGCTCTTGATGAGAAACTTTTTGTCGTAGTCGAGCATGTGCAACCGGCCTTCGAGATCGCTGAAGAGCACGGTTACAGCTTTGATCCGCTTCTCGTCCGTCAAATACTTGAGCCGTTCTTCCTGGATCTTGTGGATTGCGACACGGCTCCTGCGCTGCTCCTTTGCCTTCAGATTTAGTTCTTCCAGTTCTTCATATGTGAGTGCCAGGAAGTTACGCAGTTCGTTGAACATGAATCTCCTCGAATGTGGGCTGATCCCGCTCATGAGCCTTGGCTGAAGGACTCGGCCCACAGGGTATCGTGAGGGAGGCCAACGTGAGCATCGAAAATTTCTATAGCAGCTATCGGTTCGGACAGGGGCCAACGTTCCTGATCGGCTTCGCGACCAGCACGTCGTACCTGCGTGGCCGGTCGTAACAAGAATCTTCCAAGTCCCTACATTAGGTAAGACCAAATGGTGTCGCAGCCGCTCCGGCACTCGAATAACTCCGTAGTTGCAGGGTCATTCTTTAGTAAGTCTGTATATAGAAAACGTTATCGCTCTCATAAATTAATACTTTCACAATAAATTTCTATGTCTTGCAGAAGAAATATTTGTTGGACGACAACGCCGCTGATCGCTAAGGTCACCGTGCTGGCCGGTGAGGCTAACTGTCGTCGCGTTGCCTCGCACATCTCAACGAAGTGAAAGCGAGGAACCATCAATGAGGATTTGTTCCCACGCAGGGGCAGTGGTAATTCTGGCAAGTGCGTTGTTCGTGTCGGCAGGGCGCGCGCAGGAGGCGACTCCCGCTCCGCCCGCCAAGGACGCGATCGTGCAACAAATGCAGGAACTCCAGGAAGAAGTCAAATCGCTGCGCGCAGAAGTCGCTGCGCTGAAACAAACCCGCGCCACAGGTCCGCGCTCGATTGCAGAGGTCGCGTCGGCCAGCATGCCGTCCACCTGCACGACCTCGCGCAGCAACGACGCGCCGTACGCGTACTGCGTCATGAAGTCGTCGGACGCGATCGCCACGGCGCGCTCGAGCGCCGGCCACGACTCGCTGATGCGCCCTTCGTCGATGCGCAGCAGCCCCAACGCGAGATGCGTGATCGCGGCTTCACCGTCAAGCCGGAGCGCGGCTTCGATTCGCGTCGCGGCTTCGCGCTGCCGTCGGATGCGCCGCTGCAGATCGCCGAGCCACGCATCGGCCTCCCCCGCCGAGAGCGTCCGGCCTCGATCGTTCACGTCCACGTCCACACGATCGTGAACGTTGAAGCCGCGCCAGCGGAACGTCGGATGCGCGAGGTACCGGCGAAGCTGTTCGTCGAATTTCTGCGGCGTCGCGCCGAATGCGTCGAAGAATGCGTCGGACGGCCGCCGGCCGCGCGCGATGTCGGCGACGTATTGGTTGATCTGCGCCGGCCCATCGGGCACTTCGACCATCAGATAGTGGGTCAGCGCCCAGGACTCGGCGTAGAAGATCGATCGCCGCACGGCTTCGTCGTAGAGCTCCGATCCGGCGTCCACCGCAATCAGCTCGGCGATCGGCATGTAGCGTTCACGCAGCAGCCGGACGTGCGGCACGATCGGACGTCCGACGTCCGCACTCGCACCGCTCGCCGCGATCGTGAACGTGCTGTAGTACTCGGCCAGTCCTTCGTTCAGCCACACGGGAACGGCGCGGACGGCGTTGCGCACGAGCAGGTGCGTGTACTCGTGAAAGACGACCGGCAGACTCTCGTCGAAGCCTTCGAGCGACAGGGCGATGTAGTTGACGTCGGCATCGCGGTGAAAGAATCCGCCAAGCGGCGCGGGACGGCCGTTTTTCGCGAGCGGCAGGAACGGCTGCATCGCCTTGCGCGTGCCGAAGACGAAGACGACGGTGGGCACCGGCAGCGGACGCTCGGCATTCGGAATCAAACCGGTCACGCCGAGACGAAATCGCTCGAGCCGCGACGCGATGTCGCGCAGCGTCTCCGCCGGCTGGTCGCCGACCACAGTCATCGTCTGGCCGCGGACGATCGTCCAGCGGCCGTCGGCGGCGGACACGGCCGCGCACACGAGCGCGAACACGAGTGCAATCCCGAGAAGCGTGCGGTTCATGAGAGGCAGGCGTTTATTGTGGCACAGTCGCTCGGCTAACCGAGGATGTGAAGAAATCACGTCAACGCAAAGGCCGCGAAGACCGCAAAGAAGAATCTTTCGAAAGATGCTTTGCGCCCTTTGCGATCTTTGCGTTCAACGTGTTCTTTCACAGGCTCTAACGCCTCCGCGCGACGCGCCGCTGCGGCGCCCCCAGCGTTCGGCTGCGGGCCGCGATGAACGCGGCGGCGATCCACGTCGTTTGCGCGAACGCCGGTCTGATGAACGCGAGCGGCACCGACAGCGCGAACAACCGGTCGTCTCGGCCGCCA
>Ga0137409_10002890_pt1 | contig 18235 bp, 18 predicted proteins | sample CZODoug1_16funga_FD_122059 | JGI IMG/M metagenome (GOLD analysis project Ga0137409, IMG submission 122059) | Vadose zone soil fungal communities from Angelo Coast Range Reserve, California, USA - CZODoug1_16fungal (Hybrid Assembly) | ecosystem: Environmental > Terrestrial > Soil > Vadose zone... | reverse complement strand
GCAAACCGCGGCAACAGCTCCACCGATTGCGGACGCGGCAGCAGCATGGCGTGGCAGAGATGCGTGCCGGCGCGCTTGCTCGCCAGCACATGCGCCAGAAAGATGCCATGGTCGATCTCGATGCCGTCCTTGTCGCGCTGCAGCTTGCTTGTTTCTACGGTCAACTGCTCGCGCGTCGGGGTGAGCCCGGGAACGGCGCGTGCCGCTTCCATGACCAGAGCATCGAGCCGCAGAAACAGCGAGCAATTGCGTGTGAGGCGGTCATAGAGCGCTACGCCATGCGCAGCCAGAAAGCGCTCGCGGTGCTCGCGCGCGCTGGTGAGCAGCGTCACCGCCGCCGCTGCCTCGGTGTCGTTGCGCTTAGGCTTTTGCGGTAGCCGCTGCAGCAGGTCATCGCAGTGATGAAAAAAACCAGAATAGCGCGCCTTGTCAGTGTCGAAATCAGCGGTGCGCTCCACCTGCGCAGCCAACCAGGCCGTAACGGCATCGTCGCCCAGCCCCGCGGCACGCAAGCTGGAAGTGTGAGCCTCAACGCCGACCGCACTCATCCCAACGCCCCCCGTCCAGATGCACCGCCGGTCATGGGCTCGGCGGTGCGGGAAGCGCATCCTCGCTCGCCTTTTCGATCGGCTCAAGACGATCGGAGCGCACCGAGGGGAATTTGCAGGCGATGAGCTAGACCGGGGTCTCGTTCAGCCGCAGGAGCGCATAGGCAACGTTCGGACGCATCCTCTGCACGCCGTATGGCGTCTTCACCGCAATAATCAGAATCTCGGTGACGGCATAGGTTGCATCGCTGTGCTCGATGCGATCGCCTTGCTTGCCGGGAATAAAGACGACCTTGGTGACCAGACAGGCTTTCTCGTCGGCCTGACCTGCGATCGAGCTCTGCACCGCATCCTTGTGGCTTGCGGCGTAGCTCTTGGCGTCTGCCGGCGTGGCACAGACCAACACATTGTCTTCCTTCACGTCCGTTTGCACCTCCGCTTGCGCGAAAGCGCTTTGTGCGAAAGCACTTGGCAACGTCGACAGAGCGGCGGCGATCAGAAGCTTGCTGAAATTGCGCATCGGGAACCTCTGGGAACCTCTTTGCCTCGACAACCCGGTCGCGGCAGCGAAAGTTTCCGCAGGGACGCCTCTTTTACTTGCCGGCGTTTGGGAACCAAACCGCCGTTAGCCGAAAGTCGTTCATCGCACACTTCGTCCGTCGCAAATGCGAGACGGACTCTAGCCCCGCTGTTTTGCTATCGAGCAACGGATAAGAAATGCCCTTCACTACGCTACGCAATCCTCACTTCTGCGCCCACGGGAAATAACGCAGGTCCGGCGGTGGCTGGTCCTTGCGCACCGGCATCAACAGGCCATCGGCACTCATATAGTAGTTCTCGTTGCCGATGCGGACGTGACCGTTACCTTCCGCGCAAATGAACTCGCGCCACGCCGGCTGGGCCGCCGGATTGCGCTGATATTCCCGCACCACCGTCCAGGGCCGCGTCAGCGCGTTGTCGATCACCGTGATCTCGTCATGCAGGATGTTGGGATTGTCCTTGTTGAGATAGAAGCGCTCCTTGAACACGGATTTGTTGTCGCGGTGCAGCGGCAGCTGCGACGCATCGTAGTGGCGCGGGCCCTTGAAGCCACGGGTCTCGACCTCGAGCACGTCAAATTTGCCGTCGCCATCAGTGTCGACCCACTTGCCGATGGAATAGCCCTGCAGGGTCGGCTCGATGTCCTCCGGCCAGTCGCGCCCGTCGGTGTAGATGCGGCGGCCGTGCTCGGCCCAGTTGAGCAGGATGTAGGTCGTGGCGGGCGTGATGATGATCTCGATCGGCTCGCCGCCATACATCATGATCGGCATGCCGAAACCGAGACACGAGATGCCGAGCCACTCGCCGCTGTCGCCCTTGGCCTGGATTTTCAGGTTGGCCTCGTAGATCGCCTGATATTCGGGCGTCAGCGGAGCGCCCTGCCCCTTGCCCCAGTCCTTGTGCTGGTCGAACGAGATCTGCCCGCGCACGCCCGGCACCGGCATCCGGCGCCACTGTCCCTTGAGGTTGGGATATTCCGAATCGTCGAACGCCTGTGCGCCACTCGTTGCAGCCAGCAAGGCGACTGCCAGCGCTGCCGCGCCCATGAAAAGCCGATGGATCATGGTGTCCTCCCTCGTGTTGATCTTGCGGCACCCGCGTCGCAGACGCGGATGCCGAATTCACGGATTCATTGGCGGCCGGCCGCCAACTTCAGTCGCGCCTCTTGTCGAAGAACCGCAAGTCCGGCGGCTGCTGGCCCTTGCGCGACGGCATGAGCAGGCCGTCTGCGCTCAGGAAAAAGTTCTCGCCGCCGATGACGATGTTGGCGTTGTATTCAGGGCAGATGGATTCCGGCCAGTCGGCGCGCAGATCGGGATTGCGGACATAGCGCTTGTCGACCGTCCAGGGCCGCGTCAGCGCATTGTCGATGACGGTGATCTCATCGTGCAGCAAATTCGGATCGCTCTTGTCGAGATAGAACCGCTCCTTAAATATCGACTGGTTGTCACGGTGCAGCGGTAAACCTCTGATCTCGTAGATGCGCGGCCCCTTGAAGCCACGGGTCTCGACCTCGAGCACGTCATACTTGCCGTCACCGTCGGTATCGATCCATTTGCCGATCGAATAGCCTTGGAACGTCGGCTCGATCTCCTTGGGCCAGTCGCGCCCGTCGGTGAAGATACGACGCAGCGGGTCGTAGTCCGCGATGATGATATAGGTCGTCTCCGGCGTGACGATGAACTCCAGCGGCCGAAACGCCACCATCATGAACGGCATGCCGGCGGCGACACAGCGCGCGTGGTCGGCGCCGAGGCCGAGCCCGCCGGCGTCCTGCTCCCTGACGTTTTCTTCGAAGATCGCCTGATATTCGGGCGTCAGCGGCGCTCCCTGCAGCGCGCCCCAGCCCTTGGTCTGGTCGTGGGACGGCTGGCCCGGCAATCCGCGCACCACGAAGCGGTCCCACTGGCCTTTCAGGTTCGGGTATTTCGAGTCATCGAACGCCTGTGCGCTGCCGATGGCCATCAGCAGCGCTGCGGCGAATATGGAGGCCCGGGTCACACTCTGGCAATTCATGGCTGTCCTCCCTGTTCGTCCCAGCCAAAGAAATCAAGGCTCTTGTGGTGAAGCTACCGCGATCCGCCGACGATACGGAAGGGGGCTCTTTATCAGTTGTTCAGTCTCGTAGGGTGGGCAAAGGCGCTGGCACCGCTCTTCCGTGTGGCAAAATCTCTCGTGCGCCGTGCCCACCGCTACTAATCGAAGCGAAGGTGGTGGGCACGGCGCACGATAGTCTTCCGTCGCGGAAGCGCAGTGCCCACGCCTTTGCCCACCCTACACCCCGACGCTACAAGCCGAACACGGCGATGACGGCTGCAGGCTGATAGAGCCGCGCGCCGCGCATGTCGCCCGCTCCGCCCGCCACCACCGCGATGTATTGCTTGCCGTTGACGCTGTAGCTCATCGGCGGCGCCGTGATCGGCGTGCCGAGGTCGAAGCTCCACGCCTCCTTGAGCGTGTCGGAGTCGTAGGCCGCAAAATGCCCGGTGTGATGGCCGCTGAACAACAGGTCGCCGCCGGTGCTCAGCAATCCGGACTCGTTCGGGAGCTGGAACCGTTCCTTGGCGATCACCTTGCCGGTGCGCACATCGACCGCCCACAGCGAGCCGTGGACGTTGGTGCGGCCCTGCTCGAAGCAGCACATGCGCTGCCCGACCCAGTCGCGATTTTCGTCCATCGGGGTTTTGATCGAGGTACCGGCGGAGCAGCCTTCCGCGGCCGCCACATAGGCCACCATGCGCTTGGCATCATAGGTCGGCGGGAAGAATGTCGGCGCCCCGCTCCACCACGGGCACAGTTCCTGGCCGGCCTTGCCCCGCCGCACGCCGATTCCGGCATAGGTCTGCACATCAAGGTTCGGATCGTAGTCGACCGGCTTGCCGGTCTTTGGATCGATGCCCTTGGTCCAGGTGACTTTCTCCTGATACTGATCGGCGCGCAGGAACTGACCGTTCGCGCGATCGAGCGTATAGTAGAAGCCGTTGCGCGAGAAGTTCGCCACCACCTTGCGCCGCTCGCCGTTGACGGTGACTTCGTAGAGCATCTTCGGGCTGGGCGTGTCGAAGTCCCAATGCTCGTTCGGCGTTTCCTGGAAATACCAGGCGATCTTGCCGGTGTCGGCGTCGAACGCCAGCGTGCTCGCAGTATAGAGATTGTCGCCAGGGCGGAACTCCGGATCGTAGGTCGGGAAGGCATCACCAGTGCCGTAATAGATGAGGTTGGTGTCGGGATCGAACGACGCCGTCTGCCACACGCTCGCGCCGCCGATGCGCCAGGCATTGTGCTTGTCCTTCCAGGTCTCGGAGCCGGGCTCGCCCGGCGCCGGAATCGTGAAGGTGCGCCAGACCAGCGCGCCGGTATTGGCGTCGAACGCGCCGGCCCAACTGCGCGTGCCCATCGAGCCGCCGGTGCTTTCGCCGACCAGCACCAGCTCCTTGCCGCCGCGGGTCTTGACCGTCAACGGCGCGCCCGAGAAACCTTGCACCTTCGAGGGCGTTCCGGTCGCGGGATCAGTGGGCGCGGCGGCGTTGACCTCCCAGACCACCTCACCGGAGTCGCGGTTGAGCGCGATCAGGCGCGCATCGTAAGTCGCCACAAACACCTTGTTGCCATACATCGCAATCCCGCGGCTGGTGCGCGATCGCGTGATCTTGGGGTCGTAGCGCCAGAGCGGCACCGCCTGCGTGCCGCTGCGCACGTCGAACTTCATCACGCGGTTCCAGGTATCGACCACATACATGAAGCCGTCGTCGACCAGCGGCGTGCCCTCTTCCTTGCCGCGCATGGTCCCACCGGTGCTGGTGCCGCCGATCGAGAGCAGGAACTTGAGCTTGAGATCCTTGACCGTGTCGCGGTTGATCTCCTTGAGCGGCGAGTGCCGGCTGTTGTTGTAGTCGCGGTGGACCATCAGCCAGTTCTGCGGATCGCTCGGCGCATTGAGCAAGCGCTCGGCGCTCACGTCGGCTGCCGCCGCGGGCGGCGCCAACGGCGCGATCGAACAGACGGCAACGAGCATTGCCGCAATGTTTGCGGTCCTTCCCATCTCTTCCTCCCATCTTTTTGCAATAACTTTGGATGATCAACAGTACACTAGCGCAAGCGGAAGCCCGCTGCACCTCCAAAGCAGCAGCGCGCCGCGTGTAATCAATGCTTGTGTAATGGCGCCACGGCCAAGATGCCCGGCGTAAGGGGCACGCAACAATCAGGCCGCGAGCGCCCTGCCCCTGGTCCTGATGCTGCCGCCCCAGCGGCGGAAGCGCTCGTCGATCCGCCGCAACATCGTGCCGTAGAGCTGCCAGGTGAAGCGGGTGCGCAGGATGTTATCCGGAGAGCTCCGGCTCAGCGCGCAATAGTCCTTGAGATAGTAGCCTTGCTCGAAATCGAAGTAGGACATCGAGAAGGCTCTCGCCTCCATGGTCATCATGTCATCGACCAGGCAGCCGCCGAAATGAGCATAGACCTTGATCGGCGTCACCAGACGCATGCGCAGAAGCTTGAACAGGAACGGCGACGCGTAGTTACGGGAGAATTTGTTGCGCTCAGCCAGCCAGCCGACATAGTGGGCCGTGTGCACGTAAACCTGACGCCGTGGCAGGCGCAGCTCCTTGACGGTGCCCTCGTGATATCTGGCGCGGTCGAAGACGTGCGGTCCGTTGCTGTGAGGTCTGATGTACGGTCGGCTGATCGATTGCACACGCATGGAAGAGACTCTACTCATACACAACAAATCACTCTGATACCGCCGCACGAAGCGGACGGCATCGCATGGAATTGCAGGAAGGCGACGGCTTGATGGCAGGATCGCGGCGCCGCGAAAACTTGCTGCGCCGCACGTTCTGCGACACGCGCGGCAATGCGCAAACCCAGACAAATTCGCGCGGGCGTCGAGACAAATTCTCGCTGACGAGGTTACGTCACACCGGCTGACCGCAAATAAGACCAGCCGATGAAGCGCCCCCCATTTTCAATTCCCGCGTGCCACGTAGCTCTTGCTGAAGCCGTTGCGGCCATTGGTGATGGTGACCTTGCCGTCGGCAGCAACTTTGGCGGTGATCTCGTGGCTCTGGCAATCGGCGGAGTCGTCGACCTTTGCAACTATGTCGGTCGTTGTGCTGTGCGCCGGGTTGTTGTCGAGGAGCGAGAGGTGCCCCTGCCAGATGCCCTCGATCCCGGGCAGCTTGGCGAGCCGCAGATAGGAATTCTTCTCATAGGGCGCGGCTGGCTTGCCCGCGATGGTGACCGGCTGTATGCGCGTGTCGGTCTGCCCAAGGCCCTTGCGGGGACCGTTGTTGACGACCACGACCTGCGGCCGGATGGCGCCGAGAAACGCGGGCGCGCCGGCGCCGTCGAGCGAGCCATGACGGCTGGTCTGATAGAGCGTCACGGTGCCGAGCTTGTTGATCGGACAGGCGAGCTCCATTTCCATCTGCCAGTCGAGATCGATGAGGTTGAGGAACCTGAAATTGCCGTAGCTGTGCAGGACGCCGACCATGCGCTGGTTCTCGCCGCCGGCGGCGCTCATCAGCGGCGCGTCGCTGCAGAGCGCATTGGCGCCGCCACCCGGCACCGGGCTGGCCAGGAGCGCCTTGTTTGACGACACAACCAGCGTCTTCACGCCAGCCATGGCGATCTCGTCGCCGGGCTTGACGATGGTGCGCTTGCCCCCGGCAACCGCTTTGTACTCGTCGAGCCGCCCCTGATCGACCGCATCGACCGTGCCGCCATGATCATAGAAGCGCTCGATCGGGATCATCTTTGCGAGCGCTGCCAGCCCTCCCATGTGGTCGCCATGGAAGTGGCTGATCACGAGATGGTCGATCTTGCGCAGGCCGGCCTTCTGGGTGGCGGCGTAGATGCGCTTGGCGTCGCGGTCGCCGACCGCGTAGCCGGTGTCAACCAGCATTGATTCTCCAGACGGCGCCACCAGCAAGGTGGCGGCGCCGCCTTCGACATCAATCCAGGTGATGTCGAGGGTGCGGCTGTTTTGCGCCAGTGCGAGCTGCGACGCAGCCAGCGCCGCAACGGCAAGCGCAGTGCCTGCGATGATTGTCTTCATGTGGACCTCCCCATTGTCGCGGCGTGTCGTCGCGACTTGTTGTTCAGCGATTATGCCCGCGCCTCTCCGGCACGGTTACCGCACACCATAGCATGGCGATAGGCGGGGTACGAGGCAGCCGGCGCGCGCGTGCTGACCCGTTTCCCTGACCTCACAGTTGTGCTGCAATGCGCGCACGGCCCGCCTCGTGGCCGACAGGGAGAACGCTCATGGCTCGCTTGATGGCTCGCTTAGGTTTATTGGCCTCAGTGATCGCTGCAGGCCTTGGTCTCGCCAGTCCGGCCCTCGCACAACCGACTGTCTACATCCCTGCCATACTCGAGCTATCCGGCGCCGGCGCCGTGTCCGGAACGAATTTCCGCGATGGCATGCTGCTGGCGGTCGAGGAGATCAACGCCAAGGGCGGCATTCTCGGTCGCAAGATCAATAATCAGCTGCTCGACACCCAGAGCGACGCCAGCATCTCGCGCGCGCAGGTGCAGAAGGTGCTCGACAACAATCCTCACGTCATTCTCGGCCCGGTGTTCTCAGGCTCGGTGCTGGTCAGCATGCTGCTGACCCAGCAGGCGGACGTTCCGCAAATCGTCGGCGGCGAAGCCGCCGCCATCACCCAGAAGGCCCATCCTGCCATTTTCCGCACTTCGTTCGGCCAGCAGTTCAGCATGCCGAAAATCGCCAACTACATTCGCGATGGCATCAAGGCGAAGACCGTCGCTGTGCTGTGGGTGAACAACGATTTCGGCAAGGGCGGACGCGACAATTTCAACAAGGAAATGGCGGCGCGCAACATCAAGGTCGTGGCTGATGTCTCAACCGAGTCGGGTCAGGCGGATTTCTCCGCCGACGTGGTCAAGATCAAGGCCGCCAATGCCGACGCGATCTTCGTCTATACCAACGAGGAGGAGAGCGCTCGTTTCCTGCGCGAAGCGAAAAAGCAGGGCATCAAGGCGCCGTTGATCGGCGAGACCACGCTGCTGGGCCAGAAGGTGATCGAGCTCGCCGGTGAGGCCGCCAACGGCGTACGCGGTCATGTCGGCCTCACCGTCGATGCGCCGATCCCGGCCGTCAAGGAGTTCGCGGAGCGCTTCCGGAAGCGCTTCAACTACGTTTGCGACCACAACGGCATCAAGGGCTACACCGCCGTCTATTTCATCAAGCACGTCACCGAAAAGGTCGGCAAGTTCGACAGCAAGGCCTTTGCCGCAGCCGCCCACGGCATCACCATCTCGCCCCAGCAGGAGCCCAACATCCTGATGGAAGCGACCTGGGACAAGAACGGCGACATCGACCGCGACAGCTTCCTCGGCGAAGTCGTGAACGGCCAGCAGAAGATCGTCGAGATTCTGCCCAAGCTCGGCAAATAGGCTTTTCATAAAGCTGTTCCGCCCGGTCAGATCGCCGGGCGGGACTCCAGGGCCGGCCACCAATGGCGTCCTTCATCCAGCTCCTGGTATCCGGCCTCGCGACCGGGGCGATCTACGCCCTCGTCGCTGTTGGCTTCTCACTACTCTGGCAGACCTCGCAGACGATCAATTTCGCCCAGGGCGAGTTCGTGATGCTGCCCGCGTTCTTCATCTTGGCAGCGATGAATGCCGGCGCGCCGTTCTGGCTGGCGGTGCTGATTGGCATCGCGCTGTCGGTTGTCGTTCTCGGGTGGCTGTTCAAGGTCGTCATTGTCGATCCGATGCTCAAGTATGGCGTCCTGCCGCTGGTGATCTCGACTATCGCGCTGTCGTTGTTTCTCAAGGAGGCCGCCAAGGACTTTTACAGCGCGCAGGCGCAGCCATTCCCCACGCTGGTGCCGGCGACCGACCTGGAAGTTTTTGGCGCGGTGGTGTCGACGCAAAGCCTGGCGGTCCTCCTGGTCGCGGTCGTCACCGTGGTGGCGCTGCATCTCCTGCTGCACAAGACACGGCTGGGCCGCTCGATGCAGGCGACCGCGCAGAACCCGACGCTGGCGAGGATTCTCGGCATTCCGGTGCAGCGGATGGTGCTCTACACCTTCCTGCTCAACGGCGTCCTGGTCGCGATTGCGTCGATCCTGATCACCCCGATCTATCTCGCCAAGTTCACCAACGGCGAGGTGCTGGGCATGGCGGCGTTCCTCGCCGCCATCATCGGCGGGTTCAACCAGGTCCGCGGCGCGATCCTGGGCGGCCTCATTCTCGGCGTGCTCGACAACCTCTCAGCGGTCTACATCTCCTCCCAATATCGTGGCGCCTTCCCGCTGCTGATCCTGATCGCGGTCATCCTGCTGCGGCCGCACGGCCTGCTCGGTCGTGCCGAGGAGCGGAGTGTATGAAGGAGCGGAGTGTATGAACCGGCTCGGCGCTATCGCGCTTGGCGCCGCGACGATCCTGGCGATTGTGGCGCCGTTCTTTCTGCGGCGTTACGGCATCTACCTGATCTCGATGTGGGCGGTCCTGACGATCGCAGCGATCGGGCTCAATCTGACGCTCGGCTACGCCGGACAGGTGTCGCTTGCCCAGGGCGCGTTTGTCGGTATCGGCGCCTACACGGTCGCCCTGCTGACGCAAGCCGGCTGGCCATATCCGGTGGCATTTGTCTGCGCCGGTGCGCTCTGCTTCGCGATCGGCTGGCTCCTGGGCTATCCGGCGCTGCGCGTTCAGCATCACTACCTGGCTTTCGTCACGCTCGCGTTCACGACGCTGGTGTTCCTGCTGCTGCGCAACGAGGAATGGCTGACCAACGGCATCTACGGCATCACCGGAACCGCGCGGCCGGTGCTTTTTGGCTGGTCGACCGGCAGCGCACTCGACTTCTACTTCTTCTGCCTCGGCATGCTCGCCCTCCTGGCGGCGGCGACGTGGTGGATGCTGCGCTCGCCGTGGGGGCGAGCATTTCTGGCACTGCGGGAAAATCCGCTACGCGCCCTGTCGCTTGGGCTCGACACGCGCCGCTACACGCTGATGGCCTTCGCGCTCGGCTCGAGTCTTGGCGGGATGGCCGGCGCGCTCTATGCCCCGCTGGTGCAGTTCATCGAGCCCAACTCGTTCAGTCTCGGCATGTCTTTCAATCTGCTGCTGATGGTGATCGTCGGCGGCAGCGGATATTTCTTCGGTCCGTTCATCGGCGCGCTGGTGGCGGTGCTGCTGCCGGAGTGGACGCGGTTCACGGAAGGATACTATCTGCTCCTCTATGCCGCCCTGGTCATGGCCTTGATGGCGTTCTGCCCGTCCGGCCTGCTCGGCCTGGTCGAACGTGTATCAAAGGCAATGACGCGGCGAGCCCCGCCGCCATCGGATTTGCGCGCCGAAGGAACCAGCCCATGAGCGCAGTGCTGGAAGTGTCCAACCTGCGCAAGTCATTCGGCGGCATCAGCGCGGTCAACGACGTGTCGTTCGACGTGCGCGAAGGCGAGATCCTCGGGATCATCGGGCCAAATGGCTCCGGAAAATCCACGCTGTTCAACTGCGTGCTCGGCCAGTTGCTGCCGAACGCCGGCGAGATTCGCGTCGATGGCAAGCCGACCACCGGGATGCGCCCGTGCGACCTCAATCGCCTGGGCGTCAGCCGGACGTTTCAGCTGCTGCAGGTCTTTCCGCAGCTTTCCGTGCGCGACAATCTCATCCTCGCCGGCCAGGAGCACCGGGGCTCCATGCTGTCGCGCCTGTTCGGCAAGTCCGATGCCGGGCTTGGCGACGCCGCAAGGAAGATGATCGACTTCTTCCAGCTTTCGCATCTCTCACACGAACAAGCCGGCGCGCTGAGCTACGGACAGCAGAAGCTGCTCGACGCCGCCATGGCATTCATGGCGGGACCCCGCCTCGTGCTGCTCGACGAGCCGGCCGGCGGCGTGAACCTGACGATGCTGGCGCATCTGCGCGAGCGCCTGCGCGCCTATCATGCCGAGCGCCACGCGACCTTCGTGGTGATCGAGCACCAGATGGAATTTGTCATGGCGCTGTGCACCCGGGTGCTGGTCCTGGCCGAAGGACGCATCATCGCGCAAGGCGCGCCGCAGGATATCCGCCGCAACCCGACGGTGATCGAAGCGTATCTGGGGGGCCAAAGCGCATGAATGGCGCCGAGCCGCTCCTCCGTCTCGATGGCGTCTTCGCCGGCTACGGCAAGATGACCATTCTGAACAGCATGAGCGCGCGCATCCGGCGCGGCGCCATCACGACCGTGATCGGGCCGAACGGGGCCGGCAAGTCGACCATGTTCAAGACGGTGTTTGGTCTGCTGCCGGTGCGCGCTGGAAGCATCTCCTTCAATGGCCGCGACACCACCAATTTCGCGCCGCGGCAGATGCTCGATGCCGGCGTCGTCTACATTCCGCAAGGCCGAAATATTTTCCCGGAACTGAACGTGCGTCACAATCTTGAGCTCGGCGGCGTCGCCTTGTCCGACCAGGCCAGCCTTCCCGGCCGACTGGCAGCCATCATGCGGCGATTTCCGATGCTGCACGAGAAGGCGGACAGGCAGGCGTCGACCCTGTCGGGCGGCCAGCAGAAGATGCTCGAAATCGCGCGCGGGCTTTTGCTCGACCCCAAGCTGATCTTGATCGACGAGCCGTCAATCGGCCTTTCGCCGTTGATGGTGCGGGAGGTGTTCGCGATCTTGCAAGAGCTGCGGGACAAAGGTGTGACGATCGTGCTGATCGAACAGAACGCCAAGCAGGCCCTGCAAATGTCCGACGATGCGCTGGTGCTCGAGCAAGGCCAGACCCGGATCGAAGACAACGCGTCCAAGATCCTGGCTGATCCTCGGATCGCCCAACTCTTTCTTGGCGGCGGGCTGGCTCCAGCACTGCCGATTTGAAGTTCCTACACCACCCGCAGAAAACTCGATTGGGAACCAAAATCGAAAAGCGGCAATTGGAATCAGAGAGATGCGAGCTGGCTAAGTGTCCTCGTAAGCGCGGCAAAGGCGGAACGTCCCCTTTTGGGGCCAAGCGGAAATAGGCCAGAGGTAACTTCGGATTTGTTGGTCGAAACTGACCCGAAGCGGCTATCTGGGTCCGAAACTGGACAAGGCACCACAATTTAGGCCACGGGCACCCTCGCCCACCCTCGCTGCATCTTCCACGCGCGCGTCCCTGAAACTAAGATGACCTCTGGTTTGGGGGTCGGGGCAACGTTTTGGCCGATTTTGAGGCGATATACACGACGTGTCGGGCAGACGCTATTGCCCGTTTCCTAGCCGAACGATACTCGCTTGCTCTTCCGCTTCGTTGCCGAATGTTGAATCGCGGCTTCAATGACGTGTATCTGATTGTTACCGACGCTAACGAGCGGTACGTGTTTCGCCTTTCCCATCACCGCGCACGCGGTGTTGCGGACGTTAAGACCGAAACGGATTTCGTAGCGCATCTCTGTCGATCGGGAGTGCCGGTCGCCGCACCAGTCCAGACGAGGGATGGTGTCTTGTTCGTTCATAGTTGGTCGCCGGAGGGAGTGCGTGAAGGCGTTCTCTTTCGTGCTCTCGAAGGCCGGGCGCCCGATCCAGGGTCGATTGCAGATGCGCGCGCAAACGGCGCAACGCTTGCCATGTTGCACAATGCTGCCGAATCCCATTGCGCTTCTCAGCCGCTGTACAGACTTGATCTCGACCATTTGTTACGTCGGCCGCTTGCGCGGATTCAAGAGTTTCAAAGGATTATCAGCGCCGACCCAATAATCGACCTTGAGAATGTTGCCAGAAGAATGGCCGTAAGAATCGAGAGATTTGATGGTCTCACCTGGACCCATTGTCACGGCGATTGCCATGGCTTTAATGCACGCATAACTGATGCTGGTGACGCTGCGTTCTTTGACTTCGATGACGGCGGTCCTGGCTACTTGGCGTACGATCTGTCGGTCTTCTTATGGGCCAAAGTTTCCTTCGGCCGAAAACTTCATGCGATGTGGGACGCTTTCGTCGATGGGTACGGGAAGATCAGACCGATAGCCTCTGTGGATTTCGAAGCCGCACACGTCTTCGTCATCATTCGGCACATTTGGCTGATGGGCGAATATGCGAGCCGCGCGCGAGAGTGGGGTAGCGAGCCCGTCAACTGGATCACACGTGAGCTTGAGTTCCTCAGGAGCTGGGAGACCGAGCGTCTGGCCGACAGACTATTTTAATGCACTGAACCTGGGTGCTCGGTCTGCAAGAACGTTCGAAGAAAGTCAGCAGTCCGCTTCTGGCCCAACGGAGGCATCGCTTTGGATAACTCGTGCTTGAGGATTGTGGCTGCGACGACCACCGCGTTGCTGCGGTCGTTCTGTGTGGACGGTGGCTACCGCAGGCGTGTCTGCGCCACGTGTCCAGGTCGCAGAATGACCGCAATCGGCGCGCAGCCCTTGTTTGATCCAGCCTATTCGTGGCTGGCGGGAGGCATCAGATGCGAGCAGCAATCCCTCTGTTGTTGGTATTGTCTGCCTGCGTACTGCCCGCAACGGCCCAGGATCAGTCCCCCAAGGCACCGCCATCGGGGTCGCCTTCGGCAGCTGCGAACCAGGCAACTCCGCCCTTCGCAATCGGCGGTTTCACTTACCACCTGATTCCGCCGCGGACCCACATGTTTGACTGCAGCCAGCCGAGTTGCGGCGCAGGTTCCAAGGTGAGCTATATATTCTACGCGCCAAAGCCTGACATGACATTCGATGACTACAAAGCCGGTCGCGCAATTGTCGATGAGCAGATCAAGTCCCGCATTGCTACTGGCATGAGCCTCAAAATCACACCGCCTACTCAGAGCCAAGATAAGGTATTCACAATATTCGAAAGCCGCCGCATAGTCACCGCGCCCGACGGACGCACGCACGTGACGGTCTCGCGAACGCTACTGACATCGACCGTCGGGATTGAACTGATCAGCTCAGGCAGCGACGAAAAACTGGTGGACTCGAATTTGGCGCTATTCACGCTCGCGGCGATGCTAGCCGCCGGCGTTGAGACGCCCCCCAAGCCCTGAGGGGCCGGCTGAGCGGAGCGCCGCCAACGCGACGATCAGATGCTGATCGGATCGCATGTTTTATTTGTAACCCGCTCTTCCGCATTTGGCCCTCGCGTCGGTTCGCTGCGACGCCGCAAGATGTCCGGAGTTGGAGGCAGACCGGACTCGTCGACGACATCGCCAAACTGACGCGATTGTCGAGTCGCGCGGAGGACTTTCACCTCCGCGCGCTCCCAAAACCGTGCGTGAACCTCTCGACTCACACGGCTCCCGATGTTCGGCCGTTTCCATGACATAGCTGCCAGTGAGCGAAGAGCGTTGGATTTGCGCGGCGAAGCCGATCAAACCAATCTCGCGCGCCCTTGGTCTTGCGACGCAGCCGCTTAAATTTGCGACGCGCCCAGCGGATGACATAGAGATCGATCCTCTTCAGGGTCGGACGCAACTGCGTCCGGTAGAAGTTGCCGTAGTAGTTGATCCAGCCTCGAATGTACGTGTTGTACGTCTCGGCGAGATCTTGCAGGGATTTGTCGCTGTGATGATGAAGCGTCCAGCGCCGGATCGTCCGGCCGATGAACGTCAACGCCTTCGGGCTGGCGGCGGGTAGGAAGCACGCAAAGGCACGTCGCCCTCTTCCCAACGCTTTTCTCGCCCGGAATTTGAACCCGAGAAAGTCGAACGATTGGTTCGAGAAAACGCCGCGCCGGTTCGCATCCTTGCAGTAGACGATCTTCGTCTTCTCGGGATGCAGCACCAGCTTGCAGGCCGCAAAGCGGTCGGCAAGTGCGCTCCATAACGCCTGCGCCTCCTCGGCGCTCTTACAGTGACAAATGGCGTCATCCGCGTAGCGCTCGAACGGGATGTGAGGAAAGGTTCTCGCCATCCACATGTCGAACGCATAATGCAGAAACAGATTCGCCAGGATGGGGCTTACGACCCCTCCCTGAGGAGTTCCCGACATGCGTGGCACGACGCTGCCATCTTCCAACTGGACCGGAGCCTTCAGCCAGCGCTCGATATAGAGCAGCACCCACGGCTGGTTCGTATGACGACGGACCGCCCTGAGCATCAGCTCCCAATCGATGCTGTCGAAATAGGCTTTTACGTCGAGATCGAGCACCCAGTCGTAGCGCCAACAGCGCTGACGAGCTTGGCGCACGGCGTCGATCGCCGATTTGCCGGGCCTGTAGCCATAGGAATCGGTGTGAAACACCGGCTCCAAACGCGGCTCCAGGTAGCGACGGGCAACTTCCTGGGCGACTCGGTCGGCGACCGTTGGAATGCCCAACGGGCGCGTACCGCCATTCGCTTTCGGAATATCCACTCGTCGCACCGGCGGTGGAAAGTAGCTCCCTGACGACAGCCGGTTCCAGAGCTCGTAGAGGTTGTTCGAAAGATCAGCCTCAAAGTCCGCAATCGACTGTCCGTCTACTCCAGCCGCTCCCTGGTTGGCCTTCACCTTCTTGAAGGCTTCCCAGACTTCCCGTTTGGGGATGTCGAACGGCTTTACCTCATCCACGGGCTCCTCCTGTTGCCAGTTGGCTTCAGTTGGCCCGTGGCCTCGGCTGAACAACGCAGCCCCTTCGGTCCAGCTCCATTACAGAGCCTTCATCCCTAATACGAGCTGCTCCGTCCCTGTGCTCCGCATCGGTACTCTTGTCCTCGCGGTTTTGGCCACTTGCGACTTCTCCCTTGGCATCGGAGCGACAGGTTCTCACGTTCCATACAAGAGCCTGGTTGAGCTTGGCGCCGCCTACATGCCGGATGCCACTCGAGCGGCCTTCAGGCCTCCCCCGAGTTGATCCCGGAGGAAGGGTCACCCCCCGGTTTTGACATCGTCTAATCCGCTTTCGACACTTCATCGACGGTTCGCTTGCGCTCGCCTCTCTCAACCTTACCCGCTGGGATTGGTCCCAACGTTAGCTGCAACGCTCACCACCATCGCTTTTGACGACAGCAGCTTGCAGTGGTTTGAGACCAACACCTGACTGCCGATCTCGAAGGGCCTTCCTTCATCTCTCGTACAGTTGCGCACCGCCGTTTGGACTGGCGATGCTCGTGACACACGACCCGAACCGGACCTGCGCCTGTGCCTTAAACCCCACTTTACTTCGTGACACCCGCCGGCTTCGAAACATAATGTGCTGCCTCAATGAATTTGCTGGCGGCCGGATTGAGTGTTCGATTTCGCAATGTGACAATTGCAGTAGGCCGCGGCCGCGTCGAAAAATCCACTGGCAGTGCTCTTATTTTCGTCCCCATAGCACCAAATCGTAACACCGATTCCGGAATGAACGTGAGATAGCGCCCAGTCGGCAACAATCGGTTTACGATGTGAATCGAAGTCGATACGACGCTGGCCCGGGGCATTTCGAGGCCCTTGCTGCGAAACGCTTCGGCTACTACTAAAGAAGATACGGAGTCCGGAGGGGTTAGTATCCAATCCTCGTTGATCAGTTCTGATAACTGAATTCGTCGTCTACGAAGCCATTTGTTTCGTTGCCCTGCGACGATGAGGACAGGATCGGAGAACAGTATGTCGGCACATAGATCGTCTTCAATTTCTGGCTCGTTAACTCGTACTAGGATCAGATCAACACGACGCTCCCGGAGCTCGCGGACCTGAAGGGGCATCATTGCGGGCATCCATACAGCTTCGCAAACAATACCAGGAGATTTTCTCCGTAGTTCTTGAATGATAGCTGGAAGTAACCCAGCGGCGCCCGCTTCTGGGCACCCCACCCTGACGTGACCGGTGGTGGGATCGGCCAGAAACTCGATTTCCTTAATCCCTTGTCGCAGTTCGTCGAAAATTGTGAGGCCGCGTCGTAGCAGCGCGCTTCCATATTGTGTGGGCTCCACTCCGCGCGTGGTGCGATCCAACAAGCGCGCCCCGACCGCGTGCTCCAACTGCGAGATAGCTTTGGATGCCGCGGATTGAGTGACGTTCAACTGGCTTGCGGCCTTTGCAATGCTGCCCCAGCGAACCACCGCCTCCAGGAGTTGCAGGTCGCGCAACTTCAGCCGACGACCAACGTGCTCGGTTCGATCCACGAAAGCGGCCCATGAAATAAGTTCATATCATTATGCCCAATCGGAACTTCCTTTTCTAGCTTCCTGGCGGGATGGTCACACGCGGTGACTGTGCCAAATCCATTGACTCGGAGACTTTCATGAAAATTCGTAAATCCATAGCGTCGGCCACCCGGCTCGCCAGCCTTCTGCTTGCATTTGGCCTTTTGGCCGCAGCGACCGCCGAGGCGCAAACGGCTGATCCGCGCGTTGCAGACCTCGTGCGCGCCGGCAAGCTGCATGTTGGGCTGTTTCTTCCACAATACGGCAAGGGTCCGGATGGCCTGAAAACCAGCGTATGGGTCGAAACCGCGCGCGCCTACGCGGCGCGTGTCGGCATTCCGCTCGTTATCGTGGAGCATGCTACGCCGCCGGAAGCCATCGCGTGCCTCAAGGCGGGCGGTTGCGACCTCTTGTTTCTACCGCTCGACGCCCGCGCGGTCGGGGTGGGAGATTTCTCGAATCCGATCTTCCAGTTCGACTATACCTTGATGGTGCCCGCGAGCTCCGCGATCTGACTCGCCGTGTGCCAGCCCGTTCCGGACCGTCCGTTGAGAAAATTCGAGAGGGATGAAGGCGCGAGATTCAATTCCTCGGCAAGTTTCGCGGCTGAACCGAGTCGCTTGACCAGCTCCCCCGACGCGTATCAAGTGCGCAACACGCTACTTCGCAGGCTTCCCCGACCTGTATCAAGTGCGCGACATGGAACTTCGCAGGCTGTCACAGGGCCGTCACAGCCGAGGCTAAAACCGGCCCACGGCCCGGCTTGCCGGGCTACTGTCGAAAGATGGTCAGCTGGAAGTTCGACAGCCGCCCGCCGTTCAGGACCCCTAGCATGGAGTTGTTGTCGACCAGTGAGCCCGTGAACGTGGTCACGCTGCTCGACAGGACGAGCGTCTGGTTGCCGGATTGAAAGAGTCCGGGGATGTAGGCAAAGTCCACGTCGAACCCGAAGAGATCCCACAGCATCGCGCCGCCGACCCCCTGCAGGAGCCGCATCACGATCAGCCACCACGCGGCGGCCGTCCCGTGCATCCAGGTCAGCGACAGCGCGACGGAGAACGCGGCGAATATCGCGAAACCGAGGTTGAACATCTTGACCCGGCCGAACATGTC
>Ga0137409_10002888_pt1 | contig 18239 bp, 16 predicted proteins | sample CZODoug1_16funga_FD_122059 | JGI IMG/M metagenome (GOLD analysis project Ga0137409, IMG submission 122059) | Vadose zone soil fungal communities from Angelo Coast Range Reserve, California, USA - CZODoug1_16fungal (Hybrid Assembly) | ecosystem: Environmental > Terrestrial > Soil > Vadose zone... | reverse complement strand
CGGTGACATGCCGGTGAATGTGTTCCTCGCTCATCATCGACTTAATCGCTTCCTGACGGCGTTCGGGTGGTGTCTCGGCTAGCCATTGCCTCAAGGCATCACGATTTATTTCAATGCCGTGCTTGAACGCTCTGGCGACGAACCTGTTGTTGAATGGAGCATTCTCGTCCGAGTAACTGTCAACAACCTTGACAGGACTACCTTGCGCTTCAGCTTCAGTTATCGCTTGGCGTTCAGCAGCAGCGTAATCCGCATCACTTACTTGCGGCGTTAGTGGCTGACGCTCGACAGCTTTAGAAACAACTTCACCGGGAGTGACTGGTGGTCTTTCTACTTGCGGTACATTCGCCGCTTGTTGTGGCGTGATTGTCTGAGGGCGATTGCGACCGACTGCTTCTGTGGGTAGCCGCTGTGCCTCAGTTCCCGGATATTGCTGCTGACGACTTTCTTGCTCGATCCTTTTTTGAGTGGCATAACGTTGTCCTGCTTTTAGGTTTGATTTGGTTGCACCTCCAATTAAAAGCGCTGATGCGCCAGCGTTTAACAGCAAGCGAGTAGCTTCGGCTTTGTCGCCTTTGTCTAAAGCATCAACAATTCCCGAAAATGTCTCTGGCATCTGTCTAGCCATGTCTGCCGCATAAGCAGTCGCTATGCCGCGACCAATCGGAGCGGCCATTGCAGTTCCGGCAAGCGTCTCTGGCGCAAGCACTGTCGCAATACCAGCGGGTGATGTAATGAAATCAGCCACATCAGCGACAAAATGTTCTGCGCCAGCAACAACGCCAGTACCTTTCATCCTCGGGAATGGCATCGAAGTTGGCACCTGCAACATTTCAGCAGGGGTTTGAGGCGCTCTCTCAGTTAATGGCAAGCGGTTGAAATCGGGAGGTTCTTCAATCGGTTGCCCAACGCCGCTCAGAACTGTTTTGAGGTTGCGCGGAGGCGGCTGATAAGGACGTAATGCGCCAACGTCAGGCTTTGGCTCAGGTCGAGGTAATGCAGGTTCAAGCGCCGAAACAGACGGTTGCGCTCCTATTCCCTGCTCGCGCTTAAAAAAATCCAAATTGCCAGCAATACGGCTTTTATTGATACGGTCGAAGTCTGATTTGAAATCTTTGTCCGCTTCCAAATATTGAGGATATTTGTTCGCCAGTGAGAATGTCAGGTCATCATCACTGACTTGCTCATAGGCCGGAAATTTCTCCCGAACCTTGTCGAGAATATTGCTCATTACTCATTGAGGTACAGCAGTCGGAGCAGTAGTTCCACTCAAAATCCCGAGCGGATCGTCTGGATTAACAGCGGCAGCAGCTCCTTCACGCATCGGTGTAGGCGCTTGCAATGGAAATTCAGGAGGGGCGGCAAGCGCGTTGCCAGCACTACTGCCACCCGCGCCTGTCGAGGATGGTGTAAGGATAGAATTGATTTGATCCTTAATTTCGTTAAGGCGCTTTTGGTCAGCCTGAAATTCTTTAGCTTCTGGACTATCCGGCTTACGAGAAGCCGTTTCAGCTTTCAATCCACCGCCAGCCCATTTCTTAGCGAGATCGGCTTGTTCTTTGCGGAGTCCGCGAAGTTGTTCTCTTTGAACGGGTGTTAATGCGCCAGCCTTCTCGGTTGATAATGCACCCGATGGTGCCCACGTTCCACGACCGGTTTTCTTGTCAACCAGATAGGGAATGAGTCTTCCGTTAACATTTGCGTATTGCACCTCTGGCGCTGGCGCTGGTCGCCCTGCTTGTTGAAGTCTGTGCAACGCCAATGCGTCTCGAAACGATCTGGACGCCATTTCCGATCCCCGATAAGCATTCATCGCCGATGCACTCTGCCTCGCAATCTCTAAATCATTCATCTCTTTGAATCGCGCCAAAGCATCGGCAGCAGCGGACCTTTGGCTTTCGCCAGCCTGAGCAGCAGCCGATCTTTGATTCTCAGACGCCAATTGTGCGTAACCCAATCCAAGTCTGCCAGCCGCTTCATCGGCACCAAGCGTTTGACCAGCGCGTTCAAGTCCAAGTTTTGCGCCCTGAACACCGAAATTCAGCACATCTGGAAAGCCAAAGCTTTCCCAACTTGGAGGTTGCGCCAAAGCCATAGGTTAAATTACTCCCGGTATGCCGCCGTAACGTCCCCATGAAGTTGCTCCAGTTCCGAATGATGACGGGGGAGATTCGTTTATCGCGCCAAATTGACCTTGGGTGTACCAAGGTTGCCCGCCTGTTCCACCTGTGCCGCCAGCAGGACTGCTCAACTGTTTCAAATACTTGTCGAACAAATCCTGTGCGTATGTAGCTGCGGCAGTCGGATCAGGCGCAGCGGCGTTGATCGCGTTTGTTGCGCCAATCTCTGTGTTTAAGCCTGCGGCTTGATAGGGATTAACTGTCTGTGTGGCACTCACGCTCGGGATTGCTGACGAGTAATCACCAATGCCTTGATGAATCAATCCCTCAGTTGACAATCCAATGTCACGCGGAAAACGGTTCATCACCAAGCCGCTTCCCGGCATGCCGCTACTGACCCCAAAACTCGCTGCCGCATCTGCAATTGACGCTTGAGTTTGAGGTGAAAGTTGCCCTGACAATTCAGACATGAGTGCGCTAGACAATCCTGCATTGGTCCCAGTCAGATTCGGGTACGCTTGATTGAGTGTAGGTCCACTGATCGGTGCTATCGGCGCAACTCGACTGCCGAAGATGTTACTTGCTCCCGGTGGTGCTCCGGGAACATTGGTGCCAGTTCTTAAAAAGGTTCCGTACGATGGCATAAGTTAAAAGCAGTTGACTTGTTGGTAGCCTATACGGTACACCTTCCAATATGCCGTGGTCATTCCCGCCAGCAATTGATCGTTTTTGGGCGCGTGTAAAGAAAACCAAGACATGCTGGCTATGGCAAGGCCCACTAGAATCATGGTTTGGGCGAGGTAACATTCGACTTGATAAACTGCCGGGTGAGATAAGAGGGGCGCATGTGTTTGTTCATCGTTTTTCTTGGATGATTCACAACGGTCCAATACCGGAAGGGATTGATGTTTGTCACACTTGTGATGTTGCTCACTGCGTTCGGCCAGATCATTTATTTCTTGGGACACAGGCGGATAACAATGCCGACATGGTTCAGAAAGGCCGACAGTGTAAAGGATCGCAACAATACAATGCGAAACTAAAAGAGAAAGATATTCCGGTAATAAGAAGATTGGGAGACGATGGATTAAGCGAGCAAAAAATCGCAAATCTCTACGATGTATCTCAAGTGGCAATCTCATGTGTTTTGTTACGTAAAACTTGGAAGCATGTCGCCTAGAAACATTTTTGCAGTCCAATTCCATGTTGGTTGTGACCAAGCTCTCCCAAATCGACTGGAATTTGCGTTTCAGGATTGGCATTGGCCAATTCCTGATTGAGTTCGTCGATTGCCATTACCAAGAAGCTTCGAGCCGTTTGAACGTCTTGCGCTTCTTCGCAGCGGATGCACTGAACCATGTGCTTCAGCGCAGTAATGTTACCAATGAGAACGGGGTCTGTGTCGGCGAACACCGGCACAAATTGCAACTTCACAAGCGCGATGACGCTCTGAACATTGGTCGTAACACCGTTGCAGGTATTCGTCATGCAAGGCAGATGTAGGCGTGAGCGTAGGTACTCCGGGTTGGTTTCCGATGGTTCGTAGTAGGCTACGTCTTCTAACACACCCGCCGAAATGTTCGACGCATAGAGCCTCACGGGGCCATTGGTCATATCCTTAATGACGCGATCAATCCGGCGAATGTTAATTGGTGTTTCGACGAAAGGCGCTTTCAACGTGAGCGCAATCCCGTCTTGCCACGGACCCGCGCCGGTAGTCATCAAGCGCTGACCGTTGTTATCCTCACCGAAAATGCGAATGGTTTTGTTGTTATCCAACGGCGAGTCGTTGTACGCGCGGATGGTTCTACCGTCGCCTTGAATGTCCTGAAACACTGGACTCCGCGACTGATTGACCATCGAAGAACGTCCGTATCTCCAACCGCCGTCCATCCAGCCCCACCATGAATTACTGCTCCAACCAGAATGTTTGTCGAACGGAAGAAAATCCCACCAGACATTGTGAATCTCTACATGTCGCCTGCCGCACCAATTCAACTGACGCACATGGCCCACGTAACGCGGCCAAACCACGCACCCACCACTCACACAAACATAAATTGGAACAATTAAGCCGTCCCAATCACCGCGATCCATCAACCTTCGAGTAGCCTCGTTAACCAATCTTCTGAAATCGGGATTGTTTGGAGACACCCCAGCGATGTTCAGAATCGAAGAAGTCTTTAGCTCTCCGAAATTCATCAGCATGGCTGTTCCTTATGCTTTAAGGGTTTCAAAGTCAATGGTCGGTCTTTGCAGGCGCAAAGTCTGGTTCGGGCACCGTAGCTCCTTTGAGACGATTATTTACTACACGGCAATGACCAGTGATTTGGACTGCAAGCTGTGCAGTTGTAAATTCCCTCAGTGGATTATCGTTTGTTTCATCGAAGTCGTTAGCGCTTGGTTCGCCAACACCCATAGTCGGCCTGAAACCGGGGTCGCCGTTGTTCGGATCGAAGGTTTCAGTCCATGAGTTCCACGGAACCCAATTCGGCCATTGGTCAGGTTTGTAAAAGAGTTCGAACCTGACAGAATGCGGGACGGTGATAGGCGAACCGAACAATGTCTTGTTCATCTGGTCCACCCGCAATTCACCGTCCAAAAGCCGTAAGAAATCTTTCTTCCTCGCATCTTGCTCATAGAAGTTAAGAGCCGCAGTCTCGTACCGCCACTGAATCGGTGTAGCGTTGTTGTCTTGAAACGCGGAGTCATTGCTCTTGAGAATCTCCCAAAGCTCAATCTTCGACAGGTCAGACGACACACAGACGGCAAACGCTCGCTCAACACCCGCGAAGCTGCCTTTCACGACTTGCAAGATGTTCAATCCATCCCAAACGCCGTCATACACTGAAGGCGCTTTACCGCGTAGCGAACTGATCGCATCGAAATTCAGCGCAATGAGATTCGTCCAGTAAACACCGAACGCGCTTTGTACCGGCGCATTAGTCATCAACATCCGGTTATCAAACTCAATCGCGCTTCCGAATGGTAACAGGCTTGGATCGTCAGTTTGCAGGAATGGGTCAACCTCGCGTGAGATAGGCACATTACCCCATACATCGAAATCTCTTCGGCCTTGAATGTACGAACGGATGCCACTCAGCGAACGCATTAGCACATCGCTGTTGGCGATGATGGTTGAGTTTTGTCCAAGTCCACCACCGCCTTTCATACTCTCAGTAAGAATGGGGTTAACGAGGTTCTGCCATGTAGTGCGGTCAGTTGGGGCTTGGCAGGAAAAGACTGTTGTTGGTGTACAAACCGCAAGCGGACCTTGACCAAGCGAAGCGTCCAACACTGAAGTAAACAGCATGGCCCGAATGTCGCCAACCTGACCCGGTACAACGAAACTACCGCCGCCGTTCAATAGGTCATTCTCTTGCACGCGCAATACAGCATCACGTTTTTGATAGGTTGCTGTACCGCTTGACCCACCGACAATATCTCCACCGATGAAGCTCCTGCCGTCTGTGAGCGCTTCCCATATTCGACCAAGCCCGTAACAACCCATTCGACCGGCTTGTAATTCGGATAGCGTCGTGACCGCTATGTTGGCCGCAAAAGTCACACCCACCCCCGCTGTGAGATTCAATAATGTAACAGCAGTGTTTGGCGCGGGAGGTGAAACGGCTGTGATTTGATACTGACGCCCGTTGATATAAAGCGCCTGCGGTAACGCGCCAGCATAGGCACGGTCGAATATCGCCGAAGTGCTTACACCTACTCCAGGTACGGTGAGTGCAACATTCAAAAGCGCTACGAGTGTTGAACCACTTCCCGGCGTGGTAATGATAGTGCCAGCCTTGAGGGTAGTGTCTGAGCTGAAAATCGTACTGTTGTTAACCCTGACAGTTAGAATCGCATGTCCTCCGCTACCCGATCCCAAAGAAACAATCGTTGCGGCAAAAGCAGGAAATCCTTGCGGCGAAACCGTGATAACTGTTCCAACTGGGTAGGGACAGTCAGCGGTTAGAACAATTCCGAATTGTCTTCCTTGAAAATCTAAACCGTGACTAAATGAAACATCAAATTTCACAGTCCCAACAACGCCAGAGTCGGAAACCACATTGCTTCCAGATGCCTCGGTAACACTGGTGTCAGTCAGGTTCTTTAACGTGACCGGATAGCCTGTAAAAGCGCCACCCGTAGCGACAGCTTCAAACAGGCCGGTATGGACATTCCCAGAGTCAGTGAGCCTCAACGGAACATTGAACGGTCCTGAGAAAGCTGAACTAAATGTTACTGCAACCGTTGAGCCCACTGCCGGGGTGACAAAATTCGCACTGATGGTACCGGCAGATGCAGCAGCGCCGGTCGAACGTCTTGAAGCATTCCCATCAAAGAATACGGGTAATCCAAAGCTGTCGTTTACAAGCATCCACTTCTCGGCTTGCCACATCCAAATTTGAGGCGCAATTGATGACTGAGCGTCACCGGAAATCGTAATCTCTGTAACTGATGCAGTTCGACCTACGATCTGAATTTGAAAGAGCCTCCCCGAGCAAGCGACTATGATTGATTCAGTTCCAAAATCGGGCTTGTAATAGCCTGCTCCCTGAAAGAATCCTTGTTCTAAGGCGCTTTGAAAAGAGTTACCACCAAAGTTCAGAGGAATGTTTATGTAAGGGGGTCTGTGAGTTGGGAATGTACCTCTAACAGTTATATTTCTGGCGTTAGCGAGTTGATTGCGTTGAAGGATTAACGGATCGATGCCTGCACTAACGCCCGCGTCCACCTGCCGAACATTGTCGTAAAGGTTTCCAGCTTTGAATACTGCTGGCGTTGGCATGGCTTACTGATGCCGCAATGCCGTTCTGAGTTGGTTCAACTTGAATGCTATCGCGGCCAGCGTTGCGGTCAGGTCTGTGTTAGTGATGGTCATTTCCAGATGACCATAACCTTCGATGAAGGTCGTAACACCGCTGACGATAGATTCAAGCGTCTGTCCAGCAGTCCCCACATTGGTACCGCTGATTGCGGTGCCAGCCTGAGTTGCGCCGGTTGCATAAGCTCCGGCTACTGTGATAACGCCCCCGGTCGTATTCACAGCGTTAATGCGCGTTGTGAAAGTCGCTGCTTTAGCACCAGTCGTTATCGCTATGTCGCAACGGAAGATCGCGCTGTTCACGAGAAAGTTAAACGGAAGTGCAAGTTCCCAAATTTGGCTGTTCACCAAGAGCGCCATTGAAAATGGACCGAGCGTGATTGTCTGCTTTGCGAGGCTGGCGGCAATGGTGTCAGACTTGGTGCCCCCGCTGTTGTCGGTGAATGCGGTCAGCAAGTCGAGGTCAAACGGCACGGTGAAGTCACCAACCCCCGGAACAACCAAAGCTCCTGCATTTACGGTCGCACCCGGAGCCGTGTCACCCACAAAGCCAAGGAATTTGCCAGTAAAGCTCGTTGCGCTGTTGACTGCTGTAACCAAGAAATTAGCAATGTCCGCACCATCACTGATGAAAAGATTCTTGAACGCTTTGAACCAAGATGTGTCGGCGCATGGAATTAAAACAGTCGCGCCTATAGCGGGGATGACGAAATTAGCCGTTGTGACGGTGATTGAACTGTTTCCTTGCGATCCGGGAACTTGCACTGGTTGCGGAGTTGAACAGCATGTCGGAATACACGGGGTCGCGGCTGGCATTTTAAGTCCTTTCTAAAAATGAAAATCTGAATCCGTTACACATCCAACCTTCTTTCATCGCCTTCCCTAAAGTAGCGCCGTCGCGACCAATTGCTTTTGCGGCGGCGTTAATGGAAGCAAAGGTTCTTCCGTCGTTACAAACAACGGGCCTGCTCTTTTCAGCATTATAGGCAGCGAGTTTTTGACGGCCTATGATGTTATTTGGATGGTTTAACCAGTGTTCCTTTCTCTCCGGTTTCATCTTTTTCCCGCGCTTTGATGCCGCCTGCCTGTCGATCACCTCTCTCGGTAGTGGATGCTTCATACCAAGCATTCCGGGTCCATCCGATTGATTGAGCAATGAACCCAATGGTCTAAAAAAACGAATCCAATGAGTCTCTCGAAGTGAGGCGTTATCTGTGTCGGTTTCCTCCAAGGCAAAAATCACCGGAACAAGGTTCTCAGATCGCAACGCAGCAATCCATTTATGCACCGGATAATTCGGTCTTTGTTTAACGAACGAGAAATGTCCCCAGAGTCGGCGTCGAAGACTTACTGTGGTTTGACCAATATATTTCGGAATAGTCCTATTTCGAGGATCGGAGAGTGCATAGATGTAAGCCTTCCGAACAACAACGCTCATATATTCTCTTGAATTACTTCCACCACGCAGTTACGTCAAGGTCAGAACATCGTGACGCGCTACGGACTCACCTTCAAAGATTACGACGATTTGCAGATCGAGATGTTCATGATTCAGTCCGGAGGCAAGTGGACCGATCAAAAAACAGGAATGTCGTTTGGGATGGGTTTCTACTGGCATTACGAGCGGATGCGGCAACTTATTTGGCCGCACCTCGACAACCATCGTTGGCACAAGCTGTGCCGAAACCAGATTCTCAAGAACAAGATTACGGTGTTAATTGGACCCGCAAGTTCTGCAAAAACGCATGAGGCGGCTTGGATCAGTTTATGTGAGTATTTTTGTTTCCCGCAAGAGACTTTAATTTTAGTGTCTTCTACGGACATGCGAGGATTAAGACTAAGGATATGGGGCGAAATTAGTGACCTCTGGCAACAAGCGAAAGACCGCTTTGATTATCTGCCGGGCAATTTGCTTGATAGCCGGGTAGCGATTACGACAGATCGCCTCGAAGACAAGGAAGTTTCCGATGAAAGAAGGGTCCGCGATATGAGGCGCGGAATCGTAGGAGTACCGACGGTACAGGGGAACAAAAATGTTGGGCTTGGGAAATGGTGTTTCCCGGCTGGGCAAATGGTTGACACGACAACTGGACCAAAACCAATTGAATTAATTCAGATTGGCGATCTTGTTTGGTCTTCGGTTGGACCGTCTAAGGTTCTTAAAACGTTCAACAGACTTGTGCCAAAATTGTCGCGTGTTTGGCTAACAGACGGTCGCAAAATAGATTGCACTCCCGATCACCCATTTTTTACCAGCAGGGGCTGGATTAAAGCTATTGACCTTGAGACTTGCGACAGGGTATTCTCTCCGTATGAAACCATGCGCCTTGTGCGGCAAACCGCTAAGGGAAGGTTATCCCAATCGCAAATATTGTTCCAAGACGTGTCGCACTCACGCGATGCCAATGAAGTGCGAGCACTGCGGAATAACATTTCGGCCAGTAAAACCAAGGAAGGATGTGATAAGGCGTTTTTGTTCGACGCTATGCGCGAGCCATTGGGCGGCTGCCCAAGGGCCACTGTGGGAGCCGGTGGTAAACCAATGCCTTCATTGCGGAGAATCATTAACGGGGCATCCGAATCGCCGTTTCTGTTCGCTGGAATGCAGGAACAGGACAATTTTATCTCACTGCGAGGAATGCGGCGAAGAATTTCAGTCAACGAAATCCGCATCCAAGAAAAGGACAATTTTTTGCGGAAGGCATTGCAAGCAGAAATGGGTTGGGAGGACCATTGGAAGGCGTTCTCATGTTGGGACGATTCAAGATCGGATCGTATCCAAACTGTTCCCAAATTGCAGGTGGAACTTCAGGTTTCACACGGGGCTGGTGACGAAGAAAAACGCGAAACATTTCTATGTCATGGACATAGCTTTCCCAGAACTGAAATTAGATGTGGAGATCGACGGCGGGGTGCATCGCATAAAATATCGCGGCAGACGAGATGTGAAACGGACTCAGGTTTTGAACCAATTAGGGTGGACCGTGTTGAGGTTCTCCAACCGTCAGGTGACTCAAGATATAACCACAGTGAAGGCGGATATACAGTCTACGATCTCCAAATTGACGGGCACCCAAGCTTCTCGGTAAATGGCGTTGTAGTTCACAACTGCGGCATCAAACAAAAACGGGTTCGGTTGGTAGGAGACGAATTTCAATTGATGGGACCGAGCATGTTGTCGGCCTTTTCAAACTTGAACAAGAACGTCGATTTCAAGGCGATAATCCTCGGCAATCCTTCTGACACAACCGATCCGCTCGGAATGGCGGCTGAACCGATTGACGGTTGGGGCACCCAAATGGAGACTTCCAAAACTACTGTGTGGCAAACCCGCTTCATGGGTGGTGTCTGCGTCAATCTCATTGGAACTGACTCACCGAACTTCGATGCGGCCACTCGCAACAAGTTCAAATACCTCATTAACGAGCAGAAGATTAAAGAAACGCTCTCGTTCTTCCCAAAAGAGTCGCCTGAGTATTACTCGCAATGCGTCGGCTCCATGAAAATCTCCATGATGGCCCGCCGCGTAATCACCCGCCAGATGTGCCGTCAGTTCGGCGCTCTTGGCATGCCGCTGTGGATGGGAACCGAGCGGACAAAGATTGCTGGCCTCGACGCTGCTTATGGAGGCGACCGTTGCGTGTTCGGAATTGCTGAATTTGGATTGGACAATGACAGCAAGCAGGTGCTCTGCATTCATCCGCAAGAGATTGTGCCGGTCATCGTCGGCAAAGAAGAACCCGAAGACCAAATATCACGCTGGGTTAAACATAAATGTGAAGATAATAACATTCTGCCTGAGAACTTTTTTCACGACTCAACCGGACGCGGCAGTTTGGGCACGGCGCTCGCTCGCCATTGGTCCGCAGCGTGTAACCCTGTCGAGTTTGGCGGAAAGCCAACGACTCGACCAGTCTCCCTTGATTTCTTTATCTATGACGAGGAAGATCAGCAACGGCGTCTCAAGCTTTCCTGTGAACATTACCTTAACTTTGTCTCAGAACTTTGGTACGCAGTTCGTTACGCTATAGAATCCGGCCAAATACGTAGCCTCCCTGAAGATGTTATGGATGAGGGTTGCAAACGACAGTGGGATTGGGTCGCTCGCGGAGGTGCCAAGGTAATCCAGATCGAACCGAAAGAGGAGATGAAATTGAGGACTCGCCAGAGTCCCGATCAATTCGATGCTTTAGCGATTTGCGTCGAAGGGGCTAGACGTAGAGGCTTTCAGATCGCAAAGTTGGCTAAAGAAACTGATGAAACTGATGGGTTCGGTTGGCTGGAAGAAGAACAGGACGAACAAGATTCTATCCTTCAATCCCACATGCTCGTACATAAATGATTTATGCGTTGGCTCAAGTCATATTACAACTGCCCCCAAGGTGAGTTCTTCTATAAACAACCCGAAGCCGCTGGACGTGTCTTTGGTCCGTCACCTCTGCTTTCCCAAGTGGTCGCGGATGTTAGTACGTTTCGAAAAGGTAACAACCTTCCGGGTTCCGATCAGAACACCTGTTTCATTGACACCGTAAAATATACGGTTAATCGGCTCGACCCGAACAGCGAGTGGGTGATGGAAACTGATTTAACCCCTGAAGCGCTATTGCCGCCAAGGGGCAGCGGTGCATGTCAAGGTTGCGGCGCTTTAGTAACGTGATGAGCCTGCTCGACACATTGCGTAAGACCGCGAAAGGACTTTCTGTCATTACCGAATGGCTCGGAGACGGGGGCATTCCTGTTCCTAAAGAACTAGCTGAGGCTCGCTCCAAGTGCTGCATTGGTTGTCCAGAAAACGTCGCACCGAATTGGTGGGATCGAGCGACTGGCAGCATCGCTATGGCAATGCGGGCCATGCTCGCAGTAAAAAACGAATGCGAGTATCACGTTGACGGTGAGGAAGACCTCCACGTTTGCAAGGTTTGTGGATGTTGCAATCGCCTTTCAATTTGGACACCTATTGACCATATTAAAGCGCACACAGCGTATGAAGAATTTAAAAAGTACCCGTCCCGATGCTGGAAACCGAAAGAGTTAACAAATAAACCAGACTAAGCTCTCTGAACTTTTCGTCAGCCGATAAATGTACGAGCACCATCCAAGCAACGGATGAGGCGGCGTTCCTTCAGTCAGCAAATCGGGCGAAGATCAATGAGTTATTCAACGGCGCTCCGCTGCTTTCACCTGAGCAGGCGAAGAAGCTCAAGCTCAAAATCAATTGTAACTTGGGTGAAGCGCCGGTGTTGGCGCAACACGGTCGCCGCCAGTATCAGAACGCTTTCCTGTCGAGAGATACGTATTTCACAATTCGCGTGCCTGACGCGCCATCTGAGAAGCAGGCTGACTGGGGCAGGTTCATCACCAAGAAGTTGAACAAGCCGCTGAAGCGGTCGCTTCAGTACTTCGAATATCAACGGTCGAAATGGTCAGCGGTGTTGTCGCATGGGTATGCACCGGGGATTTTCTATGACCGTTGCAAGGTAACACCGGACTTCGTTGCTTTGGAAGATTTCAGGGTACCAACCGACTCATTGTGCGATCTGTCGAACCTGTACTGGTTTGCCGTTAGAAAGAATTACACCGAGGGAGAGCTTGCCAAGAAAGTCTGGGGCAAGTACGCGATGAAAGGTTGGAACAAGAAACGCATTCAAGAGATTCTGCACACCGTCCACGATTACAATTGGGAAGCCATTGAAGCGAAGTGGACTGACCAGCCCGAGAAGCTCGCTGAGATAGTGAAGCAGAACGGCGGTTTCTATGCCGGGGATGCGGTGCCGACAATTCCATTGTTCCACTTCTACTTTCTTGATGACAGCGGTAAAAGACCCGAGTGGCGGCTGCGCGTTGTACCAGACACACAAACGTTAAGTGTACCAACAACGGAATTTCTCTTTGAGAACGGCAAGACCTGCATCGCGACTGACGTACGCCACATCCTTCAGATGCAGTACGGCGATCTTAACAATAAACCGCCGTTTATGATTCACTCCATTCGAGCGCTGGGCTTCCTTTTGATGGAGCCGATTTACCATTCGAACCTGCTGGACTGTAGATTCCTTCAACACGTCCATGAACACATGAATGCGTGGATACGAGTGGGCGATGTTCAAGGCAAAGCGCGAGCGCAGAAGATTGATTTATTTCACGACGGCATTGTGCCGGATGGCGTGTCGATTGTTCCACAGACCGAACGTCATCAGATAGATCCGAACATCATCGAGATGGCTAAGAAACGGATGGAAGAAATTAAACAGCAAGCGTCAGTCAGCTATACACAGGACTCAGAGCCGGGAGGCAAAGAAAATGAGACGGCGACGGCAGTAATGGCTCGCGTGTCACAGGTAAACGCGATGATGAGCGGATTACTTGCAACAGCGCGTCAATACGAACAGTTTGCGTGCGAAGAAATCTGTCGGCGCTTCTGTTTGCGTAACAGCGATGATGTTGAAGCGCGAGATTTTCAAAAAGCATGTCGTGAATTTGGCATTCCATCAGTGTATCTCAATGTCGAGATGTGGGAGGTCGAAGTTGATATGCCGCTTGGCAACGGAAATCCAACGATGGAAATGGCGCAAGCGAACCTTTTGATGCAAAACATCAATTCGTTCGATGGAACCGCTCAGTCAGAAATCAAACATGAATGGCTTGTAGCTGTCACTGGCGATCCTCGAAAGGCCGCACGCTGGCAACCCATCGGGAAACAACTTGGCGTTACAAACGCTCAGGAACATGCGGAGCTTGCGTTCTCAACACTGATGCTCGGAGTGCCGGTGCAGGTCAAAGAGGGATTGTCTCTCACCGAACAGATTGAAACCATCCTCGGCCTAATGGCTGGTGTAATCGCCCGAATTGAAAAGACCGGCAACATGGCAAGGCAGGATGAAATTATCGGGCTTCAAAACTGCGCGGAATATCTCGCTGGAAAAGAAAACGGACAACAACAAACGCCCGGCCTTATTCAAAAGCTGGAAGCGGACCCAAAAAATAAACAACAGGCCAAACAATTTTCTCAGATTCTCGGTAAGCTGATGAACACCGTCAAAGGCTTTGAACAGCGGTTCATGGAACAGCAGAAGAAAGCTGCGATGCAGAATGGTGAGAACGGACAATCTGAAATAGCTCTCGCTCAAGCCAAAGCGCAAGCAACGATGTTGCAGGCCGGGACCAAGGCGAAGGTCACTGAAGCTGGCGCACGGCAGAAGTTGCAACACAAAGACGCTGCGTTCGTTAAAGAGCAACAACGGCGTGACCTGCAAACGCTGAAGGAAGAACGTCGTAAAGATGCTGCTGCGTTTGGTGACATTCAGCGCGAGCATGTGAAGACCGCCGAAGATGTGAAGAATAAGCGGCACGCCGCGTTCAATGCAGACAATGACTGACCTTTCCACCAAGGTAGTCACGGTTATTGATTGCGGCATTTTTCCCGATGTAGCTCTGACTATTGCTCCCGCCTTCAAGCAGTGCTTTTATTTCAGTCCTTGGCAGTCTGCGTTTCCTTCCAGCAGTAAGATTCTTCCCGGTGACGGTTTCGATGAAATGGAGCGGGTCAAGTGGAAGTGGAAAGCTGTCGCGAAGTCTGATCTGATTATCTTCCCTGATGTTTACTTTGGTGATGAGCAGGAGTTTCTTGCCAAAATGGGAATCCCGATATGGGGCGCTCGGAGGGGCGAGATGCTTGAGTTAAACCGGGCTGGCGCAAAGGAGTTGATGAAAGAAGTTGGTTTGCCGGTAGGTCGTTACGAAGTCATCCACGGCGTTAGGAAACTGCGCGACTATCTCAAGAGCAATGAGAACGTCTGGGTGAAGTTGTCTTGTAATCGCGGGGACGCGGAAACGTTCCATAGTCCGCGTTACGACTTAATCAAACCGAGGATTGACGACATTGAACATAGGCTCGGAGCCAAGGCGACCATCATTGAGTTCGTTGTTGAGGACTCAATCGACGGCGAACAGACAGTTGAGTTCGGCTACGATGGATTTGTGATCAATGGGCAGTGGCCGGTGCGTTCTTTCTTCGGAGTTGAGCGCAAGGACGAAGGGTTCAAGGGGCGCGTGATTGAATATGCTGACTTCCCGCCAGTGTTAAAGAAGCCAAACGAATTGCTGACGCCTTACTTCAAAGAACACAACTACCGAGGCTTCTACAGCTCAGAACTGCGTGTCACCGATCAGGAGACTGCTTTCTTAATCGATCCGTGTTGCCGAGCCGCCAGCCCGCCGCATGAAATCTACATGGAGATTTTCGACAATTGGCCTGAGATAATGTGGCAGGGTGCTCACGGAGAATTAGCAGAACCGCACACAGTTAAGAAGTACGGAGTCTGCGCGATGATTCATAGCACTTGGGCCACAAAGAATTGGTTGCCAATCCGTTACCCGGATTCAGTCAGACCATACGTGAAGCTGCGTTACCACTGCCGCATTGATGGAGTGGACTATTTTGTGCCTCAGCCAGACAGCGACCTTCCTGAGATTGGTGCGGTCATCGGTTTGGGTGACACTATGGAAGAAGCTGAAGATCACTTGCGAGAGAACGCCGCTCAGATACAAGCTTACGACATTGACATTAAATTAGGTTGCCTTGAAGACGCAGACGAAGACATCGAAAAAGCGAAGCAGTACGGCATCGAAGTCTAAACGCAAGACGCCCGAGCACTACGAAGAACAAGAAGTCAATCCCGGCAAAGAAGACGATTACGGAGCTTGGCTAGACGGTTGGACCATAGGTGATAAAATGCCGTGAGTGGTCGCCGATTAAGTTCCGCCAGTGAGTTTTTCAGCGGGTCTTTGAAGTCGTAAAAGTAGTGCCGGTGCGCAAAGCGTCTCCAAGCTATAGACCCCAATTCCATTTTGAAAGGATTAGGAACGAATCCGGCTTGCAGCCTTCCGCATAAAATACAGTGACGCCAATACACACCATGCACACCATGGTCTGCATACTTCTGACACCAACGATGAATGCCAAGCCAGCAGCGGATCATGTTGAAACCCATCCGTTTGCGATCTTCACCGCAGCGCCGACATTCGGTGTGTAAACCACGTCGTAACTACCAGCCGGTCCCGGTGCTGTGAACTGCAATAGTATAGTGTTGCTGTTGACGTAGGTAGCGACGGTTGCGTTTCCGCCAACGGTAATCGTCGCGAGGAATACTCCTGTCAAAATGTCGTACTGAAATCCAGTTCCCAAAAGTACAGCGTTTACAGTCGAACCATTTGCTGCGGTTGCTGGCGTAATTGAACGCAAGGTAAGTAATGCGAATTGCGCTGTTAGGAAGTCTCGGATGCCTGTTAGTGTACCGCCCGCAATGGCTGCGGTTGAATACTGCAATCTAACCTCGTTTCCCGTCGGCAGTCTCAAAACGATGTTCTTTCCATCCTGACTTACCTGTTGCGCCATGTTCAGGTTAACGAGACTACCATCAGGCATCTCAATGAATTGACCTGTTGCGCCGAAGATCGAAGCGCCCGATGTGCTTGGTGCTGGCGGAGCCATAGATTACTTCTTAACCTCGGCTGCTGGCAGTTGCAACGCCGCTTTTTTCTTTGCCTCGCGTTCAGCACGCGCATCTTCGCTTTCGGCTCATACTTCAGCCACTGCGTCGGCTTCTCGTTCAGGTACTGGATCTCGATGCCCTGGCGGTCGAGCACGGGCTGCAGGTTGTTGTTCACCGCGCCCACGCGGCAGTCCACGACCACGGTGCGGTTCTGCGCCGCGTAGATCCTCTCGCGCGCGTGGCCGTCGGCGAGCAGGCTCTCGATCACCGACTCGAGCTGCCACGGCGTCGTGGAGCACGCCGGCATGTAGACGTGCCACGAGATGTTGATGCGCAGGCTGACCTCGGGCCCGACCGGCAGCGCCTCCTTCATGCCGGCAAGCTGCATGAGGCGCGCGTAATCCTCGCGCACCGTCTCGGGCTTCGTGAACAGGACGGCCACTTTCGAACGGGGGGTCACCGTGCAACCTCCTGGGTGTGGGCCGCCGCGGCCGCTTCGGCGTGGCGGATCAGTTCGCGGGCGATGACGAGCCGCTGGATTTCGCTCGCTCCCTCGTAGATCTCCGTGATGCGCGCGTCGCGATAGTAGCGCTCCACGGGGTATTCCTTCACGTAGCCGTAGCCGCCGTGGATCTGCACGGCGCGATCGACGACCCGGAGCGCCGTCTCGGAGGCGTACAGCTTCGCCATGGCCGAGGCCAGGTTGACGTCCTCACCGGCCTGACGCATGGCGGCCGCGCGCTGCACCAGCAGTCGCGCCGCGTCGATCTCGACCGCCGAGTCGGCGATCATCCACTGCACCGCCTGGAAACCGGCGATCGCCTGTCCGAACTGCTGGCGCGAGCGGGCGTACGAGATCGCCTGCTCCATCGCGCCCTGCGCGATGCCGGTCGCGAGCGCCGCGATCCCGATCCGTCCGCCGTCGAGGATCCGAAGAGCGTCGACGAACCCTTCCCCTTCCCCGCCGAGCATCTGCGCGCGCGGCACGCGGCAGTTGTCCATGACGATCTCCGCGGTGTCCGAGGCCCGGCAGCCCATCTTGTCTTCCTTGCGCCCGGGTCGGAAACCCGGCATCCCCTTCTCCAGGACGAAGGCCGAGATCCCGTGCTTCCCCTTCGTCTTGTCGGTCACCGCGAACACCACCGCGACGTCGCCCACCGAGCCGTGGGTCGCGAACGTCTTCGACCCGTTCAGGATCCAGCCGTCGCCGGCGCGCACCGCGACCGTGCGGGTCCCGCCCGCGTCGCTCCCCGCCGTCGGCTCCGTCAGGCTCCAGGCGCCGATCTTCTCGCCGCGCGCCAGCGGAACGAGATACTGCTTCTTCTGCTCGGGGCTGCCGGCCATGAAGATGTGGTTCGAGCAGAGGGAATTGTGGGCCGCCACCGACAGCCCGATCGCCGCGTCGACGCGGGCGAGCTCCTCGATGATCAGCGCGTATTCGGGAATCCCCATCCCGGCGCCGCCGAACTCGGGTGGAAAGAAGACGCCCAGCATCCCCATCGCTCCGAGCCTGGACATCAGATCGCGCGGGAACTCCTGGCTCTCGTCCATGGATCGGGAGCGCGGGGCGATCTCCTTCTCGGCGAACTCACGCACGGTGCGGCGAAGCAGGATCTGGTCTTCGGTCAGGCGGAAATCCACGGGTGGGCCTCCCGGCTTGGGCGCAAAGTCCTGGCGAGCCGGATTTTATGCCACCCCACCGAGTGGATCAAGAGCGCCTGGAGAGGCGCATCGAAGATCCCGATCCGATTGAGGATCCGGATCAACCGGGATGGTATTGCTCGCTCATATGTCCGTAACACT
>Ga0137409_10002887_pt1 | contig 18240 bp, 21 predicted proteins | sample CZODoug1_16funga_FD_122059 | JGI IMG/M metagenome (GOLD analysis project Ga0137409, IMG submission 122059) | Vadose zone soil fungal communities from Angelo Coast Range Reserve, California, USA - CZODoug1_16fungal (Hybrid Assembly) | ecosystem: Environmental > Terrestrial > Soil > Vadose zone... | reverse complement strand
AGAGTTTATCGCGAAACATAGGGAAGAGATTGCGGGAGTGTTGAGTGGCTTCGACCGGCTGGTCTTTCGAGGGACCCGGCGGTCGATCAGCTATGCGGAAGGAATGCTGGGCTACCTGTGGGCGAAGCAGGTGCGGCTGACGGAATTTGGCAGGCATGTGCTGCGGGTGAGCGAGAGATTGAAGCAAGCCTGTAAGGCCAAGGCCGAGGCCCTGGGGCGGCCGGTGAAGTAGCTGGTCTCGGCGGGGGAGAGCAAGGAAGAGGTAGCGCGGGGGATCGCCGCCCGGGACAAGATCGAGGAAGGGTTGGTATGCGTGCTGAGTTGTGTAGAGACTTGCCGGACCTTCGATGTCTATCGCAACCGGGAGAAGCGCAAGCTGGAGTTGGTATCGCGCATCCGGAAGTGCCTATTCTTGTATCAGTACTGGAGGCATCGAGAGTTTGGATTTTTAAGCGCGCGGATGCAAACGTGGTTTCCATTTTCGGTGCAGGTGTGCGTGAACGGGCGGGAGTGGCTGGCGCGGGAGATGGATCGAGTGGGGATGAAGTACGTGCGGCAGGATAATTGTTTTCCAGGGGTGGAAGAATGGGGCCGGGCCCAAAGGTTGCTGGCTGGACAGCTCCGGACGAACTGGCCGAAGGCGCTGGAGCCGCTGGCGCGAGCGTTGCACCCGGTGCACGCGCAGATCTTTGGGGACTTTCCCATGAATTATTACTGGACGACGTATCAGAGCGAGTGGGCCATCGACGTAGTGTTTCGGCAGGCGCAAGTATTGCGGCGATTGTACCCACGGCTGGTGCACTAGGGGATAACCACGCTGGGGAGCACCGACGTGCTGCGCTATGTGGGTCGGCCGGTCCGGCAGGACGGTGAAGTGCCTAAATCGTTTCGTGGGGAAGTGAGTAGCGATTTGAAATGGCGCGAAGAAGGAATGCGCATCAAGCACAGCGTGAATGGGAACTCGGTGAAGCTGTACGACAAGGCGTTCACGGCGGTAGGCAGCGTGTTGCGGGCGGAGACCAGCATCCACCACGGCGGAGAGTTTCGCGTGTACCGCCGGAAAGAGGGCGATAGCAAAGGGAAGAAATCGTGGCGTATATTGCGTGGTGGGGTGGCAGATCTGCACCGCCGCGCGGAGATTTCCGAACGAGCTACGGAGCGCTATCTGGATGCGCTGGCAGGTGTACATGAACAGACCAGCTTACAGGAATTGCTCGACCGGCTCGGACCGCCCCAGCAATGGAAAGGGCGGCGAGTGCGCGCCTTGCATCCCTTAGGAGGAGAGCGTGCGCTGTTGGAGACCATTTGCCGCGGGGAATTCATGCTCAACGGTTTTCGTAATCGGGATTTGCAGAAATTCTTCTTTCCTGAGGCGACCCAGGATCTGCGAGAGGCCCGTCGGCGCTCGGCGTGGGTCAGTCGGAAACTGCGGCTGCTCCGGGCCCACGGAATAATCCGCAAGGTCTCCGGCACCTATCGCTACCAACTGACGGAGACCGGGCGGAAAGCCATCACCGCCCTACTCACCGCCTTACGCTCCACAGTTCGAGAACTGCTGCCGGAGGCCGCATGAAATTCGTCGCACGAAGCAAAGAAACTTCGGATTAGTAGTACAGAGGGCACGGAGAGCAGAGAGGACACAGAGCAGAAAGGAGGAAGCCTTTGCTTGACAATTGAGGAGGGGAGAAACAAACTAGCCCCATGAGGGAACTCCTGGAACGACTGTTTCAAGTCGATTTTTTGAAGGGCCTCGCGGTCACGTTTCGAACGCAGCATCCCAAGAACATTGTTACGGAGCAGTATCCGCTGGAACGACCGATGGTGGCGGAGCGGTATCGCGGCGCGCCGCGGCTCAACAATAACCCGGAAACGGGCGAGACGCTGTGTATTGGCTGTAATTTGTGCGCGTTAGCGTGCCCGGAGAACCTAATTGTAGTGGGCTGGGAACGTGACGACGCCACGCGAAGGAAAGTGCTGACGACCTTCACCTATGATACCTCGCGGTGCATGTTTTGCGGACTCTGCGAAGATGCCTGCCCGGTTGATGCGTTGGAACTGACCCAGGATTTCGAAATGGCGTACTTCACACGCGAAGGCGCGATTTGGGATCGTCACCGCCTCGAACAGGGGCCGACGCCCGCACGCTACACCCGCTGAAGATACCGAATGGAACTTCGCAAAGATCCCATCACACAAAGCTGGGTCATCCTAGGACAGAGAGAAGCACTTGGCGATGCGCCAGAGGAATGCCCGCTGGAGCCAGCCAAGATCGAGAAGCTGCGCTCCATCCTGACCTGGCCGGCGGAGGGGGCCTGGCAAGTGCGTGTGCTGCCGCACCCCGAGCCACTCTATCACGTTGAAGGAGAACCCGCGCGTCTGGCCGAAGGGATGTACGACAAGATGGGAGCGCTCGGCGCGCACGAGGTCGTGGTGGAGACGCCGCTGCACGACAAACGCATGTCGCAGTTCAGCGACGAAGAGATCGAGCGCGTGTTATGGGTGTGGGCGTCGCGAATCGCTGATTTGAAGAAGGACGCGCGATTTAAGTATGTCAGCGTCTTTAAGAACCAGGGCGCGCTGGCTGGGGAAGAGTGGGCGCACGCTCATTCGCAGCTGACGGCGACGATTTTCGTGCCGCGGCGAATCAAATACGAACTCAGCTCCGCGCACGAATGGTTCAAGGATAAAGAGCGCTGCATTTTCTGCGACACCGTGCGTCAGGAAGAGAAGCAGGGGAAGCGCATCGTGGACGTGCAAGGAGATTACTATGCGCTGTGCCCGTACGCGTCGCGCGTGCCGTACGAAATCTGGCTGATGCACCGGCGGCACAACCATTTGTTCGAGCAGCCGCGGCCGGGATCGAACCGCAGGCAGTTGGCGGCGCTATTGGGCCGCGTATTGCGCCGGCTGGAGAAAGTGGCGCCGGCGTTTCATCTGGTGGTGCACACCTCGCCCAATACCAAGAACAAAAAGGGTGAATTGGCCGGCTACTGGAAGACGCTGGCGGACGATTATCACTGGCACATCGAGATCCTGCCGATCGTGGAGAAGCGCAGCAAGTCGTACAGCATCAAAGAGGTGTATTTCAACGGAGAATTGCCGGAGCATGCCGCGGCGAACTTGCGAGCGCTGGATCCCAATTCATGAGGGATGTCCAAGCGAATCCGTGGGAGTCCGGCCGGATCTTCATTAACTTGATCATTTTGCTGTTTTTCTTGGTTTTTAGCGCCGTTTTGTACCTGGCGCGACGCCCCATTCTTCGCTTCACAGCGGAATCATGGATTATCGAGGATCCTCTCGACAAAGCAGATGCGGTCATCGTATTAGGTGACGACAATTTTTACGCCGATCGGGCAACGCGGGGAGCGGAATTGTTCAGGGAAGGGAAGGCACCTGCGATTGTCGCGAGCGGAAGACGCCTGCGGCCGAGTGCGGGGATCGCGGAGTTGATGGAGCACGATCTGGTGGAGCGCGGAGTGCCGAAAGATAAGATCGTGCGGTTTGCTCACGACGCGGACAGCACGCTGGAAGAAGCGCAAGCTCTTGCGCGACTCGCAAAAGAAAGAAAATGGCGCAGCGTAATCGTGGTAACATCGAATTTTCACACGCGACGCACACGCTATATTTTCCGGCGAGTTTTTCCACAGGGCATGGAGGTGCGTGTTGCGAGCGCGCGCGACGGAGACTTTGATCCCGAGCGTTGGTGGGAAAAACGTAAGTCGATCAAAGAGTTAACGCGGGAATTTGCCGGCTTGGTGGCGGCCTTGTGGGAGCTGAATGGGAGAAATGAGATAGGTCAGACAACGCAATCGGTAGTGGGATTGGGAGGACTAATTCCGCAATTAGTGGTGTAGCTGTTCAGGAAACACACCAGATTTGCTACCCGCCATTCCTTGTTTACACCCGCTAAGTCGTGTACTATGTTCACTCTTCCGAGTCGCAGCTCCAACCAGCCCTGCGATGAGCGGCTTCGAAAATCCAGTTTTCGATGTCGAGGTGTTTGATGTGGAAAAAAGAAGATTCGAAGCCTGAAGGAATCTCCGGCAACGCCGCACCTCCCGCAAATTCTGCGATTTCGTCCAGCACAGCTCTCGCCAGTGCGCCCTCGGTGTCTAGTGCGCTCCCGACTTCGTCGCGGGCGGCCGCGTGCATCAGCCAGGGAATCAAGATCAAAGGTGAAGTAATGGGCAGTGAGGATCTTTTCGTTGACGGGGTGGTGGAGGGAAAACTCAGCCTCACGACAAACAGCTGCCTGACCATTGGACCGAACGGAAGCGTGAAAGCAGACGTGATCGCGCGGGAAGTCATCGTGCGCGGAAAGATCGAAGGAAAAGTTACGGGGCGGGACAGGGTTCAACTCTGGAGCACCGGCCAAGTCATGGGAGAAGTGCAAACGGATCGTTTGTCCATTGAGGACGGTGCGCTGTTGCGTGGAAAGGTGGAGGCGGGAAGGCAGCCGAACAAAGCATCCGAGGTCAAGGCTTCAGCGGCAACGGCAGCAGGCAAGGCTGCCGACACGACATCCTTGAACTCGGGAACGGCGGCGGACTGACAATGAGCTTCCTGAATAAACTGGGCCTTGGATTGGGAAGCGGGATAAGCCGCGGTGTTTCCTTGCCGCTGCATTCGAATTTGCGCTCGCGTGCGCCCGGAGCGCCGATCTCCGCCGTGGGTCCTACTCGCGCGCCGGAGCAGAATGAATCGACGCGGGTTTCGAACGGGCTGAAAGAATTCTTGTGGAATCTTGATGGCCTTGGGCGAGGTACGTTGCTGGATTTAGGGCCCGCCTGGCAAACGACTCTGAGCTTCTTTATCGAGCGTGGTTTCCGCGTCTCCTCGGAAGACATCCTTCGCGGATGGAAAGCGTTTTTGACCGAAGAAGAGAGGCGGTTGCGGGATGACGCCGGTGCAACCGAAACGCTGGACATGACTTCGAGTGGGCGTGCGACGCGTTTCCTGGCAGAGAACCTGCAATACCCGCGTTCATCCTTCGATGCCGTGCTCTTATGGGACTTGCTGGACTACCTTGAGCCCACGCTCGTGAAGCAGATGGTAGCGGCCCTGGCGGAATTGCTGCGGCCCGGCGGCGTGATTCTGGCGATGTTTCACAGCAAGAAGCCGGAGGGCTTTCAGCGCTATCGAGTGGCTGATTCGAATACATTGCAAGTGATCTCCTCCGCGGTCATCTGTCCGGCGCAAAAGGTTTATCAGAACCGCGAGATCCAGGACCTCTTTATCCGCTATCGAACGATGAAATCGTTCGTCGGCCGCGACCAACTGCGCGAAACACTCTTCATCAAGTAATCGTTGGGAATTTCCAATCCACGCGAGCGCTGTGGAAATCGCGCGTTCACCCTCCCTTCGCTTGCATCCGACGAATCAGAGGAGTACAAGCGAAGCGTGAGCTCAAGGAGCTCCGGAGGGACTATGACTCCACCGGGCTTAGAGCTGCACTACAGCTGATCACACCGCTTTTGCGGTGCGCGTCGCTCGCGAAACATGCGTGCTTCCAGCGCGCTTCCGAGACGACACAGTAAAAAAAACGAAAGGGGGAAGCCGCCAGGCTCCCCCCTTTCGCTTTCAGCATGAATGTTTTCGAGCTAGTGTTGCGTTGAACCCTTGTGATGATGACGGTGAGGCTTGCCACTGCTGTGCCGGCGATGGTGGCGATCATGCGAGGATGCCTGGTTGGCCGCCTGCGGCCGAACCGAACTCGCACTATTTTGCGGAGCCGAATGCATGGCGGAAGCTTGCAGCACGGAGACAAAGAGCGCCGGTATGGACGCCAGCAAGAAGATTCGAACGAATGGCTTCACAGTAATTCTCCCATGAGAAATCCCCTGTGAAGATATTGAATCACAAGTTGCAGATAAAGTCTCCGCAAATTGCTTTCGAGATTGTGTCTAAATCCATCTGGTGCAGGCCGACGACGTTCGCAGGATTCTTCTCTTGTTGCGAGGGCCCCCGAAAGGTTTAGTGAGTTTTCTGACAGGGCGCGATTAACCGCCGAACTTGAACCGTTCGAGCCATTGGATGGCTTCGCGCTGGTTGGCAATGATCTGCGCCTGCCAGACCAGAGCAATGGACATGAAGCTCATGGAAATAACGCACAACATGAGAACGAGACCGACGTTGGACTCATGAGCGGGGATGCTGAAAACCCGGCGAAGCCAAGCCATAGTAAGGGTTCTCCTAGTACTCGGTTCGATTAGCCAGCCGTCGTTCGCACGAATCCGAGCCGGCAGCGCCAGAGAATGTGGCGTTTGCCCAACAATCTCAAGGCAATCAGGGGGCCAAGACCTTACGGATGGGCCAAACCTCTTATGCCACGGAAAATAGACGGGTTGTGAAACGAGGGACGGTAATCGATTCTTCGATTCGAATTGGTCGTGTGCAATACTACGCGCATTTCCGCAATATTTTTTCCAGGCGCATCTACTTTTTAGTAGGGATCGCCGCCAGAAGACGCTCCCACACGTCTGGAACATGGAGCGGCAGACGCCGCGCGCGAGGAGTGTCAGGCTGGTTTTGTGAGGGTTCTTCGGACTTGCGGTCGGTAAGAAGGATGGTGCGCTCGCAGAAGGGGAAGAGACCGGCAGCCAAATCAGGTGTGCCGATGCCAACGATATGGGCGTGGTAGCGCAGTGCTCGGTCGTAAAGCTTCGCAAGCTCGCGTAGGCAACGCTGAACGCTAGGGCCGATGGCGGTGGACCAGAGGACGCCGTGCTGGCGGAATTGCAAGTTGCGATTGCCTCCCTCGGAGAGAAATCTCTCGACTTGATCGGCGGAGGCGCCGGCAAAGAAAAAGATGTCGTCAAAGTCTCGTTGCCGGGCAAGTTCGGCCTCCTTTTGAGGCAGACCCGTATTTTGAGCGAGTTCGCGTGGAGAGAGCGAGCGCAAGGTCACAACGGGCACGCCCGTATCCTGGGAGAGCGTTTGCAGGGCCTCCGCGGCCGCCGGAAGTGCTTGCGCGACAGGGATGCAGGTGAAGCGGCCAAGGCGCACGGTCGCGGCCTTCTTCGTTCGAGAGGCGTCGGACGCCGGCCGCAGGTGGAAATAGTCTTCCGGCAGGTAAATAGCGCAGCCGTCTTCCGCAATGAAGGGATGCCTGTGGCCGTGTTTACGACGAGGATCGTCGAACTGGAGACGCGATCGGCTGGTCAGCCAGACGGCGGGAATGGCTTGGTGGTCGAGTGCGGCGGTGAATTCGTCGAGTCCAGGGACGCCGCTTCCTCGCAGAGGAATCAGGGTATCAACAGCGATGTAGAGGACGCTGGACGTCTGGCGCAAGCAAGGCTCCGGAGTGGTGAAGCCTATTCTATCGGAATTCCGCAGGTCGCCGCGCTCCGTGGCAAAAGAAAAAGGCGGGCAGTTTCTTCTGCCCGCCTTGAGGTGTGCCCGGCAAAGCCGGCCGGACACTTCTGTCCGTGACTAGTTGCCAGACTTTGAAGCGCTGGCGGACGTCTGCGAATTCGCCTTTGGGATGCTGACGTACCCGCTGATGGTGTTCTTACCCACCTTGTTGACGACCATTTCTTCGGGAATATGCGTGCCGGAGGTATAGAAGAAGATCGGCTCGTTCATGGAACGGTTCTTCTTTTCGAAGCGCTTGTCCTCGATGGTCATGGCAGCGCTGAACTGGTTGCGCTTTTCGTTCACGCCCTTCAGTTCGACGGTGACATTGCCGACCTTTTGCGGCTTGTTCTTGCCGACGATGGTGAATTCAACGTAGTCGCGTTCGCCAAGGCGACGGAGCTGATCGATTTCGTCATGGTTGCGCGCGATGAGCGTGCCCATTTCGCTGCGAGCCATTTTCAAGTCTTCGCGGGTGGCGTCGAGATCGGTCTTCACGCCTACAACCTTGGTGTCCACAACCTTGACATCATCGCTGGTGGCCTTGGTGGCGAGTTCCGAGTGAACCGAGGTATCCAGCGCGGTCAGCTTCTCGGTGGTCGCGTTATTGAGTTTTGCTGCTTCCTCGCGGGCCTTTTTGAGCTGGCCCTGGGTAATCTTCAGCTTACCGGTGACAACCTTCAGGTCACCCTGGAGATCAGTGCTGGCCTTTTCGTCTTGAGCAAGGCGGTCCTTCAAGGAGGACACGTCTTGCTGTACAGCCTGTTGCGTCGTCTTCAACTGAGCGGCAACCGATTGCTGCGTGGCATCGAGCTTCGAAGAGGCATTCCAGCCAAATGCCAGTCCACCGATGGCGAGCAAGCCCAGCACAATGATCGCTGGCAACGTCCATGCTGGTGATTCCGTACGCGTTTCTATAAATTTATCTTCTGACATAGTCAATCTTTCTCCTCACCCCTAACGGGCCAAAACCTCTAAGTAACAAAACCGTACTAAAGCAAGTGCATGTGCTGCACCAAAAGGTCAGTGCCGGGAAGCTCTCGTAAATGGATGAAAATGGAGCTGGTTGGCAGAGATGGGAGAAAAGACATGTGGTACTAGTCCTAGCAAAGTTTACGCGAAGAGAGAGCGAATAACGGATTTTTTGCTTGGCGTTGAGTCAGTCCAATTGAACTCCAAGCTTTCGGAGATCGGATTGGAGCTGTTCGGGCGATTGAAAGACGATTCCAGACATCCCGAGGCGTTGAGCGGTTTCCGCGTAGGCGGCAACATCGTCAATATAAACGGTTTCCTCGGCACGGACCTGGCAGGCTTGGAGGGCTTTGCGGTAGATGACTGGGTCAGGCTTGCTCGCGCCAACGCGATAGGAATAGATGCGAATGGGAAAGAAGCGGAAAAAGGGGAAGCGGGCCTCTTCATTGGACATGTGGATGGGATCGGTATTCGATAGTAAGGCCAGGCGGTAATTCTTGGAGAGCTTCTCCAGGAACGATTCCGAATGGATCGGATTCGGGTCAAGGGCGCGGTTCCAGACTTCTGAGAACTCCTCAAAAGTGAGCGAAGAACCCAGACGCTTGGCTAGATGAAGGTGCCAGTCCCGGGGAGAAATGCGTCCCTCCTGCCAATCGAGCCAGCGCGGATCTTTTTCGATCGCAGACCACACATCCTGTGGCGTTAGCGAGAGGCCGGAAGCCAACCCGTCCATTGCCCGGGAAATGTCCACGCGGATCAGGACGCGGCCGATATCGAAGATGATGGCGCGGAACTTGTCGAAGGCCACAGTCTACTCGCCCTTTGCGCGGGGAGTGGCGGCGGTGCTCTGGTCACCGGAAGAACTAAACCTATGCCTGGAGCGATAAATGCTGATGACTGCGGGAAGCACCGAAACCACGACAACAACGGCAATGACGTAATGGATGCGCGCACCAATGTTCGGGACTGAGCGGCCTAGAGAATAGCCGCCGAGGATCATGGCGCCGACCCAAAAAGTCCCTCCACAGATGTCGAAGGCGAGGTAGCGGCCGTAAGGCATTTTCGCGGCACCAGCGACCGGCGGACAGAACGTTCGAACGATGGGAATAAAGCGCGCGAGAATAACGGCCCGGCCGCCATATTTTTGATAGAAGTCACGGGCGCGTTGAAGGTGGCTGCGGCGGAAGAAGAAAGAGTCTTCGCGGCGATATAGAGCCGCACCTGCCGAACGGCCAATCCAGTAGCCAATCTGATCGCCCACGATGGCACAAAACATAACCGGCAGGAGAAGCCACTTCAGGGGAATCACGCCGGCAGCGGAAAAAATTCCAGCCGTGACAAGCAGGGAATCACCGGGAAGAAAGAATCCTACAAAAAAACCGGTTTCGACGAAGACGATCGCGCAGATGAGAGGGGCTCCGCCGGAACGAATCAGCTCCTTGAGTCCGTCCGGGTTGTAGAGCGAGTGCAGAAAATGGAGGATGGCGTCGAGCACTCGGTGTTGTTCCTCACAGAGGAAGAATCGATCGAATTCCTGACGGGCACCGGAGCAAGAGTGCGCGAACGCACGGCGGCGACAGCGCCCAATCCTATACGGTAGCAGAAAACGCCAATATCCTCTCCACATTCATGCCACAGAAGGAGTGGGACGGTAAGGGCTGCAAGCCAGAAGTTGATGCGAGTCATCGGAGCGCCTCCGCGAGCCATAGGTATCCTTTGTCTTCGGCGTCGAGCCGGGCCTGGAGATCCTGGGCGGCGTCTTGCTTCTGCCCCAGCAGTTTCTCAATACGCGGGAGAGCGCGGAGCGCGGCAGCGGCCCCCGCAGCGATCGCCTCATCGGCGCGGTCGAATTCGTCCCAGGCTAGGGATTGAACGTCGGGCCGGAGGACGAGATCGGCATGACTTTCCCAGATTTCGAGCTGGTGCTTTTGCGCCGCGTTCACCGCCCGGCTCACGACCTGAAAAATGTTCGTGGGGGCGCCGCGGTGGCCGTCCTGCATGCCGACGGAGACACCGATTACCACGGCGGCACCGAGATCACGGGCGGCGTGCGTTGGAACCGGGGCGACCAGCCCACCGTCCGCAAGACACCGCGTGCCGATCTCGACAGGTTCGAACAGGCCCGGGAAGGCGCAACTCGCGCGGATGGCGTCCACAAGATCGCCTTGCGTGAACACCACGGGTTCGCCGGACGTTAGGTCCGTGGCTACCACTGCAAGAGGAATGCGTAGATCTTCAAACTGGCGCGATTCGAAAACACGTTCGATTAAGTTCTCAAGACGCTGATTGCTTGCCAAGCCGAGCCGGGAGACGCGCCAACGCGCGATGTCCCGGAAGCGCAGGGTACGGCAGGTCTCAATGATGCGTGCAAGAGGCGCGCCACTGGCGTAGGCAGCGCCAAGAATGCTGCCCACGCTGGTGCCCGCGATGTGAGAGATAGGGATGTGGTTCTGCTCCAGGACTTGCAGAACGCCGAGATGAGCGAAGCCGCGCGCGAAACCACCGCCAAGGGCCAGGCCGACGCCTGCCCGGCTGGACGTGGCGACTGCACTATCGTTCAGGGTCTTGCGCGAAGGGTGGCCGTGCCTCGTCATAGCAGCAGGATCGCAGGGAAAACATCCTGGTCCTATGGTCCGGGCGTCCCGAAAGAACAGTACTTCTGTACCCCGATGGAAACTGAGAGTGAATCGATGCGCGAATCTTGTGCAGTACCTTCTTACTAGTCCGGTGCCCTCTCTGTACCATTGTGAACCGCAGGCCGCTGCGCGATTCTCTCTTCCGTCAGGCTGAATCACTGAGAGGACCAAGATATGGACAGTGCGTTCGAAGCTTGGATCGGGCAACCGGTGGTCCTGCAGGTGGCGCTAGGAAACATCAAGGTGCCGCTGCGGGGAAAGCTGCTGAAAGATGGCGGCGAAACCGTAAGGATGCGGATTGGCGATGGCTGGGACGTGGACATCTATAAGGCCATGATCCTGGCTGTTGAAGAAGACTCCATGGTTCTACTTCCTGCGTGAGGGATAACGCCATGAAAACGCAAGAGCTCAAGTATGTAACCCGGCGCCGCGCGGCGGTGCTGTTGGGTCTATCGGAAATGGAATTGAGCCGCATCTCGAGCGAATCGGGATTTGGACACAAAGAAGTCGCAGGCGAACAGGAAGAGACGTATTTCACCTACGAAGAGCTGCGACAGATCTGCATGCTGGCCGTACACCAGGTGCACTAGACAAAAACGAGTTTCCTCCGGCCCCCCTCAGTAACACCCCCACCCCGGGTCGCTCCCCCCAGCGATCCGGGGTTTTTCTTTCCTCTGAAGACGCCAAGTGAACGATTCGCAGTCGTTGAATCGGTTTAGAAAACCTTTGACAGACGGAGTCCACGCGAAGAGACTTAGCGCCGCACGGGAAGGATGCCGGTCAAATGTCACACTTCATAGTTCGTGGATGGTGGACGTGGGCAGCGGCATTGGTATTTCTCGCGGCCGCGGTCGTTACGACCGCAGGGAGCGCAAGCAATGGAACCGAAAGCTACGATGTGGTCATCGCCAACGGGCGAGTGATGGATCCCGAATCGGGGCTTGATGCGGTGCGGAACGTGGGGATCGCCGGCGGGAAGATTCGCGCGATTTCCGCGGAACCGCTGCAGGGAAAGAAGACGATTGATGCAATGGATTTGACGGTTGCCCCAGGTTTTATTGATTTGCACCAGCACGGGCAGGAGCCGCGCAATTATCAGTTCAAAGCGCGCGATGGGGTGACCACCGCGCTCGAGCTGGAGGCCGGAACGGACGATATCGACAAATGGTATACGGAGAGGGAAGGCAAGACACTCATCAACTTTGGCACGAGCATCGGGCACATTCCCGTACGGATGAAGGTCATGAAGGACCCGGGTAACTTCCTGCCCAGGGGAGATGCCGCTCATCGGGAAGCCACCCCGGGCGAATTGGTGCAAATCGATAAAGACATAGAGGAGGGATTGCATCGCGGCGCATTGGCTGTCGGGATGGGAATCAATTACACGGCTGCCGCCACTCATGGCGAGATCGTCGATGTGTTCCGGCTGGCGGCGAAGGGCAACGCGCCGGTACACGTGCACCTGCGGCACGCGGGACTGAAAGAGCCAACAACGGGACTCGTCGGGGTCGAAGAGGTCATTGCAGCGGCGGCGGCGACGGGAGCTCCGCTGCACGTGGTGCACATCACGAGTATGGGTCTGCAAGATACGCCGCAACTCATCGCCATGGTGAGAGGTGCGCAGGAGCACGGTCTTGACGTGACGACCGAGTGCTATCCCTATACGGCCGGCAGCACCTCGCTGGAGTCAGCGATTTTTGATCCCGGATGGCAAGAGCGGCAGGGAATCACTTACAAAGACGTCCAGTGGGTGAAGACGGGCGAGCGGCTGACCGCGGAGACCTTTGAAAAATATCGCAAAGAAGGAGGTACGGTCGTCATTTTTTCGATTCCCGAAGAATCCGCACGCACGGCGGTAGCAGATCCGATCGTGATGATCGCCAGCGACGGCATGCCCATTACAGGAGGCAAAGTCCATCCACGGGGGCAGGGGACGTTCTCGCGCGTGCTAGGGCATTACGTGCGAGAAGAGAAGGCGTTGGATTTGATGACGGCTCTGCGCAAGATGACTCTGATGCCGGCCCAGCGGCTGGAAAAACGCGCGCGGGTATTCAAGGACAAAGGGCGGATTCGCGTGGGGGCGGATGCGGACATTACGGTGTTCGACCCGAAGCGCGTCATTGATAAAGCAACCTACGAACAGCCGTTGCAATACTCGGAGGGGATTCAGTTTGTGCTTGTCAACGGAGTTCCCGTCGTCAAAGATGGTCAACTCGTTGATGGCGTTTTTCCAGGCCGGGCGGCTCGCGCGCCCATTTTGCAATGAACGAGAAGTTGTCATAAGGATTTCCTTCACAGGGGGAAGGTACCTTGCACTTAACACTTGCCGATTGGGCCGCGATCGTTGGTTATCTGCTGATCACTCTCGTCCTGGGGTTGTATTTCCGGCGGCGGTCGGGACAGAGCACGGAGGACTACTTCGTTTCCGGCAGAAACGTGTCGTGGTGGCTGGCGGGAACGTCGATGGTGGCGACCACGTTTGCGGCCGATACGCCGCTGGCCGTGACCGGACTGGTCTATATCAATGGAGTCGCGGGGAATTGGTTGTGGTGGAGTTTTTTGCCGTCGGGAATGATGACGGTGTTCTTGTTCGCGAGACTGTGGCGGCGCTCCGGGTTGATCACCGACGTGCAGTTTGCTGAAATGCGCTACAGCGGGAAACCTGCGGCGTTCCTGCGTGGATTTCGTGCTGTTTATCTTGGCCTGCTGATGAACTGCCTGATCCTTGGGTGGGTGACGAAGGCGATGGTCAATATCATCAGTACGGCCATAGGTGTGAGCGACACGAAAGCTCTGGCCATCTGCGTGTTCTTTCTGATGCCCTTCACAGGAATTTATGTTTCGCTTGGCGGTTTATGGGGCGTGCTTTGGACGGACTTGTTCCAGTTCGTTCTGAAAATGGCGATTGTGATTTCGGTGGCCTGGTACGGAATTCACGCGGTTGGCGGGATGCCGCAACTTCTCGCGGCGCTTGCGGCGCGGCGTGCTGCTGCCGGTCCGGGAGCCAGCGACATCACCGCTCTCTTACCCGATTTTTCCCGAGGGTTTGCCAGCGAAGCATTGTGGACGTTGCCGGTGATTACTTTTGTGGTGCATTTGACGGTGCAGTGGTGGGCGTTCTGGTATCCGGGAGCGGAACCTGGCGGCGGTGGATACATCGCGCAACGGATTTTCAGCGCAAAGGACGAAAGGAACGGATTGTTGTCGGTGCTGTGGTTCAACCTGGCGCACTACGCGCTGCGGCCCTGGCCCTGGATTTTGACGGCGCTCGTGGCGGTTGTTCTTTATCCGGGGCTGGCACAACCCGAGCGCGGGTACATGTTGGTGGCGACGCGGCAGACACCGCATGCGCTACTGGGGATCTTGCTCGCGGGATTCATGGCAGCGTTCATGTCCACCGTCGCAACGCAATTGAATTGGGGCAGTTCCTACCTAGTCGAAGACTTTTACCGGCGATTCCTGAAGAAAAATGGAAGCGAGGCGCATTACGTGAATGCTTCGCGTCTCGCCACGGTCTTCCTGGTAATCGCGGCGGCGCTTGTGGCGTTGCAGCTTGGCTCAGTTAGCGCCGGATGGAAGATCGTGCTCGAATTGGGGGCGGGAACCGGCGGCGTATATTTGCTCCGCTGGTACTGGTGGCGCGTCAATGCGTGGAGCGAAATCTCCGCGATGATGGCGGCTCTGGTGACGACGCTAGCGCTTCATTCGAACGCGCTCTGGATGGCGATTGCAGGCAGGCCGCAACCCTTCAGCGGTTCGGACCCCGTCATTTTTGCGAAGACGACATTGTGCACCACCGGTGTCACCACACTTGTGTGGGTGACGGTCACACTGCTTACGCCCGCGGAACCGGGCGACACGCTCGTGAAGTTCTACCGGAAGGTGCGCCCGCAAATCACCGGATGGCATGCCGTAGCGAAGCTCGCAGGAGATGAGCCCGTCACGCGCGACCTGGGGAAGAATCTTCTGTGCTGGATCCTGGGGTGCGTACTCATCTATTCCTCGCTGTTCTGTATTGGTGAGTTGTGCTTCGGGCGATATCAGGCGGGATTTGTTCTCGCGATTGTAGCGGGTGCCTGCGGGGTAGCCATCTCCCGGCTCATGCCCAAGCCTGCGGAGTGGCAAGCAGACTGAGATGGCGGACTCGGGGCAGCCGGCTCGATCAGGTACGCATCACGCAGTGCTCGCAGGGTTCCTTGGCTGGACGCTCGACGCGTTCGATTTTTTCATCGTCGTTTTTCTCTTCGATACGCTGGCGCACCAGTTCGGAGTCAGCAAGAAAGAAATCGTTTTCACCACCACCGCGACGCTTGCCATGCGGCCCATCGGCGCGCTGCTATTCGGGCTGCTTGCGGACCGCTACGGACGCCGCATCCCGCTGATGGCCAACGTGATCTATTTTTCATTGATCGAATTGATGTGCGGGTTTTCGCCAAACTACACCGTATTCATCATTTTGCGCGCCTTATTCGGCATCGGCATGGGCGGGGAGTGGGGCGTCGGCGCGTCGCTCGCGATGGAGGCTGCGCCAGTGCGCTGGCGGGGCATCCTCAGCGGGATTTTGCAAAGCGGCTATTCGATCGGATATCTGCTGGCGGCGGTGGCCGCCAGGTTTCTCCTGCCCCTGTGGGGATGGCGCCCGATGTTTTGGATCGGTGCGCTGCCCGCGCTGCTCGCGCTGTATATCCGTACGAGAGTGCCGGAGTCGGAGGCGTGGAAGCAGCATCGCGCTGCGAGCACCGGGCAGGTTCTGCGCATCGTCGCAGGAGAGTGGAAGCGCTTTGCTTATCTTGTCGTGCTCATGACGTTCATGATGTTCCTCTCGCATGGAACCCAGGATCTTTATCCGGATTTCCTGAAAGAGGTGCACAAGATTTCCGCCGCGATGGTACCCAATATTGCGATGATTTATAACGTGGGAGCCGTCGTCGGCGCGATTGTTTTTGGACACTTCTCGCAAGTGGCCGGACGCCGCAGAGGCATGATCGCGGCCCTGGGGTTGTCGCTCCTGCTGATTCCGCTGTGGGCGTTTGGCAGCGGCCTTTTGGCAATCATCGCCGCTTCCTTTTTGATGCAGGCGGGAGTGCAAGGTGCCTGGGGCGTGATCCCGGTGCACTTAAACGAGCTTTCCGCCGACGCAGCGCGTGGGTTGATGCCGGGCCTGGCGTACCAGCTGGGGATACTGCTCGCATCACCCACAAACTCGATCCAATACTCGCTTCACGTCCGCTTCGGTTATCAGTGGGCGATCGCCGGGTTCGAAATCGTGACGATTGTAACGCTGGCAACGCTGCTCTGGCTCGGTTCCGAAGCGCACGGCAGGAGTTTCGTGCGTAGCCCGCAGTCGGATGCTGGCAGCCCCGCGACCTGAACGATGCACATTCAGTCGAACGCAACTCCTGGAATGCGCCGTTCGTTTGCCAGCCAGCTTAAATTTGATTTCCGCAGCGGCCGCGTCAAGCCATCTAGGAATGTAACCCTAGCGATCCCCGTCGAGCCATTTGAAATGTAACTGGAGATCGCTTGTTGTTGTTGTGGCTGTGGGAAAGTGGGAATTCCGAAGGGGTTTCCAAGCTCGCGAAGCGAGCGTCTTTTCCACCGCCTTTTCGCCGGCTACTTCGTGCCTGGCTGGACTCCCGCTGCTCCTGCGCTTGCGGACTCAGCCGCCGGTTCGCCAGGCGGTAAATCCGTTCGAGTTTCCTGTCGATGCGAAATTCGCCGGGTCGCAGTTATCTCCGCGACTCAAGGGCATATTGTTCCAACTTCCATCGCCTATCACGGTAATTTCTTTGTCGGGAATCTCAACACGTTCCCGATCCAAGACGGGTCCTCGAAGATTCTGAAAATCACACCGAGTGGACACTTCAAGACCGTCGTGACCGGCCTGACTACGGTGCTGGGTGTGGCCTTCGATTGCGAGGGTTACCTGTACATCCTGGAGAACACCACGGGTAATCCATTCCCGACTCCGTTCACAGGGAAGGTCCTGCGCGTAACGGACGATGGTCTTGAAGAAATCGCGACAGGCCTGTTCCTACCCACGGCAATGACTTTTGGACCAGACGGAGATTTGTACGTTTCAACGTTGGTTTTGGTCCACCGCCTGTGGGGCTAGGTGAGGTCGTCAGGGTCAAAGTGCCCCCGGTTTCTGAGCGTGGAAGACACGACCGCGAAAAGCCAGGATTCGACATTGACGACTGACGCAGTGAACCAGCCCAAGGACCGACCGGCCCCGAAACCAGAAGTCTGTCGTGCACGGCAGCCTGCTGAACGCTGTTTCCTGCTACAACCGGTGCGAAAACGCCGGGGTCCGAAGGCAAGGGGCCAGGAAAAGGGAGTACAAGTCGAACCGGCAAACACTCCTAAGAGACGGATGACAACGGTCGTTCCTTGGGCTACGGCCTGGGGCGCTTGCTTTTATCGTCTCCGCGATTTTATTCAACTAAAAGGAGGTTTCAATGCAAAGGAAATTAGTTTCGAGAATGTCGATGGTGGCAATCCCCATAATGATTGTTTGCGGTTTACTAGTCGCAACTTCCTCACCGCGGACCGACGACGGGGACACAAGGGTCTGCACGAACCGAACCCTTCACGGCGATTACGGATTCGCCGTAGAAGGCCTTCTCCTCCCCGCACCCGGCGTCACCGTCCCAGGCCGTGGCGTGACCATGACTCACTTTGACGGCGAAGGTAATCTGACCCAGGTGGAGTCCCTCATTATCAATGGCAGCCCGGTAAGCGACTGGAGCCCTGTCACCGGCACCTATCACGTCAATGCTAATTGCACCGGAACGATGAATCTTTTGCCGAGCACCGGTGGGGTTGTTAACCTGCGCATCGTGGTGGTGAGACAAGGCAAGGAAATCCACACTGTGGTTTGGCCTCCGTTTGATGGTCCGGCCCGCACTGTGACCAGCGTCGGCATAAGAGTCGAGTAATCGCGCACTCTTCGTAGATGCAGGTCCAAAACGGTCATCGACGCTAAGATCGCAAAAGCACTTTCAAAGGCAATTCCATCAAGGACTGGATTCAATCAGGCTCTTCATTGGCGCAATGACGCTTTGGCTCTGGAAGTCGTGTAATCGGACTGGAAGGCGACCCAGCTTCTTGCCCTCGCGCGTGTCTCTGGCGAATTGATGCGGTGGCAAGTCGTCAATGCAATCTAACAATGTCACATTGGTATATTCTGGGCTTTGTTAGGGCCCGGCTCGCGATTTCTTTCTTCTTGGATGTCGCTGATTTCAAAGGCGCTCTCGCCGGATGGCATTTTCGGTATGGA
>Ga0137409_10002886_pt1 | contig 18241 bp, 11 predicted proteins | sample CZODoug1_16funga_FD_122059 | JGI IMG/M metagenome (GOLD analysis project Ga0137409, IMG submission 122059) | Vadose zone soil fungal communities from Angelo Coast Range Reserve, California, USA - CZODoug1_16fungal (Hybrid Assembly) | ecosystem: Environmental > Terrestrial > Soil > Vadose zone... | reverse complement strand
TGGCTCGTCCGGGTCGGCGGTGAGCCATCTCAAGGCACGGGTCGCCGCGTCCGCCGCCGCGAGATCGTCGATGTAGCGCGCCAGAATCTCGCGCGCGTTGCGCTGCGCCTCGAGCACGCTCGCCAACGGCACGGCTCCCTCGCTGTAGGCGCGCAGCGACATGACGGCGACGCGATTGGCGCTCTCGACCAAACCCTCCGCGCGGGCCAGCCGGGCGCGCGCCGCCGCCAGGTTGCGCCGGGCCTGCACCAACGCCCCGGTGCTTTCGCGGCGCGTGAGGTCCAGCTGCGCGCGCGCCCGGTCCCGCGCCGCGGCGGCCTGCAGGACTTCGCCGCCGCTCCAGTTGAACAGCGGCAGGGGGAACGAGAAACCGACGACCGGCAGCAGCTGGTGGGGCCTCGGGCTGGTCGGGTCACCGGTATCGAAACCAAGCTGGAGGTTCGGCGCAAACCGGCTGCGGCGCGAGAACGCCAGCGACCGCTCCGCCGAGCGCAGCGACGCCTCGGCCGCCGCGATCGGCAGCAGCGCGCGGCCCGCCGCCGCCTCGTTGGCGGCAGACGGCGCGAGCGAGTCGGCTAGCACGATGGTCGGTTCGTCGCCGGAGAGTCCCATCTGCAGTTGCAGCGACAGCAACGTGCCCAGAGCGGCGAGGGAGTCGTCCACCGCGATGTTCACCAGCTGGCCGGCGTTCACCGCGGCGAGCCGCACGTCCAGCTCGCTCACGTCCCCGACCTGCCGGCGCAGCTCGGCGATCTTGCGCAGACTGTCGGCGTCGAGCGCCGTGCGGCGCGACAAGTCGGCGCGCCGCGCCGCCGCGAGCGCATTGGTGTAGGTCGTCTCCACGTCGAACCGGATCGCCGCTCGCTCGAATGCGAATCCCAGGCGCGCCGCGTCCCGCGCCGACTCGGCCGCGCCGATGCGCGCGCCGCGCAGCCACGGGAGATCGAGGGGCACATCGATCAGGGCGTGATATCTGGGGAGGTCCTTCGTGTAGGTCGCGGACAGAACGGGGTTCGGGAACGCGCGCGCCGCGCGCACCAATCCGCGGGCGGCCGTGGTGTCCGCGCGGCCCAAGGCGACGCGTGCGCCGCGCGCGAGCGCCGCGGCAACGGCCTCGGCGCGTGTGACGGGTTGCTGAGCGGTGAGTCGCGGCGGTAGGAGCCAAATCACTGCTACCGCTACCGCTGCGGCGAATTTGTGACTCATGGTCCGCGGAACGTAACCCGCGAACCTTACGGCCACCTTACGCGGGGGCGGGGAAGGTGAGCGTGACCCGGGTCCCGCGGGCGGGCTGCCCATCGGCCGGCGCGATCTCGATCGCCGCGCCGTGCAAGTCCGTGATCCACCGAGCGATTGCGAGACCGAGACCGGCCCCGTCGGCCTCCCGGCGCGCCGGCTCGCCACGATAGAAGCGCTCGAACACGTGGGATAGCTGCTCCTCCGGAATCCCAATCCCCGTATCCGACACGATCACCGAGCGCTGTCCGTCCCGCGCGGTCACATCGAGATGCACGCGACCGCCCGTCGGTGTGTACTTGATCGCATTGTCGAGCACGATGAGCAGCAGGCGCCGCACCAGCTCGGGGTCGCCGATGATGCCCGCTTCTTCGAACGCGCCCACCTCGAGCGCGACTCCCTTCCGCTCGGCGAGGGCCCGGACGCCCTCCACCGCGCTCGCGGCGAGGTCGTCGAGATAGAGGGCCTCGCGCGCCACGGGACGCTCGCCCGCGTCCGCGCGCGCCAGCGTCAGGAGGTCGCCGACGATCGTGCCCACCCGGCCCGCCTCCTGCTCCATGGCCCGGAGGGCCGCGGCGTCGCGTGCGGGGTCGCGTTCCTGCCCCAGCGCGACTTCCGCGCGCGTGCGGAGCACCGTCACGGGCGTCCGGAGCTCGTGGGCCGCGTCGGCCATGAAGCGGCGCATCTGCTCCATCGAGCGCTCGACCGGCGCTGTCGACTGGCGTACCAGGACGTACCCGCCCGCGGCGACGAGCAGCAACGCCGCGAACGCCGCCGCCGCGAACGTCCCGATGAGAGACGCGTACTGATCCTCCAGCTCCAGGCGATCGGCAATGACCGCCGCGACGTACGTGGTTCCCGACGCGCTCGTGAATCGCTGAGCGTGGAGACGCTCTGCGCGGTCGCCCGGGCCGTCGCGATCCAGATCCAGCTGGCCGGTCCGCGCGGCCTGGCGCGCGGCCTCGGCGATCCAGGGGTCCGCGGTCGGCGGCGTGAGCGGCCGGCCTTGCGCGTCGAACAAGTAAAGGACGCGGTCGGGGATGTGCATCTCCTCGACGGCGTCCGCCACGCCCCCGCCGGCTCGCTCGACTTCGAGGGTCCCGGTTGCCGTCGCGACCGCTGCCGTCGCCGCTCGGAGGGACACGTCGAGCCGATTCGAGATGTGGTGCCGGATGGCAAGGAGCAGCCCGCCACCCAGCAGGAGCAGGATCAGGGTGAAGGTGCCCGCATACCACAGCGTGAGCCGCAGCCGGAGACGCGCGAGCGACGTCGTCATGAGCCGAACCGGTACCCGGCGCCGCGCAGGGTCGTGATGAGTTTCGGAGTGAACGCGTCGTCGATCTTGGCGCGCAGCCGCCGCACCAGCACCTCGAGGACGTTGGCGAACGGGTCGTGATTGTGGTCCCACACGTGCGCCGTGATCGTCGAGCGGTCGATCACCTGCCCGCGGTGGCGCACGAAGAGCTCGAGTAAGGCGAACTCCTTCGCCGTGAGCTGGATTTGCCGACCGCCGCGGCGCACGACGCGCGTGCCCAGGTCCACCTCGAGGTCCGCGACGCGGTGCACTTCGGGCGTGAGCGCGAGGGGCCGCCGCCGCGCCAAAGCCTTGAGCCGCGCGACCAGCTCCTGGAACGCGAACGGTTTCGTGAGATAGTCGTCGGCACCCACCTCGAGGCCGCGCACGCGGTCGTCCACCGCATCGAGCGCCGTCAGCATCAGCACGGGCGTGGTCACCCCATCGCGCCGCAGCTCGCGACAGAGCTCGAAGCCGGTGCCGCCGGGAAGACGCACGTCGAGGACGAGGACATCGTAGTCGCCGGCCATGGCTTGCTCGCGGCCGTCCGAGAAGCTCGAGGCGACGCTGGGATCGATGCGGTGCTCGCGCAGGCCGTCGCGCAACAGGGCGGCGAGCTCAGGATCGTCTTCCACGATCAGCACGCGCACGGGGTGAAGCATAGCAAACGGGGCCGCGGGGGTGCAACTCGCCCGCGGCCCCGTTCGGTCGATCGTTATCGGTTCCCGGTGACGATCTGCCTGTAGCTCTCCGGATTCCACTTCGGCCGCACGGCCGAGTTGGCGAGGTCCATCCCCAGGAAATACGCGAGCCTGGCGTAGCGCGCGACCTTGTCTGCGTCGAGCGCGGCGGGCGCGTCCGTGACGCGATGGTAGTCGGGATGCAGGCCGCTCGTGAAGAACAGGATCGGCACACCGTGCTTCGCAAAGTTGAAGTGGTCCGACCGGAAGAAGAGCCCTTCCTGCGGCCACAGATCACCCACCGGGTGAATGCGCAGCTCGGGATGGGCCGCGGCCACGCGGTCGACGGTCCTGCCGAGGTCCGAATGCTCGCGCCCGATCACCGCCATCGTGTCGGGCGCGTTGCGGCCGACCATGTCGGTATTCAAATCGGCGACGACGCTCGCGAGCGGCACCGTCGGATGATCGGTGAAGTACGCGCTGCCCCAGAGGCCCCGCTCTTCGCCGCTGACGGTCATGAACACCACCGACCGTTTGGGGCGCTCCGCCGCGGTCGCGAATGCCTCCGCGAGTTCGAGGACGGCCACCGTGCCGGAGCCATCGTCGTCGGCACCGTTGCAGATCGAGTCGGCGCCTTGCGCGGCGCACCCCAGGCCGTCGCCCGGTGTGCCGATGTGATCCATGTGGGCCGAGTAGACGACGTATTCACTGCGCAACGATGGGTCGGAGCCATCGAGAATCCCCACGACGTTGGGCGCGGTCGCGCGTTGCACCAACCGCTGCCAGACGTTGATCTGGATCGTTGCGTCGGTCACGGGCCGCGCCTTCAGGGGCGCCTGACTCCACGGTGCGAGGGAGTCGGGGCTGACGCCTGCGCCGGCGAGCCACGGTCCCAGCGTGCCGATGCGTGTCGCGAAGACGGCCGGAATGTTCGCGCCGCCCCCTTCATTCGGGTTACGGACGCGGATGCCGCCCTCACGCCCCGGGAACTGCATCCACAACGAGTCGGGCAGGTCTCCCACCAGGAGGATCGCCAACGGACCGAGGGGCAGGAGCTTACCCGCGATCGCGTTCAGCTGCGGACCGAACGACAGGATGACGACCTTGCCCGCCACCGCCGCCGAGTCGAGCGCTCCGCCCGCCAAGGGGTTGCCGGTCACGAGGACGACGGGTGCCGTCGGCTGGCCCTCGGGCGCCTCGCCCTGCACGAGCAGCACGTCCTGGCCTACGCGCCAGCTCGCCGTCGCGCGTCCCGAGGCGCGCAGCGTGGAGCTGTCGGGCTCGAAACGCCAGACCTCCAGCGGGTACCGCTGGAAGTAGCTGCCGCTGTCGCCAGCGGGCCGGAGCTTCAGTCGCTGAAACTCGCCCCCGACGTAGGCGGCGACTTCCTCGAGCTCGCGGCTGGGCGTCGGGCGGCCGCGCATCGAGTCGGCCGCGATGATGTTGATGCGGCGCAGGACGTCCGCCGTCGTGATCGACGCCGGACCGCGGGGCGCCGTCGCGCGCTGAGCGGCCGCGACCGCGGGAACGAGCAACAGGAGCGCGGTGATACGGGCGCGCATTAGTTGGCCGTCACGATGCGCGAGTAGCTGTCCGGATTCCACTTCGGACGCTCGGCGCCGTTCGCCACATCGAGCCCGAGGTAGAACACGAGCTTCACGATGCGAGACTCCTTCTCGGCATCGATCTTGTCGACCGAGTCACTGGGGCGATGGTAGTCCGCATGCGTGCCGTTGAAGAAGAAGAGAATCGGCACACCTTTGCGCGCGAAGTTGTAGTGATCGGATCGCGTGTAGAAGCTCTCCTGCGGCCAGATATCGTCGATCGGTTGCATCCCCAGCTCGGGATGGGCCGCGCCCACGCGGTTCAGCGTGGCTCCCAGGTCCGAATGCTCCTTGCCGATCACGACGATCGTGTCCTTCCAGTTCCGGCCCACCATGTCGGTGTTCAAGTCGGCGACGATGTCCGCGATCGGCACCGGCGGATGATCCGCGAAATACGCGCTGCCCCAGAGTCCCTTCTCCTCGCCGCTCACCGTCAAGAAGATCATCGAGCGCTTTGGTCGCGGCTGGAGCTGCGAGAAGGCCTGGGCGGCTTCCACGACGGAGATAGTGCCCGACGCGTCATCGTCGGCGCCGTTGTAGATGCTGTCGCCGTTCACCGGGCGTCCGACGCCGACGTGATCCATGTGTGCGCTCAGGACGACGTACTCGCCCTTGAGACGGGGGTCGCTCCCCTCGAGGATGCCCACGACGTTCGGTGCGGAGCTGTGGTCGACGATGCGGATCCGGGCGTGGACGTGGAACTGCGCCCCTCCCAGCGCGCGCACGGCGAGGGGCGCCCCGGCCTGCGCGGCTTGCTGCACGGCGGTCGAGTCCACGCCCAGGCTCGTAAGCACCGGGGCGAGCGCGGCACTGCGTACCGTGAGCACGACGAGCGTCCCAGTTTTGCGGCTCGGATCGCGCAGCTGCGCCCTGTTGGTCCGCTCGACCGACACGGTCCACAGCGAGTCCGACATGGAGCTCATGATGATCAGGCCGGCTGGACGCCAGCTGAACAAGCGCTGACGGTCGGCCCGGTTGCGTACGCGCGCCGTGACGACCACCATTTTCCCCGCGAGCGCCGCCGTGTCCATTTGCGTGGGCGCGGCCATCGTGCCCGTCAGGAGGACGAGGTCGCCAGCGTAGTCGCCGCTTTCGAACATGTTGTCGGTGAACGCGAAGTCACGGCCGTAGACGAGGGAGGCGTCCCCACCGCCATGCACGAACGCTGCCGAGCTCTCCGCGACAAACTGGACACGATCGAGTGAGTACCGCTGCAGGAATGAGCCGTTGTCCCCCCCCGGCTTTAGACCGAAGCGCCGAAACTCGCCGGCGATGTACGTCGCCACCTTCTCGAGCTCGGGGCTGGGTGTGTCGCGGCCACGCATGGAATCGTCGGCGATGATGCCGATGCGACGCTTGATGTCGTCAGGAATGATGGACCGCACCGCCCGCTGCACCGAAGCCGGCGACTGGGCCGCCAGCACGCTCGGAAGGAGCAGGAGGCTGAGCACACGAAGGGAATGACGCACGAGTCGAACCTCGGAGCACAATGAAAGGGAAGGAAAAGCTAACGCGCCCGACCGTGTATGACCACGAATCGGGCGCGTTAGTTTCAGCTTGAATTGTCAGGGTTTGCGCCGCCGCACCTCGGGCTCACTGCGCGGTTTTTCCTTTGGCGCTTCCCGCTGCGGCGCGGCCTGCCGCGGTGGGTCGCGGCGCGGCTCGGCCTGCCGGGGCTGCTCGGCCTGTCGGGGCGGGTCGCGCCGCGGTTCGGCTTGACGCGGCTGCTCGCGGCGCGGCTCCGCTGCCCGGGGCTCGTATTGCCGGGGCTGCTCGCGACGCGGCTCTACGGACCGCGGCTCCACCTGGCGTGGCTGCTCGCGTGGCGGCAACACCTGGGGCCGGTCGGGCTGGATCGGCTCGGGACGGCCCGGGTGTCCGCGGTCATCGGGTCGGCCGTGGTCCTCGGGGCGATCGGGGCGATCGGGACGATCGCGACGGCCCTGGCCATGATCGTCGTTGCCGTTGTTGTTCGGACGATCGTCGTGCCCTGGTTGGCCCTGGCCTGGGCGTTCGCGGCGGTCGCGAACATTGGGCGGGGGAATGCTGCCGATACCACCGACGTCGCGACCGGTGACACCGCGGCGCTGATTGTCGTTCGCGGGGCGCTCGCGCTCGCGCGTGACGAAGCCATCCCGATTGGGTTGGTTGCCGCCCCAGTCCTTAAAGATGAAGCGCGGCTGAGGCCGGTACGGCCGCCCGTAGACGACGCGGCGGCTGCCGTAGTACCGGTACGGATAGTACGAGGGATCGTCGTACATGACGATGCGGAACCGAATGCAGGAGTAGTTATACGGATCCCAGTACGGCCAGCTCACGTACGAGTGGCAGTCGTAGCACAGGAACCGCGGGTAACTGTAGTGTTGCTCGACGTTGTACGAGACGACGTCGTAGTCCCAGTCGACATACCCTTCGGGCACGATGCGTTCGGCGAGGTCCGTCATGGCGACGTACGGATCGCCGCGGACGCGGCCATCGGCGATCGCGCGGTAATCCCAATGGTCCCCGCTCTCGATGGCGTCGTACACGAAGGCATCCGCCGACGCGACGGCGAAGAGATAGCCGACGCCGGGATAGTCGTCGATCGAAAAGGCATCGTCGGCCGAACGCCCTTCGACTTCGAACTCCCGTCCACCGCGGGCGAAGTTGTCTTCCCACGGGTCGCGCGGGAACAGGACCCGCACGCGCCCGTCGGTATCGACGCGGAAGATGGTGACGAAGGCGTCGCGATCGAGCTTGAAGTAGACCCGGACGCGGTCGCCGCGGGTATAAACGGCGGCGTCGCCCCGATTGGTCCAGAGCTCGATCTGCGGACGAGAGATGGCGGGGGTCGGGCGGACCGTCGCCATGGCGAGCAACGCGAGTTGAGCGAGCATAAAACCTCCAGTCCCACGGCTTAAGGCAGGGACCATGCCAGCCAATGCTGTTCTGTAATCTCATGTCTGACAACCACTTGGCGTCTTGGCGTCTTGGCGTCTGTGTCCTGTGGTCAGGACATTCGTCTCACCATTAGCTTCCGCCACCGATGCCAACGGCCACTCGTGTAGACCTCCTCGACCCTGCTGAAGTCGCCCGGCTGGGGGGCATCGAGATCGTCGCCGAAGGCGTGGTGGAGGGGTTCCTCGCCGGGCTGCATCGCTCTCCGTTCCGCGGCTTTTCCGTCGAGTTCACCGAGCACCGGGCCTACCAGCCCGGAGACGAGCTCCGGTACCTCGATTGGCGCATCCTGGCGCGCTCCGATCGGTTGTTCGTCAAGCAGTTCGAGGAAGAAACGAACCTCCGCGCGATGATTCTCGTGGATGCGAGTCGCTCGATGGCCTGGCGGGGGGCGCCGGAGCGCCTCACGAAGCGCGCCTACGCCGACCGCTTGGCCGCTGCCCTCGCGCTGATCCTGCTGCGCCAGCGAGACGCGACGGGTCTCGTGACGTTCGACGAAGAGGTCCGGCAGGTCATCCCGGCGAGAGTCAAAGCGGGGCAGTGGAGTCGTTTCGTGCGGGGGCTCCTCGACACACCCGACGGGAGCGGCACCGCCGCGCACGCTGCGCTGCAACGGCTCACGGCGTTGCTGGCGCGGCGCGGCCTCGTCGTCTTGCTCTCGGATCTGTTGTTCGATCGCGAGCTCGCCCTCGCGGCGTTGCGCTACCTGCGTCATCGCGGCCACCAGGTCATCGTCTTTCATCTTATGGACCCCGCCGAGGTGGAGTTGACGGGCCCACCGGAAGTGCGTTTCACCGATCCCGAGTCACCGGCCAGCGTGGTCGTGCGCCCGCGAGAGTTGGCGCGCGCCTACGCGGAGACGGTCCAGCGTGAAGTCGCCGCGTGGCGCACCGCGTGCCGGCGCCATGGGATCGCGTATCACCACGTGCAAACGGACTTGCCATTCGGCATGGCCTTGCGCCTGCTCACGTGAGTTTCCTCCATCCGCTGGCATTGCTGGGCCTCGCCGCTGCGGCGATCCCGGCGTTGCTGCATCTGCTCCAACGCCGCACGCCGCCGCAGCTCGACTTCCCACCGCTCCGCTACTTGAGCGAGGCGGAGCGGCAAAGCGCGCGACGGTTGAAGCTCCGCCATCTGTTGTTGCTCCTGCTCCGCACCGCGCTGATCGTCGTGATCGTCCTGGCCGCCGCCCGGCCCCTCGTGCCGGTCCGCGGCGGCGGCGAGCATGAGCCGACGGCGTTGGTCGTCATTCTGGACAACTCGCCCTCGTCGGGCGCCGTCATCGACGGCCGCTCGGTGCTCGATCGCTTGCGAGTAGCGGCGCGAGCATCGATCGCGCGCACGTCCGCCGCGGACCGGGTCTGGCTGGTGCTGGCGGACGGCGTGGTGCGTGGCGGCAGCCGCGAGGCGCTGCTGGCGGGCGCCGACAGTGCCACGCCCGACTGGCGCCGCCTCGATCTCGCGCTCGCCATCGAACGAGCGGCGAGGCTGGTGCACGCCGAACCGTTGCCAGGTCGTGAAGTGCACGTGCTCAGCGACCTGCAGCGCACGGCTTTGGCTGCGGGTCACGCCGATGTCCCGCGCGGGGTGAGCGTCCTCGCGCTCGCGCCGGCGGGCGGCCGAGCGGCGGCGAACCGGGGCGTCGCGAGCGCGACGGTCGCCGAAGGGGCGGTGGTCGTCACGATCGCGGGCTCAGACGGCGACGCACCCGCGCCGGTGACCGTGCGGCTCGGGACGCGCGACGTGGGGCGGGCATTGGTGGCGTCCGGCGAAGGGGCCGCGGTCTCGGTCACGTTGCCGCAGGAACGCACGGGGTGGTGGGTGGGCGAGGCGGCGCTCGAACCCGATGAGCTCCGGGCCGACGACCGGCGACCGTTCGTCTGGCGCGTCGCGCCGCCCGCCCGCGTCGGCGCGGGACCGGGGGCGGGTCCCTTTGTCGGCACCGCGTTGAGCGTCTTGCGGGACGCGCGGCGCATCGTGGAGGGGCGTGACGTCGTCGTCGGCGATGTCTCGGCGGGGAGCAGCGGGCGGTGGATCGTGCAGCCCCCTGCCGACCCCGCACTCGTCGGTCAAGCAAACCGCGCGCTCGCCGCACGCGGCGCGTCCTGGCGGTGGGCGACGGCGGGGACACCGGGTCCGCTCGCATCGCGCGACATCGAGGCGATCGCCGGCGCCCAGGTCACGCGGCGATATCGTCTCGAGGGGACGGGCGGCGATGTGCTCGCGACAGTCAACGCTGAGCCCTGGCTGGTCCGCGACGGAGATATCGTCCTCCTCGGCAGCCGGCTCGACACGGCCTGGACCGCGCTGCCGTCGGCACCGGGATTCGTGCCGTTCATCGACGCACTCGTGAACCGTGTGGTGGCCGGCGCCGCGGCAGTGGTGACTGCCGAGGGTGCGCCGCGCGTGGAGTTTCGCGTGCGTGGCGCCGATACCGTCGGCGCGACGGTGTACGGGCTCGACGCGCGTGAGTCGGATCTCACGCCCGCGACTCCGGAGGTCGTTGCGGCGGCCCTGGGGCCCACCGTTCAGGTGCTGAGCGACGCCGCGTTTGCCGCGCAGCGATTTGCCGGGACGCGGCGCGCAGACGCGAGCGCGATGCTGCTCGCCCTGGCGCTGCTGCTCGCCGCCACGGAGCTGGGCGTGGCCACGCTGACGCGCTGATGCCGCTGGATTTCCTGCTCGATCGATTTGACGAAGTCCCGGCCTGTCGTGCGCTGGCGGGGGCATTGCCAGCACCGGGCGCTCGCCTCGGCGTGGGCGGGTTGTTCGGCTCGAGTCCTGCCGTGTTGGTCGCGACCCTGGCGCGGCGCTTGCCGCAGCGCGTCTTCTGCGTCGTAGCCCCCACGCCCGCCGACGCCGAGCGGTGGCTCGCCGATCTGGAGACGCTGGTCGGTGGCCTCGCTGCGCTGTACCCGCAACGCGAGTCGCTCGGAGCCGAAGAGCCCCACTACGAGATCGCCGGCGAACGGATCGAAACGCTCGAGCGCCTGCTGCGGGGAGCGGTGCGCGTGCTCGTGACCACCGCGAGAGCCACCGTGGAGCGCACCGGAGTTCCCGGTGCGCTCGCCGCGATGCGCGTGGTCCTCGAACCGGGGGCGGCCGCTCTCAGGGAAGTCACCGCGCGCCTCGAGGGCATGGGCTATGAACGCGTCGCGACGGTGACGGAGGTCGCGCAGTTCAGTGTGCGCGGCGGCATCCTCGACGTGTACGGCTTCGGCATGGCCGCGCCCGCGCGGGTCGAATGGTGGGGCGACGACATCGCCTCATTGCGCAGCTTCGATCTCGACACGCAACGCTCGGGCGATGGGATCGATCGCGTCACGGTGCTCCCCGTGAAGGCCGAGGATCGGGGCGTGGGAGATGGAGGGCAGGTGCGTTCGGCCCTCCTGGACCTGCTCCCGACCGACACGCTGCTCGTGGTGGATGAGGAGTCTTCGGTGGGCCGGGAGGTGGATCGCGCCTGGGCGGACGCGGCCCACCACCTCGAGGTGGCCCGGCGCCTCGGCGAAGATCCGCCAGCGCGCGAGGAGTTGTTCATCGATCCCCAGGTGTGGAGGCAGCGGCTCGAGCGGTTCGGCCGCGTAGCCGTCGGCGCCGCAGAAACCGACCAGCGCTTTCCGCTCGCGCCACCGGAGCCGGTCGAGCGAGACCTGAAGCGCCTGCGGCGCCTCGTCGCAGAGCCGCCCCCGACGGTGATCCTGTGCGACAACGAAGGGCAGCTGGAGCGTCTCGACGAGCTGCTGGGCGAGGGCGGCGCCACGCTTGCCGTGGGCGCGCTCGACGGCGGGTTCGTCTTGCCGTCGCTGCGGGTCATGACCGACCACGAGATCTTCCGGCGCGCGCGGCGGCTGCGGCGGCCGCGGCGGTACCGCAGCGCGGCCGCAGCCGCCGCGCAGCGGCCCTTGGCGCTGGGCGGCTATGTCGTGCACCTCGAGCACGGCATCGGGATCTACCGCGGCCTGCAAACGATCCCCGTAGGTGCCGACGGCATGACGCTCGAAGTGGCGGTCGTGGAGTACGAAGGCGGCGATCGTCTCAACGTGCCGCTCTACCGGATCGATCAACTCGAGCCGTACCGCACCGCCGGTGACGCGGATGCCCCGCCGCCGCGGCTGCATCGCCTCGGAGCGACGACGTGGCAACGCCAGCGCGACAAGACGCGCGCCGCCATCCGCGAGATGACGGCCGAGCTGCTCGATCTGTACGCGCGGCGTCAACTGGCGACGGGGTACTCCTTCCCGGCGGATACGCCGTGGCAGCGCGAGCTCGAGTCGGCCTTCCTCTATGAGGACACGCCCGACCAGCGCCGTGCCTCGGACGAGGTGAAGCGCGACATGGAGCGCGCGCGTCCCATGGACCGTCTGCTCGTGGGTGACGTTGGATACGGCAAGACGGAGGTGGCGGTGCGGGCGGCATTCAAGGCGGTGCAAGCGGGGAAGCAGGTCGTCGTGCTGGTCCCCACGACGATTCTGGCAGAGCAGCACGGCCGGACCTTCCGCGAGCGGCTGGCCGATTATCCCGTACGCAACGAGGTGTTATCGCGCTTTCGGAGTCCCAAGGAGACCAAGGCCGTCGTGGAACGGATCAAGCGTGGCGAGGTGGACGTGGTGATCGGCACACATCGTCTCCTCTCGAAGGACGTCGCGTTCAAGGATCTCGGCTTGCTCGTGGTGGACGAGGAACACCGGTTCGGCGTGCGCCACAAGGAGCGCCTCAAGGCGCTCAAGCTGGTGGTCGACGTCCTGACGCTCACCGCGACGCCGATCCCCCGCACGCTGCACCTCTCGCTCGCCGGGCTGCGCGACCTGACGCTGCTCGAGACGCCACCCAAGGATCGCTCGCCCGTGCTGACGTTCGTCGAACCCTGGGACGACGCGCTGCTCGAGGAGGCGATGGCGCGGGAGCTGGACCGGGGTGGTCAGGTGTATTTCGTGCACAACCGCATCGAAACGATCGCGACGATCGCCGAGCGGGTGCAGGCCCTCGCGCCGCGCGCGCGCGTCGCGGTCGCGCATGGGCAGATGCGGGAAGGCGATCTCGAAGCGGTGATGGCGCGGTTCGTTCGCGGTGAAGTCGACGTGCTGTTGTCGACGATGATCGTGGAATCGGGGCTCGACGTCCCGAATGCGAACACGATGATCGTCGATCGCGCGGACCGATTGGGCCTGGCGCAATTGTACCAACTGCGCGGCCGCGTGGGTCGGAGCCACCGGCGCGCCTACTGCTACCTCCTGGTGCCCGACCAGGTCGACGCGCAGGCGGAGGAACGTTTACACGTCCTCGAGCATCATACCGATTTGGGATCGGGGTATCGGATCGCGTTGCGCGACCTGGAGCTTCGCGGCGCCGGCAACTTGCTGGGCGGTGAGCAGTCCGGCCACGTACAGGCAGTGGGCTTCGACGTCTATCTGCGCTGGCTCGAAGAGACCGTGCGCGCGCTCAAACGAGAACCCGGGGGGGGGGCCGCGCCGCGCGAGTGGAGTCCGCCCGACGTCACGCTCGACGCGCCCGCACACCTGCCGGACGCGTACGTCGGCGACGACGAAGCGAAGCTCGATCTGTACCGGCGGCTGGCGCGGGCCGAGCAACCGTGCGAGATTCCGCCCGTGCGCGAGGAGCTGCGCGACCGTTTCGGACCGCTACCGCCGGAAGCCGAGCGTCTCCTCCTCGTCGCCGAGCTCCGCGCGCTCGGCGCCCAGGCGGGCCTGGAAACGGTCCTGATCAAGGGCGACGAGGCGCGGCTTACGTTTCGGCGGGATGCCACGCCGCGGCTCGCAGGGCTCCAGGTGGCCCTGGAGCGGGTACAGTTCGAGGCCGACGTGCGGCGCGCGGTGCCGCTCTCGCTCAGGCTCCGCCGGCTCGGCGGAGAGACGATCGGCCCCGGCCTGGTCCGGGCGCTCACGGCCGTCCTGCACGATCACCACGCCTAGGAAAGAGGAGACGGGATGCGACGTTTGAGTCTGGTGCTGCTGGTCCTCACGGTCGCCGGGTGCGACGCCTTGCGGGACGCGTTCTCGGCCCGCGCGGACGTCGTCGCTCGCGCCAACGGTCAGAGCCTCACGGTCGATCGCCTGGCGGACCTCGCCGGGAGCGGCAAGCAGGTCCCGCTCGATCCCCTCGCGCTCAACCGGCTGGCCCACGTTTGGGTCGACTACTCGCTCGTGGCGCAAGCCATGGCGAAGGGGGAGAACCTCCGCGACTCGGCGACGATGACGCAGGCGATGTGGCCGCTCGTTTCCCAACTCAAGTGGGAGCGATTCCACGAGCGTCTCATCGAGCCCCGCGCGCACCTCAACGACGTGCAGGTCGACTCGGCCTACGCGGCCGGCTCGGCCCGCCTCTTCCAGCACATCCTCCTCCAAGTGCCGTCCAGCGCCGCAGCGCCGGTTGACGCGCAGAAACACGCGCTGGCGGAACGCGTGTCGTCGCAGGCGAGGTCGGCGGGCGCGGGGTTCTCCCGGCTGGCCACCCGCTACTCGGAGGACGCCACCTCCAAGGCGCGTGGCGGCTCACTCGGTGTGTCGGAGCGGGGGCAGTTCGTGCAGGCGTTCGAAGATGCCGCCTGGCAACTGGCGCCAGGGGCCGTCAGCCCCGTGGTGAAGAGCCCGTTCGGCTACCACATCATCCGGCGGCCGCCTCTCGCCGAGGTGCGCGACTCGTTCCGCACGAGCCTCGAGGAGCGGTTGACCTACCGTCTCGATTCATTGTATCTCGACAGCCTGTCCACGCAGCGGCACATCGAGCCGGTGGACCGCGCGGGCGCGATGGTCAAGGCCGCGGTCCAGGATCTCGACGACGCCCGCAACAGCAGCCGCACGCTGGTGCGTTTCCGCGGCGGCACGTTCCAGATGAAGCACCTCGTGCGCTGGCTCTCCGCGCTCGACCCGTCGATCGCGCAGTCGCTGCCCCAGGCCACTGACGAACAGATCACGACGTTCCTCAAGGTCGTCGTGCAGCGCCAGCTGCTCCTCGAGCAGGCGGACTCGGCGGGCATCACCCTGTCGGCCGACGATTGGCGGCAGCTGCGCGCGCAGCACGACTCTGCGATCAGCATCCTCAGCTCGGTTCTGAACCTGACGCCCGCGATGCTGCACGACTCGGCCGCCACGCCCGAGGCGCGGCGAGACCTGGCGATGGCGCACGTTCAGGATTACTTCGAGCGGCTGGTGAAGGGCCGCGCGCGCTTCTATCCGGTGCCGCCCTTCCTGGGGGAAACGCTACGCGCTCGGGCCGAGTGGAGCGTCGAGCAGGCCGGGGTGCAGCGCGCGCTCGAGCGCGCCAAGGACCTCCGCGCCGCCGCGGACTCCGCGCAAGCGCCGGGGGTGCCGCGCATGACGCCGCCGCCATCGACGGGCCGCGTGGACCCGACGCCACGCCGCCGCTTGCAATGACGATGCGCCGCATCTTGATCACGGCGATCCTCGTCGCCGGGGGCACCTTCTCGCGGGACGCGACGGCGCAGCAACCGGGGGGTGGGGGGGCGCGCTCGATCGACCGGATCGTGGCGATCGTGGGAACGCGCCCCATCCTCTCCTCCCAAGTGGATGAGGAGGTCGTGCGCTTCCAGGCGCAGGGTGGCCAGGTCCCGCCGGACTCCGCTGGTCGCGCCAAGATGCGACGCCAGGTCGTCGATCGCATGGTCGAGGAGGAGCTGGTCGTCCAGCAGGCGCAGCGGGATACGAACGTGAAGGTGTCGGAGCAGGAAGTGCTCGACGCGGTCGAGCAGACGTACCAGAACGCCCGCAAGCAATTCAGCTCGGAGCTCGAGTTCCAGAATCAGCTGCGCGCGGTCGGGCTCGGGAGCGTCGAGGAGTGGCGCCGGCAGCTGAGCGACGACCAACGCCGGCGGATTCTGCAGGATCGGCTCTTCGAGCACCTGCGCCAGAAGGGGAAACTCCGGCCGATCCCCCCAACGGATGCGCAGATGCGCGAGTTCTGGGAGTCGAACCGGGCGCAGCAGCCGAAACGTCCCGCGACCGTTTCGTTCCGCCAGATCGTCATCAAGCCGCAGCCCGATTCGAGCGCCAAGGCGCGCGCCTACCAGCTCGCGGAGTCGCTGCTGGTGGTCCTGCGGCACGGCGGGGATTTCGCGGCCATCGCGAAACGGTTCTCGGGCGACACAGCCTCGCGCGAGCAGGGCGGGGAGCTGGGGTGGTTCCGCCGGGGCGTGATGTTCCAGTCGTTCGAGGACGTGGCGTTCCGGCTCCGCCCGGGAGAGGTCTCGGACGTCGTTGAAACGCCCTTCGGCTATCACATCATTCGGGTCGATCGCGTGCAACCCGCCGAAATCCTGGCGCACCACGTGTTGATCATGGCCGACGTCAGCCCCGCGCAAATCGACATTGCCCGGCGCCTCGCCGACTCCCTCCACGATGCCCTGGCACGGGGAGCGCCGTTTGATACGCTGGCGCGGCACGCCGATCCCGAGGAGCCGAAGCTGGCGGAGGACGCGGCGATCAATCAGCTGCCACAGGAATACCAGGACCTGTTGGCGCGCGACACGACGGTGGGGCTCAAGCCCGTCATCACGGTCGGCGCCCGGTCGGGCCGACCGAAGTTCGTCGTGTTCGACGTCACCCAGCGCCACGCCGAGGGCGACATGGGCTTCGACGACGTGAAGGTGCGGATCAAGGAGATCCTCGGGAACGACCTCGCCATCCGACACTACATCGACCAGCTGCGCCGCCAGACGTACATCGACGTCCGCTTGTAGGCGCGTGAGACCGCGGCTGGCTGTGACGACCGGTGACCCGCGGGGCATCGGTCCGGAAGTCGTCGAGAAAGCGTTGACGCACCCACTCGCGGCAGACGTGACGCTGGTCGGCAGCACGGAGCGCGGAGCAGGACTCTCGGAGGTCGCGGCGGGACGGATCGCCGGGCAAGCGATCGAGGAGGCAGCGCACCTCGCGCTGCGCGGCGAAGTCGACGCGATCGTCACCGGACCCGTTCACAAGCAGGCGCTGCACGCCGCGGGCTACAAGTACCCAGGCGTCACCGAGTTTCTGGCGCACCTCGCCGGCGACGTGCCCGTCGCCATGATGCTCGCGACCGACCAGCTCCGCGTCGTCCTCGTGACGACCCACCTCCCGCTGCGCGACGTCGCCTCCCAGCTGACCACAGACCGCGTGGTGCAAGCCGGCCGACTCACGGTCAGCGCGCTTCGCCAATGGTGGGGGATGGCGACGCCGCGCCTCGCGGTGTGCGCGCTCAATCCGCACGCGGGCGAGGGCGGGCTCTTCGGGGATGAGGACGACCGGATCTTACGGCCCGCGGCGACGGCGCTGGGCGCCGCTGGACCCCTGCCCGCTGATACCGTGTTCGTGAAAGCGCTGCGCGGGGAGTTCGATGCGGTGCTCGCGCCCTATCACGATGTCGGGATGACGGCCGTAAAAGTCTCGGGATTTGGACGCGGCGTGAACGTGACGCTGGGCCTGCCGTTCATCCGGACCGCGCCCGACCACGGGACCGCGCTCGACATCGCGGGAACCGGGAAGGCGGATGCCTCGTCGATGCGCGCCGCCCTAGACCTCGCGGCGCGCCTCGCGGGCCGGCGTTAGCCAGACGCGCGCCTTCCCGACCCGCCGCCCGTCCATCTCCAGGATCTCGAACGCCGCGCCGCTCACCGTGACACGATCTCCGACCTTGGGGAGACGGCCCAGCGTGCCGAAGAGGAATCCGCCGATCGTGGTGTAATCGGCGTCGTCGAGTGCGAGCCCAAACTGACGATTCACGTCGCGGATTTCGGTACTGCCGGCGATGACGGGCGTGCCTCCCCCCGCGGTGCCGGCGGCGCCCTTCGGAGCGGGCGCGGCGGGACGGTCGTACTCGTCGTAGATGGGGCCGACGATCTCCTCGAGCAAGTCTTCCATAGTGACGAGCCCCGCCGTGCCGCCGAACTCGTCGAGCACGATGGCGAGGTGCACTTTCTGCCGCTTCATGTCCGTGAGGACGTCCTCGACTTCACGCGTGCCCGGAACGAAGAAGGCGGGGCGCGCGATCTCTTTCACCGTCGTAGTCGGCGTCGCGCGCAGTCCCCGCAGGATGTCCTTCGCGTGGACGGTCCCCACGATGTCGTCGAGCGACTCTCCGTAGACCGGATAGCGCGATCGCCCGGCGGCCGCGACGGCGTCGGCGGCGTCGGCGAGCGTGAGCCCCGCCGTGAGCGCCACCATGTCGGTCCGAGGCGTCATGACATCGCGCGCGTTCTTCTCGCTGAATTCGAACACGCCCTCGATGAGCCGTACGTCTCCCTTGGCCAGCTTCCCCGACCGCTGGCTCTGCTCGGCCAGCATCACGATCTCTTCGGGTGAGTGGACCCGCTCCGCCTCGGCCGCAGTGCCGCGGAGGCCGATCGCATGGAGCAGGACCTTGGCCGTCCAGTTGAGGAAGAACGTGAACGGCCGGGTAATGGTCGAGAACGCGACCAGCGGCGCCGCGATCCAGCGGCTGGTGCTCTCGGGATAGCTGATGGCCCATGCCTTGGGCAC
>Ga0137409_10002885_pt1 | contig 18243 bp, 10 predicted proteins | sample CZODoug1_16funga_FD_122059 | JGI IMG/M metagenome (GOLD analysis project Ga0137409, IMG submission 122059) | Vadose zone soil fungal communities from Angelo Coast Range Reserve, California, USA - CZODoug1_16fungal (Hybrid Assembly) | ecosystem: Environmental > Terrestrial > Soil > Vadose zone... | reverse complement strand
TGCCTTCGGAGATCCACTGGTGACCGTCCGCCGACTGACGGCTCGGGTCGTAGAAATTGTCGAGCAGTGGGAAACGCTTCACCAGGGTGTGCGCATTCGGCGTGTCCTTGGCACCGAACACCGCCAACGACGCATCGCCATTGCCGGCGGCGACGTCGCCCAACACCTGATCATAGGTACGATTTTCGCGGATGATCAGAAACACGTGCTTGATCAGTGACGGATCGCCGATCCTGGCCGGGATGGCCACCGGCTCCTCCTCGTGGCTGCCGCCGGCGGCCGACTTGATGTTCTGTTTCAGATCCCAGTGGTTGTTCTCGTAGACCTGTCTCGTCATCGCCTCCAGCCGCTCTTCGTGCGGCACCGGAACGATGCTGACGGTGCCATTGTCCTGATGGGTGTTGTATCCGGTCACGCCAAAGTCGGTCTCGAATGAATAGCGCGTACCGACACCCTTGTCGTTGGCGACGATCAGCACGTCGCGGTCTTTCTCGCGCCGCGCATCACCTTTGTTGCGATCGTCATCGGCCTTGTCGAGGACCACTGAACTCGGCGCATAGGCCACCGGGATCATGCCCATAAACGCGTCGTCCTCACCACGCCGCAAATCCACGACCCCGATGGCGTTGGCATTGTAAAGCGCCACGTAGGCGATGCCCTTTTTGTCATCGACGGCGATCGCATTCGGCGCGGCGCCATAGGCCGGATGGGGTTGGCCAGGCACCTTGATCGGCAGCGCCAGGTCAATCGTCCGCGTCACTTGGTTGCTGTCGGGGTCGATCACCGAGATCGTGTCGCTATACGCGTTGGCGACCAGCAAGTTCTTTCCAAACCACGCCATCCCGGTCGGATGCAGACCGGTCGTGATGGTTGCGGTGACCTTCATCGACTTCAGATCCACCACTGAGACGGTACCCGTCGTCGTAGAACCCACCACCGGGTCCGCGACGATGGGCGTGCCGGCGGAGTAAATCTGGAAGTCGGCCTGCGTCGCGGCCCGGCCCCCCTCGTTGCTGATGTAGGCGGTCGTGCCGGCGCCGTTGATGAGAATGCTGTGCGGCGCGTTGCCGACGCGGATCTGCTGACCTTGAGTCGGCTTGGGCTGGGTCAGGTCGATTTTGGTCAGCGTATTGTTCTGGTTCAGCAGGGCGTAGGCACTCTTGCCATCCTTGGAGAACGCGACGCCGCCGGGATAGGAGGTGCTCGGCGTATAGAACGTGCCGCAGCCACGGTCGTAGTTGCCGATCGGGCTGTTCGGGAAGCACTCGATGAAGGAACTGTCCGGCGGCACGCTGACCTGGGCGTAGTCGGTCAAGAGGCCTTGGTCGGAGACCTTGGCGACGGCGACGTTGCTGCTGTCCTGGCTGAACATCAAATACTTGCCGTCCACCGAATACGCAATGCCGCTGTAGCTGCCGCTCGAATCCTGTCCCATGGTCAGATAGTCCTGCAGGACCACGCCGCTGCGGGTATCGAACACTTCGACCGCCTCCGAGGCACCCAGCGTGAGAACCGCCGCGGTGTGGTTGTGCGGATTGGGGTTCAGCGCGATGGCCTTGGCACGGACGCGGATGCCGAGGTCGACTTGCGTGCCGACCGGCGTGATGACTTGACCACTGCCCACGACAAACGAACCGTTCGGCTGCGGGCCGGTGACGTAGGTCGGGAATGGTGTGGACTCACCCGCCAACGCGGGAATGCTCAAGCCCGTCGCCAGAAGGCCGGCGAGCGGACGCAAAGGGTTGATGCGAGACTTATTACGTGACGACTTTCGAGACATGCTTGTCCCTCCCATTTTGGATGTTCCAACAACTGCAACCGATGCGGCGGCAATCAGGGACGCAACTGCGGGATCGAGTCGCACTGTCCCCGACGATGTGAATTAGCCGCCGGCCATGCTGGTTTACGCGTGGTATATCACTGCGCTATGAAGCTCTTGCGACAATCTCGTGACTCGATTTTGAAATTCCTACAAAGGCGTCGCGAGAATGCGGCGAGTCGCAGCTACGCCTCGTCGCGCAGTGCGCGCAACGGCCCCAACCAGGGCTCGTAGCGTCGCCACCGCGCGACAGAGGCGCGATTGATCGGCTGCCGGGTTTGCCATTTGCTCGGCGTCTTCACGGATCGCGGATTTTTTTCCGGATGCAGGCAGGCGTCGTGCCACGACAGGCCGCAGGCCGCAATGATCCGCCGGATCACCAATTCCGGCGCGCGGGTCAGTTCTTCGTAGTCGACATCGATGAAGCAATGCGCGGGCAGCACGCGCCGCCAATGATCGGTGAGGCGCTGGTAGCTGCGGAAGTACGCCACCAGCTCGGCGCCTCCTGTGGGAAACGCCAGGCTCGGATGAAAGTGGGTCTGGTGGATCGAGAGCGCGGTGTCGAGTGCCGTGCGGCGACAATGAATGATCACGGCGCGCGGCAAAGCCAGGTGGATCAACCCCGCCCAGAGGAAATTGAAGGGCATCTTGTCGGTGACCCGCATCGCGCGCGGCGCGATCGCGCGCAGCACCCTGAGATAATCGCCCGCCGCTTCGGTGAGAAACGGTGCTGCACTCGCGGCGGCGCCGGCGCGGTGCCACACCGCTCCGCGCTCGTTCCAGAAATTCAACTCACCGCCCGCGGCCATCTGCGGATGGCTGGAGACTATCTGCTCGAGCAGGGTGGTGCCGGAGCGCGGCATGCCGATGATCAGCACCGGCGTCACATCGCTCACCCCCAGTTCCGGCGCCCGGGACATCAGCGCCGGCGTGCAGCGCGCGATCAGGCGGTCGGTCTCACGCGCGAAGGCCGCGGAATCGAACACCGTCACGCCGCGGCGCACGGCGTCGGCGGCGTCAAAATGCTGCATCGCCAGCGCATAGTCGCCGAGATCATCCGCGCCCTTGCCGATCGCAAGATGCAGCCGCAGGCGCTGCGCCAACTCCAGGCCCGGCGTGTCGAGCGCCGTGGTCATTCGCTGCAATAAATGGTCATCCTGCGTGACGGGACGGCAGCGCACCAAGTCGTAGTAGCTTCCCGCCAGCAGCGGGGCGATGTCGATGGCGCGTTGCAAGCAGTCCCGCGCCTCGTCGAAACGGCCATGCTCGGTCAGCAGATTGCCGAGCAGATCGAGCGCCATCGCGTTGGTCGGGTCGAGGATGAGCGTCTGGCGAAGTACCTGTTCGGCTTCCGGATCGCGATCCTGAGTCAGGAGTGCCCGTGCCTTGCCGAGACGGCCGAAGCGGGTTTTCGGTCCGCTCGCCGCGGCCCGGCGGAAGCAGCCGATGGCCTCGTCGCGATGGCCGAGCGTGTAGACCAAGGCACCGGCGCGAAACCAGGCCTCGGTCAGCGAGGGGAGGATCTCGGTCGCACGGTCATAGGCGACGATGGCGCCGCGGATGTCGCCGCATTTTTCCAGCGCAACTCCCAGGCGGAAATGGGCATCGGCATAACGCGGCTGGCTGGCGACAGCCCGCTGCAACGCGGCGATGGCGTCGGCGAGGTGGCCGACCTCGAGGCAGGCCAGGCCGAGATCGTGGAGGATGACGGGGTCGGAGGGCTGCAGCCGCGCCGCTTCACTCAAGGGCGCGATGGCATCGGCGGGTCGCGAGGCCTTGAGCAGCTGCGCGGCCGATGCCAACAGAGACGCCAGCTGTGGCGATTGGGTTGGGCCGGAAGAGGGGGGCATGCCGCGAATTGTCGCCTGACCGCGATCCGCCACCAAGAGGATTTTACGCGCTGGCCTGGTGCGTTCGTTCACGGCATCTCAATATTCCCGTCATGGAAACTACATATTTCCCGATTAGCGTGAACAATTTTTGAACGACCCAGTAACAGCAAGAAACGGGTCCCGTACATCTCCACGGTGACGATGATGAATCGGACAGCAACACTCGGGATTGCGCTCCTCGTGGGTGCATCGGCTTCTGCACAGCAACCCGGCGATGCGGGTGCCTCGGCACTGGATTGGATTCAGGTGACGGCCACCCGCTTTTCAGACCCCGTTCAAGAGGTGCCGAACTCCATCAGCATCATCACCGGCGATGAACTGCGGGCGCGCGGGACCTACGACTTGCGGACGGCGCTCGCGTTGGTCGGCGGGGCTTTCGTCGCGCCCGGCGGTGACTTCGGACCGGCGGGATCCGTGCCGGGATTATTGGGGTTGCGGGAAGTGGATGATTTCTTGCTGGTGATCGACGGCATCCCGGCCGGCGGCGCCTTTGTTCCGCAATTCGAATTGCTGGATTTTCACAACATCGAACGGATCGAGGTGGTGCGGGGTGCGGCGCCGGTCTACTACGGCACCACCGCGTTCGCCGGCACCATCAATGTGGTCCACTATCCGGCCGGCGCGGCCGTCAACCAGGCGTCGGCCTCGTTCGGCAGCTTTGGCTCGATGGCCGCGGACGGCGCCGCGGTGCTGTCGACGGGCGAGGTGAATCAATCGCTGGCCGCCGATGTAACCCATGAGAAGATTTCCGACGCGCGCGCCGGGTTCGATCGGCAGCATGTCCTGTATCGCTCGAGCATGCAGCTCGGCCCCGGCAATGTCACCGTGGACCTGGATGGCGTGCATCAGCGGCAGCGCCCCTCCAGTCCGAGTCCGGTGGGGGATGACGGTCAGCTGACGACGCTGCTGTCGGCGGATTTCAATCAGAATCCTGCGGATGCCGAGATCAACAGCAATCGCGTGCGCGCGGTCTTGGGCTATACACAGTTGATCCCCTTGGGCACGTGGGTCACGACGCTCGCCGAGTCGCATACGCGCATCGATTCGGTGCAAGGGTACCTGCAAGACGGCTTTACCGATTCGATCGAGAACGACGCGCAAGGCTTCTCGCAGCGGCGCACGATCGACGATGTGTACCTCAACTCGATCGTCACCCAAGCGCTGTCGCCGACCGTTGCCGTCACCTACGGCATCAATGAAGTGTTTGGCCACGCGCGGCAGGCGAGCAGCACGTTTCCTTATACGCTCGCCTTGGACGGCAGCGACGTGCCCTTGAGCGGCGCGCAAGCGCCCGACGGCTCAACCACGCTCAAGGACACGCGCAGCTTCGCCGGCGTTTTCGCGCAGTCGCGCTGGAAGATCACGCCGGACTTGAATCTGCTCGCCGGCGTCCGCCTCAACCATGTTAGCGAATCACAGGATGCGGACGACGGCACCGCGCCCCTCCATCAATCGGCACACGCAACCCGCTGGAGCGGGGCGCTGGGCATCGATTATCGGCTGTGGCGCGACAAGGAAGGCGACTTGGATGATGTCACCGTGTATGCCAATGCCGGCAACACCTTTCAACCGGCGCAAATCGATTTTGGACCCGAGGCGGGCTTCGATCCATTGCTGCGGCCGGAGACGGAGCAGAGCTATGAAATCGGAATCAAGGCGGATGGCTTGGATGGACAGGTCGAAGTCGACCTGACCGCCTTTTGGGTGGAATTTGGCCAGCAGGCGCTGCAGACCCTCATCGATGGCACACCGGCGCTCGTAAACGGCGGCAGCCAGCGCTTCAAGGGCATCGAAATGGAGGGAGCTTGGCGTGCCACCGAGGCGCTGAAAATTGCCGCCACGTTCAGCATCAATGACGCGCGTTATCGGGATTTCAGCACCTTGATCGACGATGAGTTGGTGCAGTTGCGCGGCAATGAGCTCATCCTCTCGCCGCGGCTGCTCGGCGCGCTGTCCGCAACGTATGCGCCGCACGTGGGCGTGCGGGTGTCCGTGACCGGCAACTACGTGGGACCGCGATATCTCGACATGCAAAACACGGCACGAGCCGGCGGATACTTCACCGAGGATGCATCGATCGGCTATAGTTTCGACCGGGTTCTCGTCACGGCGAATGCCTACAATATCACCGACCGGCGCGACCCGGCGCTGGAAAGCGATTTGGGCGAAGGACAGCTGTACCGCGTCAAAGGGCGCTGGATGCAGCTCAAGGTGACCGTGCCGTTTCGATGAAGAGCGGTGGACCAATTCGGAGGACAGACATGCACCATTCCCGACTGTGTGCGGTATTGGTCGACTGCAAAACGCCCGACGTGGATGAGGCCGCCCGCTTCTGGAGTCAAGCCTTGGGCCGCGCCGTAGATTTCAACCACCCGGGGACCCGCGGCAACTATCGCATGCTGGATACACCGCCCGATGAGCCCATCGTGCAAATCCAGCATGTAGAACACGAAAGCCGGGTCCACCTGGATATCGAGACTGACGACATACCTGCCGAAGTTGAGCGCCTTACAAAGCTGGGAGCAACCGTGGTGGATCGTCTGGAGCGCTGGGTGGTGATGCAGGCGCCCACCGGGCAGCGCTTCTGCGTGGTACGGATACAGCGCCCGGGATTCCCGAAGAACGCGAATCGTTGGGAGTAGCTGTCCGCGCACCCCCCTGCCATTCAATTTGAGTGAGCACCCGGCACGTGAGCGCTCTCCCAACTTCGAACCTTGCGGCGCGCTTCACTGCCGGCCTTAGTGCATCTCCATGACCGCGGGCGTTCCGTCGGACCACTTGGTCACCGGAACGAAGAACGTCGTGACGGGTTCCGGATTGCCCTGCGCGGCAAAGATCGGAGAGCCGTCGAGATTGGCGCCCCAGGCGGCGCCGTCAGTGTGGACAACGAAGAACATGAGATGCGGATGCCAGTGGCCATCGGCGTCAGACAGGTATCCCTGCTTTGACAGCATGTAACCCATCGCGCCGGGCTCCGGCATGACGAGGGTATTTGCCGCAAGCGCGGCCCTGGTGCGAGCGATCATGTCGGACCTTGAAACGCCGGCGAGCACCCACTCAGTTCTTTCGAGATAGGCGGGGAGAACGCTGCGCACAGCGGCGGGGTTGAGGCATATCGGCGCGCGAAGCCTGGGATTCCAGAATTCGGGATCGTCGAAACCCGCGGCCCAGGACCGCTCGACCAGACAGACAAAGCCGTTCTTGCCCTTTGCCGCCGTTTCATAGCCATGAGCACCGAGTACCAAGACACCGGCCTCGCCGGCGATCGAAGCAGGCGATGCGCTCCGCGCCAGGGCGGTCTCCTCGGCCGGGCTCGCCACCCTGTATTGCCCGATGGGAGCCATGGACGGGTAGGCGGCCTTCGCATCGTCGGCGCCTGCGGCATCGACGGTAGCGATCGCGCACATGAAAATTACCGCTGCACATGCCGGGCCGCCCGCCCTACCTCTTGTCCGCATGGATCGCCCTCCATCAATACTTTACTATATGGTGAAGTATTGCGAGATACGCGTATGTTTGTCAAGCACCGGCTCGCGGACGCGATAAACGCAGATCGGGCACAATTAATACCGACCGAGTGCAGTCCATTGTCGACGTGGGAAAAACCAAGGATAACGCCATGCATAATCTAAATCGCCAACTCATCTTCTTGATGCTGCTCGGCATCTTCTGCCAACGCGCGCTGGCTGCGGATACGGCCGGGTCCAAGCCGCCGCTGACCTACGTGTGTTCACATTTGGGGACCTGCCAATGCGCATCAAGGTAAATATCATTGCCGTTCTGCTTGCGGCCGCGCTCACAGCCAATGCGCAGTTGACTGCCGCCGCCAGGGCGGAACCCGATGCGCGGCCTGCCGAGCCGCTACCTGTGCCGCGCGTATCTTTCGAGGGACGGGCGCTCAACTTTGATTTTCCGGCGGTCCAGGTCGGTGTTGCCGAGTATGAAGCAGGTCCCACGGGGGCGACGGTGCTTCTGTTCCGCAAGCCGGTCATGGCCGCAGTTGATGTGCGCGGCGGCGCACCCGGCACGGTCAATACAGATGCGTTGCGGCTCGCGTACGACGAGCCTTTCGTCCACGCCATCACGCTGGCGGGCGGTTCCTCCTACGGACTCGAAGTGGCGACTGCCGTGGCGAACGCTCTCAAGGAGAAGATGTTCGCCCCCGGCGACTGGCACAACATTGCAGTGGTCCCCGGCGCGATCATCTTCGACCTGGGCGGGCGACGATTCAACGCCATCACGCCGGATGAGCGGCTCGCGCGCGCCGCGCTCGATGCCGCGCGCAGCGGCTGGTTTCCGATAGGCGCGCGCGGGGCGGGGCGATTCGCGATGCAGGGCGGCTACCTCGGCGACCGCCAGCACTCCGGCCAGGGCGCCGCTTTTCGTCAGGTCGGAGATGTCAAGGTTCTGGTTGTTACCGTGGTGAACGCGTTCGGATCGATTGTGGATCGAAACGGTCGGATATTGCGCTGTTCGCATCCTGTCCAAGGCGAGTGCGGCGCCATCGCCGAGGCGCTCGCCTCGCATCTCGCGGCGCTCTCGGAGGCGAAGCTTGGCGACGCTGATGCGGGGAGGCATTCTGGACCGACGGCCAATACGACGATCTCCGTGGTCGTGACGAATCAGGCACTTCCCTATTGGGCGCTGCAGCGGCTGGCAGTACAGGTGCATAACTCCATGGCTCGTGCAATTCAGCCCTTCGGCACTGAAGTCGATGGGGACACGCTATTTGCCGTGACCACGGGTGAGATAAAGAACGCCAAATCTGCCACGGCTGATCTTGGGACGCTCGCATCGGAGGTTGCATGGGACGCCATACTCGCGAGCGCGCCGGAACTGTCCGCCGCTGCAGCCCGTGTGGATACCGCCGTCACCGCCACTTCGAGCAATGCCTATGTTGGACGATATGAGTTCGCTCGGGGAGTGATCGCCGAAGTCAGACGCGCCGGCGCCGGTCTTGAGATCGCCATAACCGGGCAAGACAGCGTTTACCTCGCGGTGGACCGGTGGGTATCTCTAACAGCGGTCGGGATGGACGAATTCGAGCTCGGCACGCCGCGGGCCGATCGCGTACATCTCGATCGCGATGCGCGCGGCCGGATCGCAGGGCTCACGATCAATCCAGGACCCTGGCCGGTGCGCGCACGGCGGCTGCCGCCCGGCTGAACGCGGATTGCAACGCGGCGGCAGTGGCTGAAGTCCAACGTACACGCGTAATCGAAAAGCGCTTCCAACCGCTGACGCGAGTTGGCGCGGCAATTCCCGTGCCCATAAGTTGCATCAGACCAAAGGCCCATTGATCGGAGGTCAAGCGCGCTGCAAAGTCGTCCGATCAATATCGTGGAGTCCGTGGTATGAGCAGATCAACGATTGTGCAAATAGTGTCGTTCGCCGCGGCCAGTTTAGCGATTTCTTCGGTCGCGTTTGCGCAGGGCGAGACCCGTTGGGAAGCAGGCGCCGATATCGTGTATCAGGGCGCCAAGACGCTGCATTTTGACGGCGGCACGAATGCCAAGCTTGACTCGGACACCGGACTTTCGTTCACGTTCGGCTACCGCTACAGCGCGCACCTTGAGGCGCAATTCGCGCTCGACTGGGCAAACGTCGACTACAAAGCAAATCTCGTCACGGGCCCCAGCAGCTCGGTGAGTGCGAACGGCTCCTACCAGGCATTCACGCCCCGCGCGAACATTCAATTCAATTTTCTCGACCAAGCACTGACGCCATACGCCATGGCGGGCATCGGCTATAGTTTTATCGACACCAATATCCCGAGTGGCCGTCCCGTCAGCGGTTGCTGGTGGGATCCGTGGTACGGCTATATTTGCGGAACGGCGCAACCCACCAAATCCGTCAATGGCTTTGCCTTCCAGGTGGGCCTCGGCGGGCGCTGGGATGTCACGGATTCAGTGTCCCTGCGGCTCGCTTATGAGCGTCACTGGGTCGATTTGGGTAGTAGCGGCGGCACACCCTTCTTGGATCAGGGCAGGCTGGGCATTACCTACCGCTTTTGACCAACGCCGCGGATCGATGCAGGATGCACGATCCGAAGAATTTGGCGGGGGCGACTGTTGAGGGCGCGTCGGTTGGCGAAAGGGACGTGCTACGCAGCGGCAGTCGTTGTCGTTCTGGTGGGCCTGGGCCTGGTCTTCGCCCCCTATCTTTTCGCCGAACTGGCGTCGGTGAGTTAGCCCTTCATCTGCAGTTCGAAGAGGACGTCGTTGCGTTTTATGCGAAGGAGGCGCTGCAGACCGATCCTCAGTCGCCCAATGCATTCGTCGACAACGCCGATCTTCCCATTCTGGACCCGCTGCGGATTACAGAGTCCCCACCATGATCATTTTTGGTGAGTATGATTACTTCGCCAAGGAGGAGAGGATCTCTTGCCGTTCTTCTCGCAGCTCAAGACACGGGACAAGCGATTCGTGCTCCTACCCGACGGAGGACACGCGTTGATTCTCGAGAAGGATCATCGGCGCTTCCAACAGGAAGTCTTAAGTTATTTCGAGCGCCCATAGCCCGCCGGCCCAGTCCTTGGCCAGCACCTTATCTCGGGCGTTGATGTCGATGTACCGGCTCATCAGCGTCTGGATGGCGAAGGCGACCTGGCGGTATTCATCTTCGCACGACCAATCCTTTCAGCGACGGGCCTGTAACTGGTCTCGCGGTGTTGGCAGCCAGATTTGAACGCGTGTGACATTGGGGGAAGCATGCGCACGTCCGGGCTGCGCTATCGCGACATAGAAATAGTCAGGCTGCGATCGCTCCGAATCCGGCAAGAGTTTCACGTAAAAACGGGTGGATCGCCGTTCCGACGGAAATGTCTGAATGGCCTTCGCTTGATGCACATAGTCGACATTCTGTCTTGCGGTCGCCGGTTCGGTCCACCACGCAAAGGAAGCATTCTGCAATTGATTGCGATGCACGCGGATCTCAACAAAATGATTTCCCGAGCTGAACTTATATCCGTCGACAGAAATCAACGGAGCTTGCGGCCCGGACGGTTTGCGCGACGTCATGCCGTCCACGGCATCCTTCGCGATCGCGGGCGGCGCGTCCACGGCGGCTTCAGATCGCGGCGGCGCCTCGAGGGCCGGCGCAGTGTCGGGGGCCGGCGCATTTACGGAGTTCGGTGTCGCCCGAGTGGCCACGCTCTCACTTGCTTTCGGCGTAGAAGTCGCCCGAAGCTGCGCGATGCCCACCGCGGTAATCAACAGCAGCGCGATAAAAACTGCGGTGGCACGTGAATGCATCGGAAGGGTCGCAGCGCAGGCAGCCTTGAGTTCCAGCAGAGGCGTTTTCGAAGGCTTCTCAGCGATGCCATTCGTCAGTCTTTGAGTCCAGGCATGAACACTCTTTGCCCTGGCTGCGCGATGCCACGAGAGGCCTCTCTGCAGCGTCCTCCATTGTCGGCCGTTGAGGCCGGCCGGCCGGGGGGCCTTAACCCCATAGTCCCGGGCCAGGGTTGCGGGCCTGCCAGCGAACGGGTGCGCGCCGCTCAGCAACTCGTAACTAATGCAGGCCAACGCGTATAAATCGTCGCGGGGATCGGCGGCGCGGCCTTCCAACTGCTCGCAGCTGGCATAGGCTGGAGTCGTTTGCTCAGCGCCGAATCCAAGAATGCGAAGCTCGCCATCCCGTGTGACCAAAATATTGTGTGATTTTAGGTCGCCGTGGACCACACCGCGCTCGTGTGCATGCGCCAATCCTGCACCCAGCTGCCTAATGATCTGCCATGCCTGCAGGGGCTGCATCGCAGCGGGGTGCAAGCGTTCTATGAGCTCACTCAGCAGTTCCCCATCGAGGAATTCCATCGTGAAAAATACGACATCTTGGTCCCGGTCCAGCTCGAATACGTTGATGATGTTCCGATGCGACAGCCCCTGTAGACAATGCAGATCGCGCCGCAGCTCCTTGATCGTTTGTTCCGAACAATCGCTTCCGCAGTGCAATACTTTCAGGGCGACATACTGTTCCGCCTCCGGCAGCGAAGAGCGATAGCGATCAAGCGCTTTGAACACGGTCCCTTTGCCGCCCGCTCCGAGTCTCTCCTCGATGACATACCGGTCCCTCAAAACGCGACCGATGGCAACGGCCGCGGTATCGGGATTCGCGGGATGGTCTGTTGAGTACATCATTCAGCTCGTCTTTCTCTCGCTGCGGATCAGGGGTAAAGCGCACATTGCCTTGATTTCCAGCCAATGTATGTCAGATAAAGTCGGAAGTTGTGAGTTGACTCGAAATAGCGACATCGCCCGGAGGCTAGGCAGCCGGGTTCCGTCCGGCGCCGCCGCGCGGGCCATCCGTCGTGTGGCCGTCACGGTGGTGGAGGGGCGTGGTTAATAAATTATCGATCAAGAAGCGAACTCGCGAGGGTCGGTGGTCGTTGATATAGGCGCTGATCGAGACCCGCCGTTAAGTTGATTTTGCGTGTCGAAGTGTAGATACTTTGTAACGCAAAGTAATGGGGCGCACTTTAACGATGGACGGCTGTTTGGCATCGATACATCCTGCACGATGGAGTGTTGGCGCGGATGTGGCTCGCGCGAGCGAAATCGACGCCGGATGAGCCGGCGCACCCGTCGAACGGTGCGGAAGCGAGTGAGCCTTTGAGACCTGCGGCGAAAGGACAATAGGACCAAGTGCCCACGACCGCCCATGTCGTTGCCGCATCGAGACGGTAAAATACCGGGCTGGGCAACTGGCGGTCGACCGCCTGAGAGATAACCATGCCGCGATCATTCTTCCCTCTGGTTGCGCGGTTCTGCTACCCCTGCTTGCTGAGTATTGTCGTCACCCTGGTCGCGTTCAGCGCGGCTGCGCAAGAGACGGCGGCGTCCGGCGCGCAGCCCAAGCGGCCCAGAGTCGGTCTGGTGCTGGCGGGCGGCGGTGCCCGAGGCGGGGCACATGTGGGGGTGCTCAAGGTCTTGGAGGAAATGCGCATCCCGATCGATTGCATTGCCGGCACCAGCATGGGAGCGCTGGTCGGCGGCGGCTATGCGTCCGGCATGTCCGCCAGCGAGATTGAGACTTTCGTCAAGGGGGTCGACTGGAAGGCGGTCGTCGGCGGTGTCGGCAATCGGCCGCTGGAAACCCCCGAACAGAAGCGCTTCGACGCCTCCGCGGGATCGTTCGACGTGGGGTTGAAAGGCGGCAAGATCATTCCGCCGAGCGGCCTGATCGCGACCAGCCGCATCGAGGACTTGCTGCGCACCTACGTGGCCCGGGGGCGCTTGGTGGAGGATTTCAACAAGCTGCCGATTCCGTTTCGCGCCGTGGCGACGGACCTGCTAACGGGCAACATGGTGGTGATCGATCACGGCGATATCGCGATGGCGATGCGGGCCAGCATGGCGGTTCCGGGCGCCTTCGCGCCTGTCGTCTCCGAGCAGTACGTATTGGCGGACGGCTTTGTGGTGCGCAACCTGCCGGTCGACATCGCGCGCGACACCTGCGCCGACGTGGTCATCGTCGTGAATCTCGCCAAGGTAACTTTGACACGCGAGCAGTTGGGGGGGCCGGCAAGTCTCATATCGCGCGCCAACGACGTCATGTCGGAGGCCAACGAGAAGCTGCAGCTGCAGACGCTGACGCCCCGCGATGTGCGCATCGATGTCTTCCTGGGCGACATCGGCGCGGGGGACTTCGAGCGGACACCGGAGACCATCCCGCTCGGCGAGAAGGCTGCCCGGGAGGCGGCGAGCCGGTTGGCCGCGCTCTCCGTATCTGAACAGGACTACGCCGCATGGCGGCGCAAGGTGACCGTGCGTCAGACCATCGAGGCGCGGATCAAGGAGGTTCGATTTGAAGGACTGACGCGCGTCAATCCGGAGTACCTGCGCAGCCTGATGGCCGTGCGTGCGGGCGACACGGTCGATACCGCCGCCATCAGCCGTGACGCCGCGCGCCTGGCCGTCGTCGACGATTTGGACGGGGTCGAATACAAGCTCACGGGCGATCCCGACAACCCCGTCTTGGTCTGGCAGCCGAAAGAGTCGCTGCTTGGGCCGGATTACCTGCGGCCGAGCGCCGGGCTGTACGGCGCCGGCGGCGGCGATCTGCAGTTCCAGGTGGGCATCCAGCACGTGCGCCGCTGGATAAATTCCTACGGCGCGGAGTGGCGCAACCGGCTACAACTCGGAACGGACTCACTCATTCAAACGAGCTTCTACCAGCCGCTCAACGTCGCCCAGAGCTTCTTCATCGAACCCGCCGGGCTGGCGCGACAGTCCGTCGAGGACGTCTACAACGATGGCAACCGCGTCGCGCGATACCATTTCACCGATGCCGGCGGACAGCTCGACGTCGGCGCCAACTGGGCGCACTCGGGACAGATCAGGGTCGGCTATTGGGCTTCGAGCCGTCGTGCGAATGTGGACATTGGGACTGCGCTGATGCCGGAGGTGAACACGACGGATGCCGGGCTGGCTGCGACCGCGACTTTCGACAGCCGCGAAGAAGAAAGTTTCGCAAGCCACGGCGTCGCCGCTGCTGTGCAGTACTACCAATCGAGCACCGATCTCGGCGCGAATCGCAACTGGCAGCGCGTTGAGGCCGCCGTGCGCTCGGGGTTCCCGGCCGGAAAGATGATGATGTGGTTCACCGCCGCGGGCGGCACCGAACTCGGAAGCAATCTGCCTGCGGACCGAGCGTTCTCACTGGGCGGTCCGCAGAGTTTTCCCGGCTACGCCATGGGCGAGATCCGTGGCCGGCGCTACTGGACCGCCGACGGCGCTTTTCTCTGGCACGTGGCGGATATACTGCCGATACTGAGTCAGAAGCTGTACGGCGGACTCACGTTGGAGGGCGGTCGCATCTACGATCGCATCGATCCGGTGCCGGACGGGGCGTTCTACGGCGCCTCGGCTTACTTCGGCGGACGGACGCCGATCGGCACAATCACCTTGGGCTTCGGGTGGGCCAGCGGCTCGCGGGCCGGCTGGATCACCCTGGGTACGCCGGTCGGCTCAGGAACCATCCTCAACCATCCGATGTTCCGCTGATGGTTTCAGCGCCGTATGCGCTGCGAGAAATCCTCGGCTTGGTTCGCGGCGTGCGCACGCTCATTGACATGGCCGCGCCGCTGCAACTCCTCGAACGGCACGCTGGTATCGAGCCTATCGTTCTCGTAAAGGAACTCCGGAACATGACCGCTCACCAGAATCTTCCAGGAATACGGCAGATGTCCGGGGTTGACCCGCGAGTGCAACCAGATGTTGCTGGTGCAGTTGGTCGTCAGAGAGTTGTACCACTCGGCGTGTTCCTTGAGCGCATTGATCTTGCGCAGGTACTCGAGGAAAAAGCGTCGCCGGCCCTCGGCGTCGGACTTCGCGCGAAATAGATACACCTCCTCGGGCGGATCGTGGCGGTAATTCGTGCGCAGGCGGATGACATCGCGCTCGTCCGCGACGACGTAGTAGAGCTCGTACTGGCGGAAGAATCCCTGCACCGTGGAATATCCTTCGCCCTGCTCCTTGCGCGCCTCGATCGAGATCGCCACGTGATGGCCATCGGCGAAGCCGAAAGTCACGAACACGTGCGCGATCGCCGGACCCATCCAGTAGACCGCGGCGAGGTCCACCGCGTCGAGCTGGGTCAGATCAAAGGTCCGGTCATAGTACGCGGGCGTGTAGTCGGTCTCGCTGCGGTAGTCGAAATTGCGGATGTTGTGCAGCGTGACCCGGTCGCCCTCGAAGGTTGCATAGGGAAGGACGGCGTTGTCGGTCTGCCAGTCACGGGTGTTCGAGGGCTCTATATTGAACCAGCAGACGAGCAGCAGAACGAATAGGGCAAAAAAGCCGCCGACGGCGCGCCAGCGCCAGCGCTCGCGCACCAGCCCGACCAGCGCCGTCAGCGACGCGACCGCGTAAGCGATGGCGAGCCCATTGCGGAGCGCCGGGTTGGCGTGGTTCCAGTAAAGAAGCGCGAGCACTCCCCACCCGGCGATGCCAAGCATCAGCAGCCCGAGCAGTATGAGGCCGATCAGTTTCGCCGCCCGTTGGATCCGCGTAGTCATGCACCCCTCCGGTCCCGGCCCGGATTGTATCGCGATTGAGATTGGGCAACGTACGCGGCTGCCGCACGCCCTCCGATGCCCGAATAGGGCCTTGGTCCTATTTATTTTGAGTCAGCAACCCAGACAGGCTCGAAACTACTTCTTCAGCGCGCGCTTGTGATGGGAAGTCTTGGAATGGCCCACGATCGGCGACGCAATGGGTGAACCATAGACGTGGTGATTCGTGTGCGAGTGCGGGACGAAAGAAGCCGGTTTTGCGCGCGAGTCGGCCGATTGATCACCCGCCAGCGTCAGCACGGGTTCCGCCAGCGTCACGGCGGCGAGCACCGCAATAGCCATTATTGTGATGTTGCGCATCCGTCTAGCTTAATCGCCAACCGGGCTAATTTGCGCCCCGGCGCTGCGGGCGTGCGCCGTATCGTGATGCGGGTCTCACAATTGGGTTGATGCTTTACGGCAGGACGACTCTCAAGACGGCGTGCTCGAACGAATCGACCACGGCGAGCGACACCGAACCGCCGCTGCCGATGAGCGCAAGCCCGCTCGGCGCGTTGATCTTCGCAGGAAGTCCGCCGGGCGCAGTGCCCCTCGGCAGGTCCGGTACACCGGCGACGGTGGTGACGGTGCCGCTCAGAGTGACCTGCTTGATCACTGAATTGTTGAGATCGGACACGTACAGATTGCCGTCACCCGCCAGAATAATGCCCGGCAGGCGATAGGAAAAACCCGTCGCGAGGACAGTGAACGCGCTCGCCGTGGGCGCTTTGGAGTACACCGCGCCCGTGCTGATGTTGGTAAATGCGGTGACGTACAGCGTGCCGTCCGGCGCGACGACGATGGCGGTGGCGTTCTTCAGGGCGACTTTCGTCAGCGTGTGGGCGCTCACATCGAGCTTGGAGACACCGGTGCGATCGGTGGCGTATACATTGCCTATGGCATCGACGGCGACGCCGCTCGGTTGGGAGAGGACTCCCATGACCGTGCTCACCACGCCCGCCGGCGTAATCATGCGCACATCGCCATTCAAGTTGTCCGCCACATATAGATTGCCGGCGGCATCGATCGCGATGCCTTGCGGCAGGGCAAATTTCGCCGCTGTCCCCGGGGCGTCGAGATAGCCGGCCACGCCGGGGGTACCGGCGACCGTGCTCACCACTCCGGCCGGCGTGATCTTGCGGATCACGTAATTGTAGGTGTCGGTCACATAGAGGTTACCGGCGGAGTCGGCGACGACACCGAACGGGTATTTGAACGCCGCCTGCGCTGCCGCGCCGTTGGCATAGCCCGAATGTGGTTCCTGGCCCGCGTAGGTGCTTACCACGCCCGTTGTGGTCGATATCTTGCGAATCAGACCGTTGTAATAGTCAGCCACATATAAATCGCCGCCCGCGTCCGCGACCACGCCCGACGGGCTGAAGAAGCGGGCGTTGACGCCCGGTTGGTCGGTGGTGCCGGTCGAATCGGCGGCGCCTGCGAATGTGGTGACATCGCCCGCCGCGGTGACCTCACGGATCGTGCTGTGGCAGTAGTCCGTGACGTACGAAGTTCCCGACGGCAGTGTCGCAATCGCCACGGCACCGAGGGAGCCAAGGAAGTCCGGGCCGGGGGGATAGACCAGGCATCCGAACCGCGCCGCCGCGCCCTGTCCATCGGCGCTACCGGTCGCGCCGGGTGTTCCCGCCAACGTCGACACGGCGGTGCCGGCGGCATTGACCTGCTGGATGGTCGTATCGTTCGCCACGTTGACGTTGCCGGCTGCATCGAACGACAGGCCGGCGATCGGCCCCGCGATGTTGGTGAACAAGGCAGGCGCGCCCGGGGCGGTGGTGTCGAGCGTCATGATCGAACCCGCGCCGCCACAGGAGTCGCCGACATACAGCAGTTGCTTTGAATTCGACCAGGCGAGACTGTTGATGCAGCTGAAGCTCGTCGAGTAGGCAGTCATCGATCCGCTGCCATCGATACGCCAGACCGTGCCGCCCGACTGGTCCGCGACATAAACATTCCCCGCGGTGTCCGTCGCGAGCGCGAAGGGGTAGCAGAGGAGCGCGGCAGTCCCTGACCCTGTATGGTCGCCGCACAGCCGCGCAGCTCCGACGATCGTCGATACCGTGCCCTGGGTGCTGATCTTGCGAATCGAGTTGTAATCGGTCACGAACAAATTTCCGGCCGCATCGAAGGCAAGCGCCGCGGGACCCCAAAACCGGGCCTGCGTGTTCTTATCGCCGTCGGCAAATCCGCCGCCGCCGATCTGGCCTGCAAGGATGCCGACGCCGGTCACGCGCAGTACCGCATTGGCGCTGGTGGTGTTGCCCCCGGCATTGCCGACCGTCACCGAATACACAGAGCTCTCCGCCGGAGTCGACGGCGTGACGGAGTAAGAAGCGCTGGTGGCGCCGGTGATTGCTTGCCCGTTGAGCAGCCACTGGTAAGTGCTCGCTCCGGTGGCAGCCACGCTGAAGGTGGCCGGCGCGCCGGCATTGACGGTGAGGCCCATCGGTTGAGTCGTGATGACC
>Ga0137409_10002881_pt1 | contig 18255 bp, 18 predicted proteins | sample CZODoug1_16funga_FD_122059 | JGI IMG/M metagenome (GOLD analysis project Ga0137409, IMG submission 122059) | Vadose zone soil fungal communities from Angelo Coast Range Reserve, California, USA - CZODoug1_16fungal (Hybrid Assembly) | ecosystem: Environmental > Terrestrial > Soil > Vadose zone... | reverse complement strand
GATTCGGCGTGGTTGGGAGAAGGTGGGTGGGACCTGGAAATGGAAAGGCGCGAAGGGCGCCGAGCGGCGAGCCGGCCCGTGGCGCACGATCGAGGGCGAAGGCCGCCGCTCCAAACCCGGCACCCCGCCCCGCGCCACCGGCAAGAGCGTGCGCGAGCTGCCGCTGCTCCAACGGCTCGACATGGACATCCGCGATCGGGTCGCGACACCCGATGACTGGTACGCGCCGTTCCGCGAAGCCACGTGGGAAGACGCGCTCGAGCTGACTGCGCAGGAGCTGCTGCGTATCAAGGCGGAGCGCGGGCCTGACGCCCTGGCCTGTTTCTCGTCGGCGAAATGCTCGAACGAAGAGAACTACGTGATGATGCGGATGTTTCGCGCCGCAATCGGCACGAACAACGTCGACCACTGCACCCGGCTGTGCCACTCGACGTCGGTCGCGGCGATGCAGCGGGCGCTCAACACGTCCGCGGCCTCGGGGTCGATGCGGGAGATCGAAGCGGCGTGCGACGTCATTTTCGTCGGCGGCGCCAATACCACCGAGTCGCATCCCGTCTTCGGCGCGGCCTTGAAGCGCGCCCACGAGAAGCGCGCCACGCTCATCGTGGCCGATCCGCGGCGCACCGAGCTCGCCGCCCGGGCCGACATTCACCTCCAGTTGCAGCCGGGCACCGACGTCGCGCTCTACTCCGCGATGTTGAATCACATCCTGTCGCTCGGCCTCGAGAACAAAGCCTTCATTGCGGAACGCACCCACGACTTCGACAAGGTGCGCGCCGCGGTCGCTCCCTACACGCTCGACAAGGGGGCGAAGATCACGGGGATCCCGGCCGAGCAAATCGGGCGCGCGGCGGAGATCTATGCCCGCGGCCCGAACACCAGCTCGCTCTGGGCCATGGGCCTCACGCAGCACGCCAACGGCACCGACATCGTGACGTCGTTCCTCAACATGATGCTCGCCTGCGGGATGATCGGGCGCTGGGGCGCCGCGATGCTGCCGATTCGCGGCCAGAACAACGTGCAGGGCGCCTCCGATATGGGCGCGATCCCGTTCGTCTATACCGATTACCAGCCGGTCGGCGATCAGAAGATCCGGGCGCGCTTCGCCGGCACGTGGGGCGTCCCGGCGGAGTCGCTGTCGCTCAAGAGTGGCCTCATGATCACTGAGGTCGTGAAGCCGGAGAGCGGCATCCGCGGCATGTACATCATGGGCGAAAACCCCATCATCTCCGATCCCGACATCGCGCACGCCGAGCATTGGTTCCAGGAGCTCGAGTTTCTGGCCGTGCAGGACCTCTTCCTGACGGAGACCGCGCGTTACGCCGACGTCGTCCTGCCCGGATCGAGTTTCGCCGAGAAATCGGGAACGTTCGTGAACACCGAGCGGCGCATTCAACTCAGCCACAAGGCGCTGAATTCTCCCGGTGAGGCGCGGGGCGATCTCGAGATCCTGATGGACCTCACCAACCGGCTGGGACTGCCGACGACGTTCCGCGGCGCCGAAGACGTGATGCGCGAGATCACGCGCGTCACCCCGAGCTGGGCGGGCGTCACCTATGACCGGCTCGAAGGCGCCGGGCTCCAGTATCCCGTGCCGACCGCTGACCATCCCGGTACCGCGTTCCTGTTCGACAAAGCGTTCCCCACGGCGGACGGCCGCGCCACGTTCGTGGCGGTCGAGTACACCGACCCGGTCGAGCTGCCGGACGACGATTATCCGTTCGTCATGAATACGGGCCGCCAGCTCTACCACTGGCACACCGGCACCATGACCCGCCGCGCCAGCGGCCTCGATGCCCGCGAGCCGACGGCCATCGTCGAAATCCATCCCGAGGACGCGAAGCAATTGAACGTGCGGGAGGGCGAGCTGGTGCGGCTCACGTCGCGCCGCAACTCGATGGTGAGTGCCGCCCGTATTTCGGAGCGCGTCGCGCGCGGGCAGGTGTTCGTCCCGTTCCATTTCCGCGAAGCCGCAGCCAATCTCCTGACTAACCCGGTGCTCGATCCCTACGCGAAGATGGCCGAGCTGAAGATCTGCGCCGTGCGCATCGAGCGCGCGTGAACCTCGGCCTCGAGGGTCGCGTCGCGCTGGTGTGCGGTGGGACGCGGGGCATTGGCCGCGCCGTCGCCGACGCGCTCGCCGGCGAAGGGGCGAAGGTCGCGATCAACGGACGCAAGAATGCGCCGTTCCCCGCCGACGTCTCGGTCCCCGAGCAGGCCACGGCGCTGGTGCAGCGTGTCGCGAGAGAGTTCGGCAAGTTGGACGTGCTCTTCTGCAATGCGGGTGGGCCGCCGGCCGCGCCCTTCACGGATCAGCCCGCCGACGCCTGGCAAAAAGCGATCGAGTTGAATCTCCTGTCGACGGTCCACTTGGCGCGCGCGGCGGTACCGATCATGTCCAAAGGGAAATGGGGTCGGATCATCTGTCTCGTCTCGGTAGCGGCCAAGCAGCCGCTGCCCGGCCTGATCCTCTCCACGACGGCGCGAGCCGGCGTCCTCGGCTTCGCCAAGGCGCTGTCGGACGAGGTCGCCAAGGACGGCATCACGGTGAACAGCGTGTGTCCGGGATTCATTGCGACCGAGCGCATCGAGGAGCTCACGAAAGCCCGGCCCGAGATGATCAAGCAGCGCCTGGCGGAAACGCCCATGGGCCGCATCGGCACGCCCGCAGAGCTGGCCGCCGCCGTGGCATTTCTGGCGTCCGAACGGGCCAGCTATATTACCGGCGCGGTGCTCCAGGTAGATGGCGGGTTCACGCGCTCGATATTCTGACGCTCGACATCCTACTCCCCACTCCCCACTCCCCGGTTTTTTAATGCAAGCGATCGTCAAGGAAAAACGCGCGCCCGGTTTGACCGTGAAGTCCGTCCCCAAGCCGGAGCCGGGACCAGGCGAGGTCCTCATCGCCGTGCGGCACGCGGGAGTGTGCGGCACCGATCTCCACATCGCCGACTGGAACCCGTGGGCCCAGGGCCGCATCAAGCCACCGATCGTCGTGGGCCACGAGTTTGCCGGCGAGATCGAGTCGGTCGGTGACGGCGTCACGGGACTGCGAGCGGGCCACCTCGTCACGGCCGAAGGCCATATCGTCTGCGGCCACTGCCTCCAGTGCCGCACCGGCAACAGCCACATCTGCAAGAACACGCGCATCATCGGCGTCGATCGCGACGGCGCCTTTGCGGAGTATATCGTGATGCCGGCGACGAACGTTCTGACGCTCGACGGGGGAAACATTCCCACCGAGGTCGGCGCGATCATGGACCCGATGGGCAATGCGTTTCACACGGTGCTGACGGCGGAGATTCCCGGCAGCACCGTTTTCGTTGTGGGATGCGGGCCGATCGGCTGTTTCGCCGTCGGCATCGCGCGCGCCGCAGGCGCGTCCAAGGTCCTCGCCTCGGACGTCAATCCCAAGCGTCTCGAGCTCGCCGCCAGGATGGGCGCGCACGTCACGATCAACCCAAACAAAGACGACGTCGTAAGGACGGTCCTGGCCGAGACGGGCGGCGAGGGCGCTGACGTGGTGTGCGAGATGTCGGGCGTGCCGTCGGCGCTCCACCAAGCGTTCGCGTCGGTACGGCTGGGCGGGCGCGTGCAGCTGCTCGGCATCCCGGACGGTGCGGTCCCGGTGGACTTTGCCAACGAGATCATCTTCAAGGGGATCACCCTGTACGGCGTCATCGGCCGGAAGATGTACCAGACGTGGCACCAGATGCGCCGCTTTCTCCTGGCCGGACAGTTCGATCCGCGCCTCGTCATCACGCACAAGTTCCCGCTCGCCAAAATCGACGAGGCCCTGGCCGCGATTCGCTCAGGGGACGCCGGCAAAGTCATTCTGGAGATCGTATGAGCTTCATGGGGCAGCTGCAGGACGAGCTGGCGGAGTTCAAGAAGCAAGGCGTCTACAAGCGGCTCAATTACCTCGATTCACCGCAGGGCGCGCGCGTGAAGATGGAAGGGCGCGGCGAAGTCGTGATCCTTTCCTCGAACAACTATCTCGGCCTGTGTGATGTCCCCGAAGTGATACAGGCGGGAAAAGAGGCACTCGACCACTGGGGAGCCGGCACCGCCTCCGTGCGCTTCATCTGCGGCACGTTCACCGTGCATCGCGAGCTCGAGGACACGCTGGCGGCGTTCGTCGGCTGCGAGTCGTCGCTTACGTACGCGAGCTGCTGGAACGCGAACGAAGGGCTGTGCCCGACGGTTCTCAGCGAACCCGACGTCGTCATCTCCGATCAGCTGAACCACGCCTCGATCATCGATGCGATCCGCCTCGCCAAGGCGATCACGAAGTGTCAGACGGCCGTCTACCAGCATTCCGACATGGCCGACCTCGAGGAGAAGTTGCGCGCCGCGGGCAAAGCGCGGCGCAAGCTCATTTTCACGGACGGCATTTTCTCGATGGAAGGTGACATCGCCAGGCTCCCCGATCTCGTCGAGCTCGCGAGGAAGTACGATGCCGTGCTCGCCGTCGACGACTCGCACGCCACCGGCGTGCTCGGCAAGAGCGGCCGGGGTACGGCCGAGCACTACGACTTGTCGGGCCAGATCGACGTGATCACGTCGACGCTCGGGAAAGCGCTCGGCGGCGCGGCGGGCGGATTCACGGCGGGGCCGCTCGCGCTCACCGACTATCTCACACAGCGTTCGCGGCCGCAGCTCTTCAGCAATGCGCTGCCGCCTACAGTCGCCGCCAGTGCACTCGCCGCCGTCCGCCACGTCACGGCGCATCCCGAGCTCGTCACCCGGCTGCATCAGAACGCGCGCTATTTCCGGGAGCAGCTGCTGTCGCTCGGCTTCAAGCCGTTGCCCGGCGACACCCCCATCGTCCCCGTGATCCTGGGTGAGACCTCCAAGGCGATCCGTATGAGCGAGCTGCTCCTGGCCGAGGGCGTCTTCGTGACGGGCTTTGGCTATCCAGTTGTCCCTCAAGGACATGCGCGTATACGTTGCCAGCTGTCCGCCGCGCACACTAAGGACGACCTCGACTTCGCCCTTCGGGCTTTCAAGAAGGTGGGTTCAAAACTGGGGCTCATCTAATGACACCGCTGCTCCTGCTCGCGCTGCTGCAAACCGCCCAATCGCCCATCCGCCCATCCGCCGTTCTCGGGTTCGAACCAGGCGCCGACTCCGCACTGGCGGATTGGCGACAGGTCAGCGGCTACCTGAATGCGTTGGCCCAGCGGAGTCGCTACGTCCACGTTGACACACTCGGGAAGACAACGGAGGGGCGGCCCTTCGTTCTGTTGACCATCACATCGCCGGCGAACATCGCGCGTCTCGCCGACATCAAACGGACGCAGGCGCTGCTCGCGGATCCGCGGCGCTTGAATGACACGGCACTCGCCGAAATCCGGATGAGGCAACCGGCCGTCATCCTCATCAGCAACAACATCCACTCGACCGAGATCGCGTCGAGTCAGATGGGGATGACACTCGCCTACCGGTTGGTGACCGACCCGGAATGGCAGCGGCTGCTCGACTCCGTCGTCGTGCTGATGATTCCCTCGATGAACCCCGACGGCCTCGACACCGTGGTGAGCTGGTACCGCCGCTACAAGGGGACGCCCTACGAAGGTGGACCGCTTCCCTGGCTCTACCACAAGTACATCGGCCACGACAACAATCGCGACTGGTTCATGCTGACCCAGGTCGAGACGCGTCTCGTCACGCGCATGCTGTACAAGGAGTGGTTCCCAGAAGTCGTGTACGACGTGCATCAGATGGGCGCGAACGGCGTGCGCCTGTTCGTGCCGCCGTTCCAGGATCCGGTCAATCCCAACCTCGATCCGTCGCTCGTCGCAGCGATAAACCTCGTCGGCGCGCAGATGGCGTCGGCACTGTACGACGCCGGCATGACCGGGATCGCGCACCAGCAGACCTACGACCTGTGGTGGCACGGCGGCTTCCGCTCGACGCCCACGCGCCACAACATGGTCGGCATCCTCACCGAGGCGGCGAGCACGCGCCTCGGCTCACCAATCACGCTGTCGCTCGACTCGGTGCGCCAGCCCGGCCGCGGCGTCAACTATCCCGCGCCCTGGCCCGGGGGCACCTGGCACCTCGGCGACATCGTGCGCTACGAGCTGATCACGTCCGAGGCGCTCGTGCGGCTCGCCGCACGGGACCGCGTGAACGTGATCGACCGCTTCGTCGGCCTGGGACGGCGTGCCGTCGAGGCCGGCTTGGCCGGCGATCCGTTCGCCTACGTGTTACCGGCTGAGCAGCGAGACCCGGAGAGTTGGACAGCCCTGGCGAACGTGCTCGCCGCGGGCGGCGTCGAAGTGTGGCGCGCCGCCGAGCCGTTCACGGCCGGCGGGACGAGTTACGGGCCAGGCTCGCTGGTTGTGCCGATGGCGCAGCCCTATCGCGCGCATGCCAAGGACCTGCTCGAGGCTCAGCATTACACGCCGGTCAACGACCGGCCGCCCTACGACGTCGCCGGCTGGACGTTGCCGTTTACGATGGGCGTGCGCGCCGACGTCGTGAACGCGCCGTTCCGCGCCAACCTCGTGAGAGTAGACACGGTCGTGCCGGCACCGGGAAGAATTGAAGGCAGCGGTGACGTCTTCGTTCTGAAAAACCGGACTAACGCCGAGTCACGCGCGGTGGCGCAGCTCCTTGCTGCGGGGCAATCCGTGACGGTGGCGGGAGAATCGCTCCTGGTCCAAGGTCCCAGGGCGCGGGCGATCCTTGGCGAGGCGGCCGCGCGCCACGGTTTTTCAGTGACTGCCGTTCGGGAACGCCCGTCCGGTGTGGGAGTGACGCGGCAGCGGCGGCCGCGCATCGGTCTGTACCAACCGTGGACCGCCAACATCGACGAGGGCTGGACGCGCTGGTTATTCGAGGAGTATGGGATCAGCTACACGACACTGCACGACAACGATTTCAAGAAAGGAGCGCTACGACAGCGGTTCGACGTGATCGTGTTGCCGGACATCGATGCGCCGGCAGTGCTGCACGGCATCGATTCGACTCGCATTCCGGTACAGTACGCCGGTGGGCTTGGCGAAACGGGCGCCAACGCCGTTTCGGCATTTGTTCGGGGTGGTGGGACGCTCGTTTGCCTCGATGCTTCAAGTAATTTCGCGATTACACGCCTTAACCTCCCGGTGGTCAACGTTCTAGCAGGGGAGGCATCGGGTCCGCAAGTTTTGCGATTTTACGCCCCAGGCTCTATTTTCGGTGTGCTTTTGGGAGGGGTGGAGAGGGGGGGTAGCCCGGTGACCTTGGGTGCGCCCGATTCCCTCGACATCTACTTCGAGAATAGCGCCGCCTTCACCGTAACGGCCCCAGCACGGGCCCTGGCGACGTATCCCGCGCAGCCCCTGCGCTCCGGCTATGCCCGGTTCCAGGAACGGCTCGAAGGGAAAGCGGCACTGGTGGAGGCACCGGTAGGCAGCGGCCGGGTGATCCTGTTCGGGTTTCGGCCTCAGTTTCGGGGCCAGACGCACGGCACCTTCAAGCTGCTCTTCAACGCGGTTCTGTTGGCGGCCCCCTAGACGGGGCCCGGAGGAGTCCCGATGAAGCGGCTGATTCATCTCCTGGGTGGCATCGTGAGCGTGGCGGCCATCGCCGCCTCCCCCGCCGTGGCGCAAAAGTCTCAGAGTATCGAGTTCGCCGGGTTCGGCTCGTACTGGCGTTTCGACCACCTGTACTTTCTCAAGAACTCGATCGGCGGCGGTACGCGCATCGCGTATGCCTGGAGCGACCGCCTGTCGATCGAGGTCGCCGGCGACTTCACGAAGACCGTGGACACGGCCTCTGCGGTCAACGTCTCGGTGTCTTCGGTGAGCGGCAACCTCGTGTTCAATTTCCCCATGGGCGACAAGGCGACCCTCTTTGCCACGGGAGGGGTCTCGCGACTGGTCTTCGGCACCCAGGCGCCCTACAAGTTCACCGACAACATGCTCAATGGCGGACTCGGGGCACGCGTGTTCCTCAGCAAGCACCTGGCGTTGCGGCTGGATGCACGGGCGATGTACAACAGAAAGAATCGCGATCCCCTCAACCCCACCCCGCGCGGGAGTTGGACGGGCCAGGTCCAAGGCGGAGCAGGCCTCTCCTATTTCTTCGTTCCGCCACAGCAAGGCCGCGGCTTCAACCGGCAGTATCAGTGGTATTGGGGCGCGCAGGGCGGGGCCTTCGTCTCCAAGACGAACGTGCAAACGTACGTCTATGATCCGATCGTCGGCGGGCACTGGCTGATCACCGCGCGCCGCACGGCACTATACGTCGCCTACGAGCAGGCCCTGTTCCTGGCCAAAGCGCAGGCGGTGATCTTCGACCCCAGCTCGTCCTCATCCTCGGTCGGCTCGGGCTTCCGCGACGTCCAGTTCAAGGACGTGCGCCGCATCGCGTTCGGCGTGCTCGCGTTCCCGGCCCAAAAAGTTATCGAGCCGTTCGGCGGCGGCGGGTTCGCCCTGATGCAGGTGCTCAATCCGGAGATCTCCTGCCCGGCCGGCGGGTGCTCGACCTCCGAGTTCGCCGAGGCATCGCAACGCGTCCATGACGCCTCGAGCCGGGCGTTCTTCTGGCTCATGGGCGGTATACAGATCAACTACTCGAGCAAGCTCAACGTCTTCGCGCATTATATGATGACGTCGAGCGCGGCCAACTTCCTGCTCCAGAGCAACACGCACACGCTCCAGGGCGGGATCCGCATCAGCATGGGCTCGGCGAAGGAAGACATCACCGAGCGGCACTAAGCAGCCGCAGGAAGTTTTCGCCGAGGATTTTCCGGACGTCGCTGTCGCTGTAGCCCCGGGCTGTGAGCCCCTGGGCAATGAGCGGCAGCGACGTCGCGTCTTTCATGGGTCGCGGCAACACGCTGATGCCGTCGAAATCGCTCCCCAGCCCCACGTGATCGACGCCCATCACCTGCACCGCATGCTCTATGTGATCCAGCAGCCGGCCGATGTCCGGGATGTCGAGGTTGTCGAGGTGCCGACCCCGCAGCTTGTCGATCTCGAAATCGGCAAGCCCGGGCCTGCCGCGATACTGAGCCCGGATCGAGTCGAACTCGGGTTTCAGGCGTCGGTTTACCTCGGCGTACTGGGAGCGGAAGTGGTCGTCCAGAAAGACCGGGAAGAAGTTGATTCCCACGACACCGCCGTTCCTGGCGATCGCGCGCAGCTGGTCATCAGTCAGGTTGCGTGGATGGGACGCCAGCGCCCGGCAGGAGGAGTGCGACGCGATCACGGGCCGCGACGTCGCCGCGAGCACGTTCCAGAACGTGGAGTCGGACACGTGCGATACGTCCACCAGCATCCCCAGCTCGTTCATGCGGCGGACGACCTGCCGGCCAAAGTCCGTAAGGCCCCCAGGTCGTTGAGGATCCATCGACGACCCTGCCCAGTCATTGCCGTTATTCCACGTCAGGGTCATGTAGCGCACGCCGCGCGCGTAGAGGGTGTCGAGCTTGTCCAGCGAGTTCTCGATCGCATGCCCACCTTCGACGCCCATCAGCGCGGCGACGTGCCCACGCCGTACGGCGGCCCGGACGTCTTCAGCCGTCGTCGCCAGCTCGACAGCGTCGGCCGTGTCCGCCAGGCGGCGCACGGCGCCGATGAGGGCGAGTGCGCGCTTGAACGCGGTCCCCGGGCCATACGTGTTGTCCACCCAGATAGAGAAGAAGGCCGCGGAGAGGCCGCCGTCCTTCATGCGAGGCACATCCACGTGGCCGTCGGAGAGGCGAGCGGAGATGTCGACTTTGCCGTCGAGCATGCGCTGCGGCGTATCAATGTGCCCGTCGAGAATGATCGGCTGCTGGAGCATCAGGAGCAGGCCTAGCGGGAAACCCACGGCGAGTCCTTGAGATAGAAGCGCAGCGGCCAGTCGGCCGCCTGCGTGATGCCGATGCGCGGACCCGTTGCGATCGCGCTGGTCTTCGGTGCCGGTCCATTGCCGACGATGCGCAGCAACCCGCGCTGCAGCGAAACCCCATTCAGCGTACCGGTGACGCCGAGCGCTTCGCACAGCCGCGCCGGTCCCCCGCACAGCGGCTCTTTCCCGCGGCGTTGTCGCATCGTCTCGAGCCCGGCGAGCGGCTCGAGCGCGCGAATCAAAACCGCCGCCGGATACTCCCGCTCTTCGGTCACGGCATTGAGACACCAATGCATGCCGTAGGTGAAGTACACATATGCCGTTCCCGGCCTGCCGTAGAGCGGCTCGGTGCGCGGCGTGCGCCGGTGCCCGTAGGCATGGCACGCCGGATCGTGAGGACCGACGTACGCCTCGACCTCGACGATGCGGCCGGCTGTCTGCCGCCGCCGCCCTCCCACGTCACTGACGAGAATGCGCCCCAATAGTCCACGCGCGACCTCTTCCGTGGGTCGCGCGTAGAACGTTGCCTGAACGGCGCTGCCTCGCACCGTTATGCGCCGCCTCCTGTTAGGCCGCGCTTCACCTTCGACCAGAAGGATTCGCCGGCGTCGGCTGGCGCCTCCGCCGGAGGTTGTGGAGGAGTTGGAGGTTCTGCGGGTTCTGAACGGGTCGGCTCCGGCATCGGCCGCGCGTTGCCGTTCACCACATCAGAGGATTCTGATTCGAAGCGCCGAGGCCCACGGCCGCGGCCACCACGACCACCGCGACGACCGCGGCCGCGCTCGCCGCGTTCCCCACGCTCGGCGCCGCGCTCACCGCCGCGCTCGCCGTTCTCACCCTGTCCGCGACCTCTGCCTCGACCGCCGCGACCACCGCCACGTCCACCCCGCTCGGTCCGCTCCTGCCCGGATGTCGCAGGTCCCGCCGGCGGCGACTGCACGACTGGTGATTTGGGAGGCAACACGTCGCCCCGCGGGCGGAAATTGGGATCGACCTCCACAACGCCGATCTTCGGGATCTCCGGCGCGCTGGCGCCGGGACGGGCGCCACCGCGGGAGCCGCGGCGGAAGCGGGCGCTGCGCATCGGAATGCCACCTGGCTTCGATGACGGCGTGCTATATGGCGGTGGCGGCGCCGAGGACGTCGGCATCGGCGTGTCGTCTTCTTCTTCTACATCGAGTGTCGGAGCGGAAAAGACGGGACGCGGCGGCTCCGCATCTTCGCTCACCGGCTTCTCTTCTTCCTGTGGCGCCGGCTCCTCGTCGATGCCGATCCGGCCGACCGCCTGCTTGATCAGCCCGAACGCGTCCCCGAACGAGAATCCCGACTTCGCCGCCGGTGCCGCTGGTGCGTCCGGCGCTTCGGTCGCTGCCGGCTCGGCGGGCGCCGTGGGCGTTTCTTCACGGTCGCGGCCGCCGCGTCCCCGTCCCCGTCCGCCGCGGCGGCTGCGGGGTTTCTCGGCGGCTTCGCTCATCGCGGCGAGCGCGGGCTGCGCCGCCGCCCCCTGGACCTGTGGGCCGAGCGCGATCTCGTACTGGCCATTGTCGAGTCTGGTCAGCGTAATCAGGCCACGGCGGGCAGCCTCGATCACGAACTTGCTGAAGCGCGAAAACCCCGCGTCCTTCTCGTCGAAGTTCGGGTCGATCTCCTGCATGACCTGTTTCAAGCGGTCGGAGCGCATGACGTCGTTGTGCGCCGTCATCTGCTTGACCGCTTCGACGACCAGCTCCCACGGATCCCGCTTTACGTACTCGACATCGCTCGTCTTCGTGAAGCCGGCGAGCTCGTTGTATGAGTAGTACTCATCGCAATTCTGGATGAGCAGATCGCTCGAGGACTCCCGGATCCCTACGCCGATCACGTACTTGCCGTACTCTTTCAGCTTGAGCACGAGTGATGAGAAGTCGGAATCGCCGGACAGCAGAATGAACGTGCCGATCTCGGGCCGCGTGAACACCAGCTCCAACGCGTCGATCGCCAGACGGATGTCGGTCGCGTTCTTCTTGTTGGCACCGTGGGCCGGCGCGAAGATGAGATCGATCGAGGATTCGGAGAGGGGGACGATGTATTGCGGGTAGCGGCGCCAGTCGGCGTAGGCGCGCTGTACCGCCACCTTCCCTCGGATCATCTCCGACTGGAGCAGGCGCTTCAGCTCGGTCTGGAGGTCCGACCGAATCGCCATCGTCACGTTGTCGAAGTCGATCATCAGCGCGGCATTGGGCGCGTGGGCGGGGGGTTCTTTGTGTGCAGGACGTGGCAAATGATCGTGAGCTTGCTGCGGTGTCATAACGTACTCTGTTCCTGCCCTGAGGCTGGACGAACTCGTAGCACGTTCCCCGTTGAGAGGAAGTGAACGACGCTCGTCTGCTGCGTCGGGCTCTTGGTAAAGGCGTGTTTCGCCGTAGTTAGGGCTGGCTGGTGCGTGGGGAGGGTCGCCGAGTCATCACCGGCGCGCCCGTGCGTGCTACCTCGACCCGATGCCGAGGCCCGCAGGCGCCGCCTGATGGTTCAACCCCTCGCCTGTGGCACTGCCAGGCGTATGAACGCTTCAACTATAAACGATTGGCACCACGGAAGCTAGGGCAACAGCTCCGCCGGGATGGGATTATCGGGCCGCTCGTCCTCCCAGGTCGCGCTGGCGATCCACCAGCGGGCCCCGTCCCAGAAGAGCTGAATGCTGTTCACGCCGCGGCCCTCGATCGGCCCGTTGACCGTGGTGCCGTTCTCGTACGTGCTGAACACGTGGACGATGTTGCCGAACCGCTTGGTGACCCGATGGATCTCGCGCTCGAAGAAGCCGCGATCCACGAACGCCCGATTGTATCCCGCGACGAACTGCGCGTGATCCATCACCCGGGCGACCGGCCGCCCCTGACGCACGTCCATCGCGACGAAGTGGACGTTCGGGATGTACAGCGTGCTGTCCCGATGCCACTGCCGCGGCGTGCCGGCGGGTCCCGAGACCACGTCGTAGAACGCCGCGATGATGCCGTCGATGGTGCTCACATCTTCAGGACGCGGTGTGGGGGTCTGAGCGTTCGCTGCAGAGCGGCACAAGGCAATGAGTGCGAGCGAAAGAAGGTATTTCATCATCGAGTTATGACCTCGGCACTTCGTGATCAGTGAGTACGGGCAGATATGGGACCCACGGGCCAACCTCGGCGCGGTACTGCTTCGCCATGACGCGGGCAACCTGCGCGATGTGCCCCAGGTCGTGGACGACCCAGGCGGCCAGCAATTGCCGCAGCGTGACCGGGCCGAGGCCGGGATGCTCGCCACGGAGGTCGAGCTGCTCGTCGATCAGCTGCCACGCGGCGAGAACCCGAAGGTTCTCGGCGCGCAACTGGGCGAACTCGTCGAGCAAGGAGTCGAGCGTGCGCTTCGCGTTGCGGGCGCGATGGCGAAAGCGATCGTAGGGCTCGAAGCGACGGTTAGTGCCCTGCGCCAGAATAATGCGGGCGCGGGGCATCCAATCCGTCTCCTCACCGTCGATCAAGTGCCCGAGGTTGTCGAAGGGGCTGAACGTGTCCGACCCTTCCGTGCCACGCGCCCATTCCGTGCCGACAGCGAGCAACAGCGCCCGCAATGTCGCAGGCGTCCGCTGCAACACGTCCATCGATCGCTGAAGATCGAACTGCATCAGGACAACGTGCCTTCCCAGTGTAATCGATGCGCGATGCGGTGAATCAGCGGCGCCAGTAAAAGCCCTGCGACGCCGAGAAACACGCCACCGGCATAGAGCGCGTAGCACCCTGCGAACAACTTCCCCCCATTCGTTTGCGGAGCGTTCACCGGACCCATACCGCCGAGCAGCATCGCGGTATTGAGAAAGGCGTCGCGCCAGGGAAGCCGTTCGTAATGCTCGTAGCCCCACATCCCGGCCACAAGTGAGACACCGACCACCACGACAGCCACGCCCAAGTGATTGACCATGCGTCGCGCGAAGCGCCTTGTCGATAGCGGCGGGGTGCGTCGGTTCTCGTACATCATGTCAGGATTTGCCGCCGGGCATCAGCGGCTCGGCGTCGTGGGTGGCTCGGGATCACGCGGAATTCGGGCAGGCTCCCACGGCTCCGGCGGCCGCGGCTTGGGTGGCTCGGGCAGCTTCACCGGGCCCGGGTCCTTCTTCTTCCAGAGCGGAGGCAGGTCCATAGTCTCTCCTTGCAACTGTTGAGCGTCACGAGCTGAGCTTCCTGACGGGCGCGACCGGCATTGGTTTCCAGAGGTCGATGGGCTTTGCTACCCCTTTCGGCCGGAACGGCAGCGCGATTTTACAGCCCTGGCCCGCCGAGGCATACGCCGCATACAGGACTTCCTGCACCATCCGCCCCGTCTCCCCATCGGAGATGGGTGTTTCCGTGCCGCGCACGCAGCGCGCGAAGTGCCGCATCTCCTGCGGGAAGCCGTAGTTCCATTGCTCTTCGAACACGGGATAGCTCCATCCCTTGGTCGACGCGGCTTTCTCGACGGCGTAGCCGAATCCGACTTCTGAATATGTCGGCAGCGCGTTCCCCATGAGCATGTCGGCGTAGGTCTGGCCCTTGTCGCCGAAGACTTCGATGCAGTCGTCCATGCCGCCAGGCCGGTTCCAGCTGCTTTCCACCATCCCCACGGCGCCATTGGCGAACTCGATGATGGTGACCGCTTCGTCCTCACCCTGAGTGCGGTCGCGGTGGACCTGCGTTGCCATGTGTGAGTAGACACTTTTGACCTTTTGCTTGCCGAGAAACCACCAGCAGAAGGCGATGCCGTGACAGCCCAGGTCCATGACGGCGCCACCGCCTGACTGGCTGACGTCCCAAAACCAATCAGCGTGAGGGCCGGAATGTTTCTCACCCTGTTTCACGAGGTGCACCCGGCCGAACGCTCCTTCATCAGCCATCTGCTTCGCCTTCACGTACTTCGGCGCAAAGAACAGCTCCTCGGCATAGAGCAGCAGCACGCCCGCCTGGCGGCAGACGTCGATCATCGCGTCCGCTTCCTCGAGGGTCATGCACAGCGGCTTTTCGCAGACTACGTGCTTGCCGGACTTGGCGGCAGCGATCGTGATCTCCGCGTGTAGCCGGTTCGGCGCGGTAATCGAGATCATTTCGACTTCCGGGTTGCGCAGCAGCTCGCGGTAGTCGGTGTAGGCGTGGGGGACGCCATGCCGTTTCGCAAAGGCGGCCGCGTTGCCTCTCGTCGGCGAGGCGACGGCGACCAGCTCGGCTTCCTCCGGCACTGCCTTCACGGCCGCGGCAATGCAATCCGCCTGAAAGCGCGATCCGATAATGCCGACTTTGACCTTTGACATGAGGCCATTCTATCGCGGCAAAGCGTTCTTGGTAACGTTTGACTGCCTGGCGGCATTTGTCCTATGAGCATGACCATACCAGCGGTGAGACCGTCAATCGCTCGCCTAGCGGATTTTGTCGGGGAGGCGCGTGCGGGAAATGCCCAGGCTCTGGGCATTCTCTACGACACCTATGGCAGCCAGCTATTCCGGCTCGCCTATCGGCTGCTCGGAACGCGCGAGGACGCCGAGGATGTCGTGCACGACGTATTCGTCGGGCTCCCGGACGCGCTGGCGCATTACGAGGAACGCGGCCGTCTCGACGCCTGGCTGCGACGGGTGACGGTGCGAACCGCATTGATGCGTCAGCGCAGCCGCGACCGGCGCCGCGAGATATCACTCCGCAGCGCCGCCGAGGTCCCGACTGCTGCTGGGCTCACGCCCGAACGGATCGAGCTGCAGGCGGCAGTGAATGCCCTTCCCGTCGCCCTCCGCAGCGTGCTCGTGCTCAAGGAAATGGAAGGCTATAGCCACGCCGAGATCGCAACGCTACTCGGCATCAGCGCGGTGACATCGCGGGTACGGCTGTTTCGGGCGATGCGCAGCGTGCGCCAGCGATTGGAGGATCGACCATGACGACGGACCTTCGGACCAAGTTGCAGGAACTGCCGGCCCCCGAAGCGCGCGCCGACCTGCGAGAACGGATTCGCGCCAGCCGAGCGGCGGGAGAGCGTGTGATCCTGGCGACGGATCGCCGTGCATCGCGCCTGACTGCGCCGCGGGCGATCGCTGCGGCGATTGTATTGACGATCCTCGGGTGGGGCGCCTACAGCGTGTTTGTCGGCCGTAACCGGGGGATTCCGTCGGGCGCGGCGGTCTTCGCCGGCAGCGTGCTCTGGCCCACGCCAGCATTGAGTCAGGAGGTCGGAGCCTCGGATACCGTAGGCCACGCCCGCTATCCGCTGCTCGACCGCGTGCCTTCGCGCGCATTGCAATCGGGCTCATGGAGCTACCGTGCAACGATGACGACCGATGGACTGGTCACCTCAGAGCAGGGCGTCCGCACGTTCTCCATCGCGCCTACGATTGCCCGCGGGGAGCCCGCCGTGGCGATAGTCACGACCGGAACGGGACGATACAGTCCGGAGGGGTTCACCGACTCCTTGCTCGTTAGCCGAGATTCGCTGCGTTTGCTACGGCACTCGAAACGTTATGGGCGCCACCCTGGCGGGGTGGACTTCCCTGCCGCGCCGCCGCGGTATCTGTCGTGGCGGGATGCGGATATCAACTGGGTGGGCTCGATCTATCGCGCGCTGTTTCAGCTGACGCCGCTCAACAGCTCGTGGCGCGGCAGCGTCTACGTGCCGTGGATCACCTACCCCAACCGCGTGCGTGCACTGGCGATCGACCTCCGCGTGACCGGCAGTGAGCGGGTCACCGTGCCCGCGGGCACTTATGACAGCTGGGTAATCAGCGTGCGCTTCCGGGATGATGAGGCCCGCGTCTACGTCGACAAGACTTCGGGCCTGGTCGTGAAACTCGCTATGCCGATGGGTGAGGATGCGGTTTGGGAGCAGGTGCTGACCGGCGCTTCATGAGCCCCGAAGCTCCGTGACTCTCGTCGCAACGATCTTGCGAATCAATGGCATCGGTAGCGGCGCGCCGAGTAGGAATCTCAGTGTGCCTTTTCCAGCTCTGTATGGATCGATCTCACGCTTCAATGCACGCTCGATCCCACGTGTCACCGGATAAATGGAGACGTGGTTCTTCCAGCCGGCGAAGTAGATAAAACGCCTTCCGTCGAGATCGAACGTGGGGATGCCGTAGCTGATGCGTTCAGTCACGGCGGGAGCTGTCCGCTTGATCGTCGCGCGGAGCTGTTTCAATAGCGTGCGCGTGCCCGACGGAAACCCGGCGATGTAGGTGTCGATCGTCTTCTTCATTGCCTCTCCTGCCGACGAAAGAACGCGATCAGGACGACCATGAGGATCATGAGCCACGATACGAAGGGAACGATGAGGAACGGAGCCGCCAGCTTGGCCGGGGGCGATATCAGCACCGCGTTGACATAGATCGCCAACGAGACACCCGCGACAACGAGCATCACCGTGTGCAGCGCCGTTTGTGCGCCGACCGGCCAGCGAGTCGATCTTCTGTTTGCCAACGCCAGGCCAACGAACGGCGAAACCACCCAGATGACGAAGAGAACCAGCAGCACGCCGGAGCTGTTGCGGCGACCGCCGTACAGGATCAGCACGACGGAGGCCAGTGCCGCGATCACCACGGCAGCGCGCGCCGCTCCCCGCAAGCGCCCCATCAAAACGGCATTCTGGGCCCTAACTGCATGTCTTGCGGCGTCGGCGCGAGGGAGTCGGGATTCGCCGGCAGCGTGAAGCGCACGTAGGTCCCATCGAACGTGCCCGGGAATCGCGGCATGCGCGTAGTGTCCGGTATCAGCACAAACTCACGGCCGGTCGACGTGTAGTCTCCCTCGATGAACGATTCCCAGTATGTGTAGCCGCGCCCTGAGGCAGAGCAGTTGTCAATGAAGTTGATGGACAGCTCGAATTGGTGAAACCGCCGCCCCAGGGCCATGACGGCATGCGTCATGAGCCGATCGCACGCAGCAGTGGAACCAACGACGCGAGGGGGATCGTACACCACCGCATACGACGCGTCGCCCGGATCCGGCGGCCAAATACCCGTCGACTCTCCGCCGCAGGAAACTCCGAAGAGCGTGACGACGCCGAGCGACAGTGTTAAGGCTTTGGGTCCCATATGGCCACTCCTACGCGCGAATCAGCGGTGCCATAGTAGAGATACCACCGTCCCTTGAAGGGCACGAGACCTTCGACGAACGTCGTACCCTCCGGATACTGGCCGGTTCGCTCGTAACTCTCTGTGGGACGGATGAACGGCGTGTCCGACCGCGCAATCAACTTCAACGGATTGCGGGCGTCAAACAACGCCTGGCCGCCCGTGTACACGCGTGCCGGCAGTGTCGAATCGCCGTACGTCTTGTCATTCCCCGCATTGTAGAGCACGACGATGCCGTGCGCGGTGAGCAGCGCGGGCGGACCCGCTTCGACCAGCCAGGAATCGAAATAGCCGGGCCGCGGTGACAGCACCTTGATGAGCCGGCCGCCCGAGTCTTCCAA
>Ga0137409_10002880_pt1 | contig 18258 bp, 15 predicted proteins | sample CZODoug1_16funga_FD_122059 | JGI IMG/M metagenome (GOLD analysis project Ga0137409, IMG submission 122059) | Vadose zone soil fungal communities from Angelo Coast Range Reserve, California, USA - CZODoug1_16fungal (Hybrid Assembly) | ecosystem: Environmental > Terrestrial > Soil > Vadose zone... | reverse complement strand
CCGTCTTCCGGCTCAAGTCGAGCAGCTGGAAGACGTCGTGGATCCCGAGCTCGCGTAGCGGTCCCTCGATCGCCATGCGCTACGCCGCGTCCGAGGTGGAGAAGATGTGTTGCAGATCGACCGCCGTGCGCGCATGCATGCGCGCGCGTTGCGCGAACGGCCCGCCCGGATCGACGCGCGTCACGCGCTCCCAGGCATCGACCGCCTCCCCATAGCGCTGCAGCCGCGCGAGCGTGGCGCCGAGGTAGAACAGCGCTCCGGTGTGCTCGATATCGAACTTGAGGGCGCGCCGGAACGCCTCGAGCGCTTCTGCGTTGCGCTTGTCGTCGAGCAGCGCGCGGCCGAGCAGCAGCAGCGCGTCCATGTCGTAGGGGTCCTGCTCCAGCATCTCCGCGAGCCGCATCACGGCCGCGCGCACGCTGCCCGAGCGGCGCAGCAGGTCGGCGAGCGCCAGCGCCGCCTCGTGGAACGTGGGCAGGGCCTCGAGCGCCGCTTCGTACGCACGCTGTGCCTCGAGCCATTCCTCGTCCTGTTCGTGCAACCGCCCCAGCTCGAGCCACACCTGGACGAAGCCCTCATCGAGATCGAGCGCGGACCGGTACGCCGCCCGTGCGCCCCGGCCATCCCCGACCTTGAGCGCGATGTCGCCCTGGAGCTTGTGGAGATCGGCGCGGTCCGGCGCGCGAGTCTGGGCCTGCCGCAGCGCGGTCAGCGCGCTCCCGGCATCGCCCGTGGCGGCGCGCGCCTTCGCCGCCGCCACCAGCGCCTCCACGTCCTCCGGTGCCTTGGCGACGAGCTCCTCGGCCAACGGCAGCGCCTCAGCCGAGCGGTGCACGGCGAGCAGGCTCTTCACTTCACCCAGCGCCGCGCCGGCGTTCGCCGCGTCGAGGGTGCGCGCTTCGCGATAGCGCTCGAGGGCCTCGCCGTGCAGTCCCCGCCGCGCGTAGATGTCGCCCACCAGCGTCGCCGCCTGGCCACGGTCGGCGCCGCGTTGCACGGCGCGCATCGCTTCGGCGACGGCGAGATCCATCATGCCCTTGCTGACGTAGTCCCGGGCGAGCGCCAGGGGATCGTCGGCCTTCCGGGCAAGGCCCGCGAGGGTCTGCTGCGCTGCGGTCGCGCCCCCGGGCGGTTCCAGCTCCTGGAAGATGTTGTCGAGCAGCCGCTGGTCGAACGCAAACTCGCCACCGAGGTTCTCGGCGGTGACGTCGGCGGAAATCTCCGGCACGATGCCGATGGACACCGTCTCGTATTGCAGGTCGATCGCGAGCGCGAACTTCTGCGACACGTAGTAGGGATCGAGCTCCAGCGCGCGCTTGGTGGCACGCAACGCGCCGTCGTAATCACCGAGGTTCGAGAGGGTGAAGCTCAGGTTGTAGTGCGCGCCCGCGTTTTGCGGATCGGCCTCGACGGCGCGAACGAAGGCGTTGCGCGCATCGGGGAAGCGCTTCAGCTCCACCAGCACCAGGCCGACGCCGTTCCAGGCCGCCGAGCTCGGCTGGTCGGCGAGCACCTGACGATACGCCTCCAGGGAGAGCTGGAAGCGGCGCAGATGCATCAGCAGCAACGCGAGATTGAGCCTCGCCCCGACGAACATCGAGGTCAGCTGCAGCGCCTTGCGGAACGCTTCGATCGCTTCCTCGGTGTCGCTCTGGTGTGCGAGCACCACCCCGACGTTGTTCCAGGCCAGCGCATAGCGCGGATCGACCTCTGTCGCCTGCCGGTAGGACGTCAACGCTTCGGCGGTGCGGCCCGCCTGATGCAGGACGACGCCGCGCTCGTTCCACAGCTTGGGGGAGTCCGGGACCTCCTGGATCAGCGACTCGTACAGCTCGAGCGCGTCCGTGAAGTCGCGCTTGAGGAGGTAGACCTCCGCCATCGCCTGGCGCACCAGCCGGCGGTCCTCGCCGCGCTCGATCGCCAGCCGATATTCGCGCAGCGCCTCCGCATAATAGCCCTTCTGACGGAACGCGAGGCCGAGGTTGAAGTGCGCCAGCTCGCTCCCCTCGGCGACCTCCGGCACGGGCTGGTCGCGCAACCGCTGCTCGGCCGACTGCCGCTCGGCGCGGTAGCGTTCCAGCGAGAGGTTCGTCTGCGCGCGCGCCAGCGGCGGGTTGAGCTGAATCGCGCGCTTCGACGAGGCGCGCGCGTCCTGATGCCGTCCCATGTCGCCCAGCACGAACGCCATCAGATAATGCGCGTTCGCGTTGTCAGGATTGAGGGACACCGCGCGTTCCAGTGCGGTGAGCGCCGGCTCGTTCAGGCCGCGGTTGTAATAGACCTCGCCGAGATAGAAGTGCACGACGGACGAGTCGGGCTCTTCCTCGACGGCGCGCAGAAACCACTCCGTCGCGACCTCCAGCCGGCCGCGCGATTTCTCGGCGAGCCCGAGCTGAATGATCGCCGCGACGTCCTTGGACTTGTGCGCCAGCAGCTCCTCGAATTCGGCGACCGCTTCCTCATAGGCGCCGAGAATCGCGTAGGTGCGGCCCAGCTCCCAGCGCGGCTCGCGCTCGTCCGGCGCCTGGCGCAGGCGTTCCTGCAGCTCGGAGACGCGGCGGTCGTAGTAACCGGTGTTGTGGTAGGAGATCTCGAGATTGCGTTGCGCGACCTGCATGCGCGGGTCGAGCTCGAGCGCCCGCGTGAACTGCTCGATGGCCTCGGGGACGAGGCCTTTCTGATAGTAGAGCACGCCGAGATTGTTGTGCGCCCCGGCGTCCGACGGATCGATCCGGCGGGCGAAAGAGCGAAGAACGGCGAGATCGCGCTCTGAGACCGCCGGGACAGTCACGGGTTAGGGAAGGCGGATGGCGTCGAAGATCGCTTTGAGAGACGCCAGATCGGGCAGGAGCAGGAAATGGCCGCGCAGCCCGTCCTGGGCATCGATGTTGAACTCCGTCTCGACGCAAAACACGAAGTCCCGGTCGTGCCCGAAGTTCAGATACGTCGTCGTGAGGACGGCGGCCGAGAGATCCACCACGAGACTGGGCACCGACGGCAACAACAGCATCCCCATGAACTCCGACAGGGCGTTCATGTACGCGCCCGACAGAATGTTGCCCGCCTCCTTGAGGCACGACTGCTCGATCGTCTCGAAGGCTTTGGTCGTGCCGAGCGGGCGTTTGAGCAGCATGTCGCAGAGCTGCCGGGCGACCGGCTCGGGAAAGAGCAGCAGCGTCCGCCCCGTCAGGTCGCCGAGCATGTGCATCAGTACCGCGGCGACGACCTCCTGCGGGTCGCCGATCAGGCCGGGCACTTCCTCGAGCCGCGCGATGTTGATCTCGGGCACCGAGATCATGATGCGCCGATGGGTCAGCTGCGACAGCGCCGTCGCCGCGTGGCCCGCGCCGATGTTGGCGACTTCTTTCAGCGCGTCGAGCTGCAGCGCTTTGAGATCACGGACGTCTTCCATCACCTCGCTCCTCTCTACACGAGTCCGGCGGCATCGAGAATCAGCGCCGGAACCCCATCGCCCATGATCGTGGCGCCGCTGAACACCGGCAGCGTGCCCTGCGGCGCATCGAACGCCTTTACGACGATTTCCTGCTGACTCAGCATCCCGTCCACGATGATCCCGGCCCGCCGTTCACCCATCTCGAGCACAATCACCGGGCGACGCGGGGGCGGCGGCGGCGAGCCGCCGTTCGTCCCGAGCAGCGTGCGCAGGTCCACCAGCGGAACGACACGGTCGCGCATGACCATCGCCTCGCGGCCTTCCATCTTGGTCATCGGCGTCGTGCCGAGCTCGACGGTCTCGGCCACGTACGTCAGCGGCAGCGCGTACCGTTCCAGCCCGACGGCCGCGATCAGCGCGCGCACGATCGCCAGGGTCACCGGCAGCCGCAGCACGAACGTCGTCCCCTTCCCCGGCTCCGTGCGGATCTCGACCGAGCCGCCCAGCGCGCGGATGCGCGTCATCGCCACGTCGATCCCGACGCCGCGCCCCGACACGGCGGTCACCGCTTCCGCCGTCGAGAACCCGGGCCGGGCGAGCACACGCAGCAGCTGATCGTCCGAGAGCGCCTCGACGTGCGGCCCCACGATGCCTTCGCGCTGCGCTTTCGCCAGAATGCGGCTGCGGTCGATGCCGCGCCCGTCGTCCGAGATGCTGATCGCCACACTGGAACGCTCGCGCACCGCGGACAGCACGATCTCGCCTTCCTGATTCTTTTTGGCGCGCTTGCGATCGGCGGGCGACTCGATGCCGTGGTCGACGGCGTTTCGCAGCAGGTGTACGAGCGGATCGCCCAGCTCGTCGAGGATCTGCCGGTCGAGCTCGATCTCTTTGCCCTCGACCCGGAACGCGACCTCCTTCCCGAGCTGCCGCGCGACGTCGCGCACCAGCCGTGGAAAGCGATCGAACACCTGCCACACCGGCGTCATGCGCGCCTGAATGATCTCGTTCTGCAGATCGGCGGAGAGCCGCGAGATCTGAATGGCGACTTCATCGATCTCGGGATCCTGGCCGATCCAGCGGGCGGCCACCTCGTTCAAGCGGCCGCGCTCCGTCACCAGCTCGCCGATCAGGTCCATGAGCGTGTCGAGCCGGCGCAGATCGACGCGGATATGCCGGCTGCGGCCACCGGCGGTCCCCCCCGCGGCGGCGGCGACGCTCTCGGCGGGCGAGACGTGTTCCTCATCGCCGCCGACCGTCACGCGCTCGACATCCCCCACGGAGCGGATCGCGGCCTCGATGTCCCGAGCGGCGGCGGGAGTGTCGAGCTCGAACGCGAAGCGGCCGTCGAAGTCTTCGGACTCGAATGCGCTCGCCGACGGTTGCAGACGGTGGACGGTGCCCAGGGTCTGGACCTTGCGCATGACGAGCGTCGCGCGGCCGCCTTTGATCGGCGCTTCGGGACGAATCGCGACTTGCACGAGCCGTCCTGATCCGACAGACGCAGCAAGCGCAGCAGACGCAGCAGGTAAACTTGGGGCGGCAGGTGCGGCTGTTGGCTCCTTCGCGCCCGCACGATCGAGGTCCGCGAGGATCGCCGCGACATCGAGTTCCCGTTCCCGTCCGGCAACGGCGAGTCCGACCGCTTTCTCGAGCGCGTCGGTGGCGCGGAACAGGAGCTGCAGCGTGTCTGCCGCCGGTGCCTTGCCGCTGCGACGCAGGTGGTCGAGCAGATTCTCCATGCGATGGGCGAGATCGGTGACGCGCCCGTAGCCCATCGTCGCCGCCATGCCCTTGATGGTATGGACCGCGCGGAAAATGCCGCCGACCGGCTCCGGCGAAGCGGGATGTCGTTCCCACTCCAGCAACAAATGATTGCAGGCGCTCAAGTGCTCGCGGCTTTCGGCCAGGAACAGCTCGGCGTACTGCGACAGGTCCATCGCTAACCCAGAACGCGCTGGACGGCTTCGAGAACGCGGGAAGGCTGGAAGGGTTTGACGACGAAGTCCTTGGCGCCCGCCTGAATCGCTTCGACGACCAGCGCCTGCTGGCCCATGGCGCTGCACATCAGGATCTTGGCGTCGGGATCGTGTTTGACGATCTCACGGACGGCATCGATGCCGCCCATGTCGGGCATCACGATGTCCATCGTGACCAGATCCGGCTTCAGCTGCCGGTACTTTTCGACGGCCTGGCTACCCGTTTCCGCCTCGCCGACGACCTCGAATCCGGCCTGCGCCAGGATATCGGTGATCATCGTGCGCATGAAGATGGCGTCGTCACAGACGAGAACCGTGTGGCTCACTGCGCGCTCCTTAAGTGGTCAGAACCGGACCCAACAGCGCCGGCACGTCCAGTACGATGAACAGTTCACCGTTACGCCGCCCCACCGCGCGGACCAGCGTGGGATCGACGCCCGGGAGACTCTTGCGGTCTTCCAAGACCGTGTCGCCCGCTCCCCCGGGCACGCCCGTCGTCAACATGTCCATCACCTCGTCAACGGTAAAGCCGATCAGCTTTTTGCCGCCGTTGCCCGCGTCACCATGTGCCACCTCGAGGATAATCGTCGATCCTGCAGGGGCTTCGGGTGTTGGTGTCGGGGAACCTGCGGATGGAGCGGGCGGAGGGGACGGCGGGACCTGCCCCAGCGCACGCCACCCTTCCACGACCGTCACCAGTGTGCCGCGGACATTCACGAGCCCCGCCACGACCGGGGGCGCGCCCGGGATACGCGTCGTTGGGAGGCGCGGGAGAATCTCCCGCACTTGCTCCACCTCAGCCGCGCACGCCAGAGTTCCGACTCGGAACACGAGTAAGCGGGCGGGGACGAGGCTTCCTTCATTCATCGGATGCGAAGAAGCCAAGATACTGCAAGGGGTTGCGCTCGGCAAGCAAATTCGCGTCGGCGGCCGCTTCCGCCAGCGCGGGACGCAAATCGTCGGGCCATTCCGACTTGAGGGCGAGCGGCACGCCGGTCACCGGATGCGCGAACGACAGCGCCGCGGCATGCAGCAATTGCCGCGGCGCCAGCCCCTCGAGCCGCTCGGCTTCGTTCCGCGACGACGCCGTAACGCGGCGGCTGCCACCCAACGCATACTCGCGATCGCCCACGACCGGATGGCCGATGTGCGCGAGATGCACGCGAATCTGGTGAGTGCGGCCGGTGCCCAGCTGCACGCGCAACAGGTCGGCATGCGCGAAGCGCGCGACGAGGGCGGCATGCGTCGTCGCGTGGCGGCCGCCCTCGGCGACGGTCATGCGTTTGCGGTCTTTGGGATTGCGCGCGATCGGTGCTTCGATGTCCACGGAATTCTTGCGCAGATGGCCCCACACGAGCGCCGCGTAGACGCGCGTCACCTGGCGCCGCTCGATCGCGCCGGCCAGACGGCGGTGCGCGAGATCGCTCTTCGCGACGACGAGCAGTCCGGAGGTGTCGCGGTCGAGCCGGTGCACGATTCCGGGACGGCCCGCTTCGGCGGACGCGCCGCCCGACAGCTCGGTCCCCCGCCCCACGAGCACGTTCACCAGGGTGTCGTTCCAGTGGCCGGGACCGGGGTGGACGACCAGGCCCGCCGGCTTGTCGAGCACCGCGAGGTGCTCGTCTTCATACACGAAGCGCAGGTCGGCGTGGGCGGGCGCGTACGTCCGCGGCGGCGGCTCGTCGAGAGGAAGCTCGACGGTGACTTCGGTGCCGCGCTCGAGGATCGCGGACGCGCGCAACGCCTTGCCGCGCGCGCGCACGCGCTTGTCGGCGATGAGCCGGCTGGCTTGAGTGCGGGAGAAGGCGAGCTGGTCGGCGAGGAACTTGTCGAGACGTTCGGTACTCACTGCGACAACACAAAACACGATGTTCAAGGCTCGGCCGCCCGCGCCTCCTTCGCCCGTTGTTGCGCGCGGCCTTCCTGCCACAGCGACAGTCCGAGTGCGATCGCGCCGATCGTGATCGCCGAATCGGCGACGTTGAAAGTCGGCCAGCGCCAGGCGCCGATGCCGACGTCGACGAAATCGACGACGCCCTGCGCGCTGCGAATCCGGTCGATCAGATTCCCGACCGCGCCGCCGCACACCAGCGCCAGCGACAGCAGGCGGAAGCGATCGCCCGGCCGGGTACCGCGCACCAGCGAGCCGAGCACGAACAGCGCGATGATGGCGAGGCCGAGGAAGATCCAGCGGGAGTTGTCGCCGACGTGCAGCCCGAACGCGGCGCCCTCGTTGTAGACCAGGCGCAGCTGTAGGAAGTCGCCGAGCACCGCGAGCGGCAGCCGCCGCGCGAGGAATGATTCCGCGATCAGCTTGGTGGCGAAGTCCGCAACGACGACGGCGAGCGCCGTGCCCCAGAACAGCCGGCGCTCAGCGGCGTTTACCATCTTCCTCTTTGGCCTTGCACTTGATGCAGAGGCGGGCGTGGGGGAGCGCATCGAGGCGGTCGAAGCCGATGGGATCGCCGCACTGCTCGCAGCGCCCGAAGCGCTCGGGCGAGCTATACAGCCGCCGCAGCGCCTCGTTCACGTGCCACAGGTAGCGCCCTTCCTGCGATGCGAACAGGAACTGCTTCTCGCGCTCCATCGCGTCGGTGCCCTGATCGGCCATGTGGAACGAATAGCTGGAGAGATCGCCGTCCGACGCCTGCAGGCTCGAGTTGAACGATTCGCCGTAGTGGCCCAGCTCCTTGATCACGCGCGCCCGCTCCTCGAGCAACCGCTTCTCGAGGTGGGTCAGCTGTTTTTTGTTCAGGCCATTACTCTTGCCACTGGTCTTGGCCTTGGCCTTCACTTTCATCTTGGTCGATTTCGTCGGCATTATCGGGTTCCGCCCTTTCGTCCGTCGTGACGCCGCACCCCAATCGTGACCCGGCGTCCTTCGATGTCCACATCACGCTGCAAGTCGGGCTCGTCGAGCTCGGCGCCCTCCCCCAGAACCATCCGGCGGGCCAGCGTTTCGCCTTCGACGAATCCTTGAAACGCGCGGGTCGCCGCGACCACGTCTGCGGCGCCAGTGATGCTCAATTCGATGCGCGTCGTGTATTCGTATCCCGCCTCCTTGCGGAGGCGCTGCACGCGATTCACCACCTCGCGTGCCAATCCTTCCTGCACGAGGTCGTCGCTCAACTCCGGATCCAGCGCGACGACGTACGGCCCATCGGCCTGCACCAGCCATTCACTCGCGACTTCGCGCGTGACCGTCACATCCTCCGGCCGGAGCTCGAATTCGCCGGCCTGCACCGTGCCGCCCTGCTCCAGCGCCTGCAAATCCGCGGCTGGGAGCTCGACGACGGCGGCCGCGGCGCGCGGAGTGTCTTTGCCATAGCGACGCCCGAGGCTGCGAAAATTCGCTTTCCCGCGGAGCCGCACCAGATCGTGGTCCGATGCGACGACCTGGACGCCTTTTACGTTGACTTCGGCAGCCAGAATATCTAACAGGTCTGACAAGGCCGGGCCCTGGGCAGCGGCCGGAACGGCCAGCTGCATCCGCGCCAGCGGTTGCCGGACCCTCAGGTTACGCGATTCCCGTGCCGCCCGGGCCAGCGAGGCCAGCCGCCGCACGGTGTTCATGGCGGACAGGAGCTCGGGCTCCCGGTGACCCCGGTCCACCGGGAACGGGGCGAGGTGGACGGACGTCCCCGTCAGGGCTCGGTGCACCCAGTCGGCGATGAAGGGGGCCGCCGGCGCGAGCAGCCGGACGGCGGCCACCAGCGCCTCGTGCAGCGTTTCGAGCGCGACGGGATCGGTTGCCCGGTCGGGCGCCCAGAAGCGCGGCCGGTTGCGCCGGATGTACCAGCGCGACAAGTCCTCGCCGACGAAATCCATGATCGCGCGCACGCCGGCGGTCACGTCGTAGTTGGACCACGCCTGCCGCACCGCCGTGACGACCTCGTCGAGACGCGCGAGCAGCCAGCGGTCCGCCGCCGGCCGCTGCGACGGCGGCGTGGCATCCTCCTCGGCAGGGGGATTCCAGTCCTGGGCGTAGCGCCGGAAGAAGTCGTACGTCGAGCGCAGCGTGTTCAGGAACCCGCCCGAGACCTCCGGGATCTGCCGCTCGTCGAACCGCTTGGGCAGCCACACCTGGCTCTGGCCGAGCAGGTAGAGCCGCACCGCGTCGGCGCCGTGCTCGGCGATCACTTTCCACGGGTCGACGACGTTGCCGCGGCTCTTGGACATCTTCTGGCCGTGCACGTCGAGCACGTGCTCGTTCACGATCACGTGCTTGTAGACCGGTGCGTCGAACGCCGTCACGCCGATCGCGAGCAGCGAATAGAACCAGCCACGCGTCTGGTCCACGCCTTCGCAGATGTAGTCCGCCGGGAAGTGCGCCTTGAAATCGGCTTGATGCTCGAACGGATAGTGCCACTGCGCGTACGGCATCGAGCCGGAATCGAACCAGGCATCGATGACTTCGTTGACACGCCGCATCGTCCCCGAGCACTCCCGGCAGGGCCAGGTGTAGGCGTCGATGTAGGGCTTGTGCGGATCGAAGTCGGCGGGCAGCGGCTTCCCCGAGCGCTCGGCGAGCTCGTCGTAGGAGCCGATCACCTCGCGGTGCTCGTGGTCCCCGTCGCACTCCCACACGTTGAGCGGCGTGCCCCAGTAGCGGTCGCGCGACAACGCCCAGTCCACGTTGTTTTCGAGCCACTCCCCGAAACGGCCGGTGCCGACCTCCGGCGGGTGCCAGTCGACTTCGGCGTTCACCTCGAGCATCCGCGCTTTGACCGCCGTCGTGCGGACGAACCAGGAGCTGCGGGCGTAGTAGATGAGCGGCGAGTCGCACCGCCAGCAATGCGGATAGCTGTGCGTGTAGGCCCTCGTCTCGAGCCAGCGGCCGTCGTGCTTCAGCCGCTCGATGATCGTCCGATTCGTTTCCTTGTCGGTGACGAGCTTGCCCTCGATTTCCGGCCAGCTCGTTCCCCGGAACGTGCCGTCGGGCGCGACGGGATTCACGAACGCGAGCCCGTTCTGCTGTCCTGCGGCGTAGTCGTCGGCGCCGAACGCTGGGGCCATGTGCACGAGGCCCGTGCCTTCGTCGGCCGTCACGAACCCGCCCGCGATCACGACGGCGCCTTGTCCGTCCTGCGGCAGCGGCACGACGTCGAGCGGACGGACGTACTTCTTGCCGACCAGTTCGCGGCCGGGAAAGGTCTTGACCAGGGTTCCCTGGTTCAGCGGCTTGCCATGCACGTGCACATCGCCCGCGCGAGCCACGGCGGCGATGAAGCCCACGGTCTTGCCGGCCGGATCGGGAAGCGCGTACTCGCCGTACTCCAGGTCGGGGTCGACGGCGACGGCGACGTTGGACAGCAGCGTCCAGGGCGTCGTGGTCCAGATCACGAGCTGGCGGGACTCGTCGCCCTTCCTCGTCTGGAGCGGGAAGGTGACGTAGACCGAATTGGTTTGGACAGTCTCGTAGCCCTGCGCGACCTCGTGCGACGAGAGCGCCGTCCCGCAGCGCGGGCAATACGGCAGCACCTTGTGACCACGGTACAGCAGCGCCTTTTCGTGCAGCCGTTTCAGCAGCCACCACACCGTCTCGATGTAGTTGTTGCTGTACGTGACGTAGGGGTGCTCGTAGTCGAGCCAGTAGCCGATGCGATCCGACAGCGATTCCCAATCGGTCTTGTACTTGAACACGCTCTCGCGGCACAGCTTGTTGAAGCGCTCGATGCCGTACGCTTCGATCTGGCGCTTGCCGCTGATGTTGAGCGCTTTCTCGACTTCGATCTCGACCGGCAGGCCGTGCGTATCCCAGCCGGCGATGCGCGTCACGCCCTGCCCCAGCATCGTGTGGTAGCGGCAGATCAGATCTTTGAGCGTGCGCGAGAAGACGTGATGGATCCCCGGCCGCCCGTTGGCCGTCGGCGGGCCTTCATAGAAGATGAAGGGCGGCCCGTAGCGGGTGGCATCGCTGACGCGCGTGAAGAGGCGCTCGTGCTTCCACGTCGCGAGCAGCTGCTTCTCGAGCGCGTCGATCGACTGAGTCGGGTCGGACGGCGGATACGGCATCGGCTAGAGGCGCTCCAGAACGCCGCGCACGACGGTAGCGAGCTTCGGCTCGGCGCCACGCGCGACGGCAATGATCTGCTCGACCGACGTCGGCTCGAGCGCGTCGGGCAAACAGTTGTCGGTGATGATCGAGAACCCGAGCACGCGCATCCCCTGATGCACGGCGGTGATCACTTCGGGCACGGTACTCATGCCGACGAGATCGGCGCCCATCGCCCGCAGCATGCGGTACTCGGCGCGGGTCTCGAGGTTCGGGCCGGGCACCGCGACGTACACCCCTTCCCGCAACACGATCTTGTGGTCCACGGCGACCTGATGCGCGAGCTTGCGCAGCGCGGGGTCGTACGCCGCCGACATGTCGGGAAAGCGCGGGCCTTCCGAGTCCACGTTCGGACCGGCCAGCGGATTGTCGCCGAGCAGGTTGATGTGGTCGGAGAGCAGCACGAGGTCGCCCGTCGACCAGAGCGGATGCATGCCGCCTGACACGTTCGAGACGATCAGCGTCTTCGCTCCCAGGGCGCGCAGCACGCGCACCGGAAATGCGACCTGCTGGAGGGTGTAGCCCTCGTAGCGATGGAAGCGGCCCTGCATCATCGCCACGCGGCGCCCGCCCAGGGTGCCGAGCAACAGGCGGCCGGCATGGGTCTCGACGGTGGGACGCGGGAAGCCGGGGATGTCGGAGTAGGTGATCGTGGCTTCGGCCTTCATTGCTTCGGCCAACGCCCCGAGCCCCGTTCCGAGAATCACCGCGACCTCCGGAACGACCGCGGCCCGCGCCTTCACGGCGCGGACCGCATCGGCGACTGACGTCACCCGCGCTGCCCGTCGAGTGCGCGCAGCTCCGCGAGCTGGCGCTCGAGGAGGGCGCGAAAGCCGCCGACGTACTGCTGGAACTGCCGCTCGGTCTCCGCCATGCGCGTCTGCACCGCGCTCTCGGCGTTCTTCGCTTCGTCGAGCAACCGCTTGGCTTCCGCCTGGGCCTCGCGCACGATCACCTGTCCCTCGCGCTCGGCGGCGGCGCGCGTGTCCTGGCGCAGCTGCTGCGCGGCGACGAGGGCTTCGTTCATCGCTTTCTCCCGCTCACGAAAGACGCGCAGCTGCTCGGTCAGCGCGGAGAGGCGCTCGTCGAGCACCTGGCGCTCGCGCATCGCCCGCTCCAGGGCGTCGGCGACACGAACCTGAAAGTCTTCCACGCCCGCTGTGTCGTAGCCGCGCAGGGTCTTCCGGAACTCCTGCTTGCGGATGTCGAGCGGTGTCAGGTTGAAGGCGTCGTCGCTCACGGAGCTTCCTCCCCCGTCCTCGGACCGAACAGGGCGGTACCCAAGCGGATCACCGTTGCTCCCTCCGCGACCGCCGTAGCGTAGTCGCCGGACATCCCCATCGAGAGGGTCGGCAGCCATACCCCTTCCTCCTCCTTGATCGTATCCCGCAAGACGCGCAGGCCCCGGAATGTCCGGCGCTGCACATCCACGTCATCCGTAAACGGAGCCAGCGTCATCAATCCTTCGAGTCTCAGATTTCCCAGGGCGGCGATGCGCCGCGCGAGGGCCCGGGCCTCTTCCGGCGGGCAGCCGCTCTTCTGCGGCTCCCGCGCCACGTTCACTTGTAAGAGCACCCGCAAACCAGCCGCATGTTTGTTCAGCTCGTGTGCAACGTCCAGCGAATCCACCGAGTGCACCAGCTCGAATCGGCCGGGCACGAGCCGGGCCTTGTTGCGCTGCAGGTGCCCGATCAGGTGCCAGCGAATTCCGGTCACATCGCCAAGCGCATCCTGCTTCCGCACCGCTTCCTGAACGCGGTTCTCACCTATGTCGGTAAGCCCGGCGGCGAGTGCGGCGCGAATCGCGTCGCTGCCGAATCCTTTGGTCACGGCCACAATGGTGACCGGCTGCGACCCGAGTCGCGCGACCTCGACCCTCACCTGTGCCAAACGCTGCGGGAGGGCCTCGAAACTCATAGCCGTTCAATATAGAGGCTTGGAGCCTAGGGGCTAAAGAGGCTCTGCACGCCTTGCGTTTCGGCGCGGTGGATGAGATCGGCGAGCGGCCGGCTGGGGTTGAGATGGTTGGCCTTGCGCAGGTAGTCGATGGCCCGGGCCTGTTCGCGTCGCAGCGCGGCGGCATTGCCAAGCTCCAGGAACGCCATGGAAAACGAAACGGCGACCTGCTCGGCGGCCGGCTCGAGCGCCAGCGTGTCGACGGCGAACAGCTTGCCGAATTGGAAAACGGAATCCACCAGCACGCGGGTGCGCGCCGAATCGACCATCGGCCCCCAGATGCCGCGCACCCAGTGCCGGACCGTGTCGGCGCGCGGCACGACTTTGAACACGAGACCCTGAAACACCAGATGCGGATCGAGACCCAACCAGGAGCCGCGCCCCGACGCCACACCGAACGTGACCGGCCGCCCCTCCGGCATGTACGCGGCGATCGTATACAGGATCACCCGGTCGGAGGTCCCGAGGATTTGCCCTTTCCGCACCGGCAGCTCGAACCGGCCCGCGCGGAAGACGCCGTCATCACTGACGCGCATCGGCTGCATTCCCTCGATGTCCTGTGCCGTGAAGCGAAGCGCCGGGCCGGCGGGCGGTCGGGCCGGCGGGCGGTAAAAACGGGGTGCGCCGGCTGGATCGAACGGCCGGATCGGGCGCGACGCGAGCTGGCGCAGATACCAGTCGAGATTCGCGAGTGACAGGTTGATCAGCGTCACATCCTGCCGGATGCCTTCGACCTCCTGCAGGTACCACACCGGGAATGTGTCGTTGTCCCCGAAGCCGAAGAGCACGCCGTACGGCTCGACCGATTGCACCAGGTTGTAGGCGAAATCGCGCGCGATCGTGGCGTCGGGACCGTGGCGCCGTGACGCGGCGGTGAAGTTCGCCGCAAACGGCAGCAGCGTGAGCAGCGCCGCCGCGGCGATGCCTCCGCGCTGTACGGCTGCGGAGCGAGCCGTGAGCAAGCGCACCAGACGCACGATGCCGAGCCCCGCGAACAAGCCCCACACCTGGAAGCTCGCGACGAAGAAGTAGTCGCGCTCGCGCACCTCGTGCTGCGCCATGGTCCTGTAGTCGTTCCAGAACAGCGAAAAGCCGGCCTTGAAGTTCATGTAGACGACGAGCCCGAGGCCGGTGATGAGCCACAGCGCGCCGAGCAGATACGCGAGTCCCACATCGCGACGCCGCAGGAATTGGAACCCCACGCCGCCGAGCAACGCAAAGACGAGCGATACGAGCACCATCGCGGGCAATGGCAATGCGCGGGCCCACTGCCACGAGTAGTACTGGAAATAGTTGACGAGCTGCTGCACAAACACCGTCAACGTGCGCGGGCTCCCCGGCAACATCGGGTTGTCGAACATGCCGCGGCTGCCGAACTGCTCGCGGCGGACCACCGCGAGCAGCCTGGTCCACGTCTCGGGGTCCGCCTCATCGAGTAGCGGCTGCAGCCCGGAGCGGATATAGAGGAATGCGTAGATCGAGATGCCGATCGCGGCGACCGCAATCGCCATGACCGGAAACGCCCGCGAGCCGCTGATCACACACGCCACGACCGCTGCCGCCACCAGCACACCGCCCCCAATCAGCAACGGGGTGCTGCCGAGGCCGACCGCCACGAGGACGATCCACAACGCCGTGAGCGTGCTCCACTCTGCCCATTCGATGTGCCGCTCGTCGGGATCGGACGCGGGGCGTGCCCGCAGCGTGTGCGCGATGAACAGCGACACCGCGGGCCCCACCAGCAGCGCGAGGAGATGATTGCCGATCGACAGCGCGGCGATGTAAACGATGAGCAGCAGGATGTGCGGTGCGCGCGCCCGCTCGTTCTCGCGCACGTCACGCCAGCGAATGCAGAGCCAGCAGATGGCGGCGATGCTGAACGTCGCCACCGTGTAGACCTCCGTCTCATTGCTGTTCTGCCAACCGGTGAACGTGAACGCCGACAGGATCGCCGCCGCCGCGGCCCCGCCGGTGCGCACCCATCCCACCTCGCCCACCAGCAGCCGGTGCGCCACGAGGAACAGGCAGCCGGCGCCCGCCGCCGAGAAGCAGGCGCTCATCAGATTGGTGCGCCAGGCGTACGCGCCGACGCGCAGGATGTCGGCCCAGACGTGCCCCAACAGGACGAAGAGCGGCGTGCCCGGCGGATGCGGCACGCCGAGCACCTTGGCGGCGGTGATGAATTCGCCCGCATCCCACAGCGTGACGGTGGGCGCGAGGGTGATCACATAGCCGAGGAGGACAAGGCAGGCGACGACGGCCGCCTCCTTGTATGGAGGCCTAGGTGGCAGGCTGGGTCACGCGCTCGCCGCCTTCGAGATGCGAGACGGCACCCGAGAGCAGATCGCGCACCTGCTGCGGCGTGAGATGGCGGTACAGGAGACCGTGACTCGCGACGGAAATCGTCGACGTCTCCTCCGAGACGACGAGCACCGTCGCGTCGGTTTCTTCCGACAGGCCGAGCGCGGCACGGTGGCGCGTGCCGAGCGACTTGTCCGCGACTTTGAATTGCGTGAGCGGCAGCACGCACCCTGCCCCGATGATCTGATCGCCCCGGATCAGGATGGCGCCGTCGTGCAGCGGCGAATACGGCGTGAAGATCGTCGTCAACAGGTCAGCCGACACCTTCGCTTCCATCGGCACACCGGTGGTGATGAACTCCTCGAGGCCGATGTCGCCTTCGACCGCGATGATCGCGCCGGTCCCGGCGCGCGACAGGCGATCGAGCGCTTCGCCGATTTCCTCCGCCACCGATTGGCGGTCGCCGCGCGAGAAGGCGCGCATGAAGCGCGACTGGCCGAGGCGCGCCAACGCGTTGCGGAGCTCCGGCTGGAAGACCACCACGGCCGCGAAGGCGCCGTAGGTGAAGATGACGCCCAGCAGCGTGCTGATCATCGTGAACTTGGCGAACACCGCGACGAAATAGGTCACCGACAGAATCACGAGACCGATGACGATCTGCAGCGCGCGCGTGCCGACGAGGAACAGCAGGAAGCGGTAAATGACGAACGACACCAGCAGGATCTCGAAGAGATCCGGCCAGAGCCGCGGCGAGAGGAACTTAAAGGCGTCTACGTTCACGTTGGGTTGGTCGTAGCGCTCGCCAGTGCAAGGGCTTCGCGTGTCAGAGCGGCGTCGTGAACCCGGAACAGCCGCGCCCCCCGCTCCCAGGCGAGGGCACAGGCGACGGCCGTGGCGCGATCCCGATCCTCCACGGGCCGCCCCGTCGCGGCACCCAAAAACCGCTTCCGCGACAGGCCGACCGCTACAGGATAGCCCAGCGCGACGATCGTTGCCAGTTCATCGAGCAGCCGGAAGTTGTGCGTCGCCGTCTTGGCGAACCCGAACCCGGGGTCGAGGACGATGCGCTCGCGCGCAATGCCGCCCCGCTCGGCCGTTTCAGCCGTCGCCATCAGCTCTGCTGAGACCTCGGCCGCCACGTGCGCATACTGTGCGAGGTCGTCCATCGTGGCCGGCGTGCCACGCATGTGCATCAGAATGATCCCGGCCTGCTCGCGGGCGACGACTTCCGCAAGCGCCGGATCGAACCGCAGCCCCGAGACGTCGTTCACGATGACCGCACCGGCAGCGAGCGCCGCCCGCGCCACCTCCGCCTTGCGGGTATCGACCGAGATCGGCGCGATGCCCCGCTTCCGCAAGCCCTCGATCACGGGCACGACCCGGGCAATCTCGTCCTTGGCAGGGACAGGAGCGGCGCCGGGACGCGTGGACTCGCCACCCACATCCAAGAGCCGGCAGCCATCAGCCATCAGCGTTTCGCCGTGAGCGATCGCGGCTTCTGTCGAGCCGAGCTGCCCACCGTCGGAGAACGAATCGGGCGTGACGTTGATGATGCCGATGATGACGGGCTTCTCGAGCGACACGTCGGCACCGCGGATCGACCAGGTGCGCGGCGGCTCGGCGCGGGCGGCCAGCACGTTTCCGAGGACCGGCGCCAGCCGCGCGAGCTCCGCGGGGGCGCGGTCGTAGCGCGCGAGCGGCGCGATGCGACTCGCGGCGCCGGCAACCAATGCCCACCCCTCGCCGGTCAGCACGTCGGCGCCGGATCTGGTGCCCCAGTGCACCAGCGCCTCGCGCTCGTCTTCGGAGATGTCTTCGATAAGGACGACGAACGACTGGATGCCGATGGCCGCGAACCACGCCGGCTGCGCTTCCCACCCGCGCGCCGCGAGCGCCGCGCGCACCGCTTCCGGTGTGTGCGCGGCGAGCGCGGTCACTCTCACCGCAGCGCCTGGACCACCTGCAGTCGCGCGGCGCGCAGCGCCGGGAAAAAGCCTCCCAGCACTCCCATCACGACTGCGAAGATCAGGCCGGCCACGAGCAGCGGCGGCGTCACGCGGAAGCGATGGCGGCGTACATCGTGTTGATCGAAAGGTCTGCGGCCGGCGGAGAAGCGGTCACGCCCCAGCAGGCTCAGGCGGTGGATTCCGGAGAATGCCGCCCGACGGACGCTGCGACGGTTTCTCTTTCTCCTGCTCCCCGGTCTCGGCGCGCGAGGGCGGTGCCGGTGGGACATACGGCGGCAGCGTCTGGCCGGCGATGACCATCTCGACCTGCTCGCGCTCCAGCGTCTCCCGCTCGAGCAATGCGGCCGCGAGGCGGTCGAGCGCGGCGCGGCGCTCGGCGAGGATCCGCTGCGCTTCACTGTAGGCGTGCGTGAGAATGTTCCGCACTTCCTCGTCGACGATCTGCGCCGTGCGATCGGAAATCTCGCGGCGCTGCACCACTTCGCGGCCCAGGAAGATCTCCTGCTCACGGTCGCCGACCGCGATGGGGCCGATGACGGCGCTCATGCCGAACTGCGTGACCATGCGCCGCGCGATGTTGGTCGCCTGCTGGATGTCCTGCGCCGC
>Ga0137409_10002879_pt1 | contig 18260 bp, 14 predicted proteins | sample CZODoug1_16funga_FD_122059 | JGI IMG/M metagenome (GOLD analysis project Ga0137409, IMG submission 122059) | Vadose zone soil fungal communities from Angelo Coast Range Reserve, California, USA - CZODoug1_16fungal (Hybrid Assembly) | ecosystem: Environmental > Terrestrial > Soil > Vadose zone... | reverse complement strand
CAGGTCGGGATTAGTATCGAACACCTGCTTCATTGCCCCATGGCCAATTTCCAGCACTTCTGTCTCCTCGATGGCGACGATGTTTGCAGTCCTCGGCTCGCCGGTAAATAGAGCCATCTCGCCGAAGAAAGCTCCTTCGCTAAGGGTGGCAACGGTGCGCGCCCGGCCGTTCTCGCTCACCTGCACGCTGACCCGGCCGTTATGCACCACGAACATTGACGACCCAGGATCGCCCGCGCGAATGACCGTTTCCCCCGGAGCAAATACGTGGCTGGTCGCAGCCTGCGCAAGCATTCCTGTCTCTTGTGCGGAGAGTGGTGCAAAAATATCCACCGCGGCTAGCCTTTCTACGATCGCTCCGCCATCACCCGAGTCTCCTATTTTCAGCTTTCGCTCAACGAGCACAGTCCGCGTCGGAAATGCGAAATTGAGGCCAGCCCGCCGAAACGCATACCAGATTCGCTGTCGCACTAAAGCGTCGGTGTCGTTGTATTTCGCATAATCGTCGGGCCAATATTTGACTTCATACTCCACCGCGCTGTCAGCAAAGTTCCGGATCCGAACAATCGGAGTAACCTTTTGCGAGACGTTGTCAGCTTCACGAACGGCTTCTCTAACTACATGAATGGTCTTCGCCGGCGAATCAGTAAACAGGGTATTGAAAAACACCAGTCGCGCATTCAAGTTGTCGCGCGGGCAAACTTCGATCGGCTCTTTCGCCGCCGTGCTGTTGCTTATCAACACTACGTGATTCTGGAAGGTGCGGATCTTGACGGCACGCCAGGTGATTTCCTCGACCACTCCGGTGTGTCTCTGCGCGCCTACTGTAATCACATCGCCCACCTGGAATGGCCTGTCGGCCTGGAGCGAAATGCCGGCAAAGAAATTTCCCAATGTGTCTTGAAGAGCAAGGCCCAGGATCACGCCGAAAATCGCGGACGTGGTGAATACGGCTCCGAGATTCGCGTCCGGAAATATGAGGCTGAAAATGAGGAAGAATAATGCGGTGAACGCGACTATCGAAAAGACATTTCGAACTAAAGTCGGTGCTTCAAAACCACGCCGAAAACGGAAGACCAACCCAAAGATCAGCGCATTGAGTGCCCGCACTACCAGGTAAGCCAGAATCGCGAACAAGGCTAAGCGCAGAACACCTACGATCGTGTTTGCTTTGGACGCCAGGCCCATCTGGACGTTCAACAACTCTCGAATCCCATGATCAAACTTGAAGATGAGATAGATCGACAGGGCGGCGATTGCGGTAGCCACCGAGAAGAGTACGACCTTGTTTTTTGGACGGCGCTGATTCACGTTGTTGACGTTTGCTAGCGAGAGCTAAAGAACTTGTGGAGCCCGGAAACTCTATCTTTTATCACTGATCCCTCAGCTTGGCGAGAAAGAATCTATTCTTTGTCGCGCTAGCTTCGGCCTGACAAAAGATTCGGAAAGAGGCTTACCAGAATAAACAGCAGCGACAGCAAGGTGACGATGAGAGCGGTGAGCCAGGCGCCCAGATTATAGAGTGGGCCGTTCACATGCGTGCCCATCAGTTCGCGGTCGTTCACTAGTTTTAGTATGGCAAAAAGAATGATGGGTAAGAGCAGCCCGTTGATTACCTGAGTGACCAGCAAAACGCGGATAAGCGGCAGGCCCGGGATCACGGCTATTGCCGCTCCCACAGCGATTAAAAAGGTGAAGACGCCAAGAAAAATGGGCGCTTCACGAAAACTGCGAGATACGCCCTTCTCAAAGCCGAGCGCTTCGCTGATCGAGTAGGCGGTGGCTAGCGGTAATACTCCCGCCGCTAACATTGAGGCGCCAAACAAGCCAATCGCAAACAGTTTCTCGGCGTAAGGTCCGGCAAATGGTTCCAGTGCGCGAGCGGCGTCGGCAGCGCTCTCGATGTGCAGGCCATGCTCATGTAAAGTTGCCGACGTGGAAATTACAATGAAGAACACCACCAATATCGCCAGGATCGTTCCCACCCAAACGTCCATCTTTGTCCGGCCGTAGTTTTCCGGAGTTACACCTTTCTCGACTACAGACGACTGAACATAAACCTGCATGTAAGGCGAGATCGTGGTACCGACAACCGCGACAAAAGTAAACAGGTAAGTGTACTCAAAGCTGAAGCTCGGCTTTACTAATCCGACCGCGACAGCGCTCCAGTCAGGCTTGGCGAGAAAAGCAGAGACGACGTAGCCGAGAAAAACCAGCGACATCAGGAGGAAAGCACGCTCGACTCGCTGATATGAACTCTTGACTACGAGCCACCAAATTCCAATCGCCGATAAGGGAACGGAGACGAATCGCGGCACGCCGAAGAGTTCCGTGGCAGCTGCGATGCCGACAAATTCAGAAACGGTGACACCAGCATTGGCGATCAAAAGCGCGAGCATGACAAACGCCGTCCACCGCACGCCAAAACGCTCGCGTATTAGATCGGCGAGGCCTTTGCCCGTAACTGCGCCCATTCGAGCGCACATTTCCTGAACCAGTCCAAGGCTGATTGTGATGGGAATAAGAATCCAGAGTAGACGATAACCTTGTTCGGCGCCGACTGCGGCAAACGTCGCTATTCCGCCAGCGTCATTGCCGGCACTTGCCGCGATCATTCCCGGACCCAGAATGGCAAGGTAGGCGATGATTTTGCGCCAGCCGGCGGACGGCTTCAGACCTCGACCGCGCCGCCGCAATAAGCGCCGGCCAGTGGCTATTACCGCTGCTCGTGATTCGGCCACTTGGAGGGTCTCCGTCGGTCATGGATTTTTTCGAGGATCTGAAATCTGAGATCTGAAAAATCATCCAAAGAGTCTTGGCAAACGTTGTCGCCAGTCTTTCGGTAAAAGAATTTCCATTGCGTCGTCTACGGTAATGATTCCCAGAATATCTCCTGTTTCATCCAGGACGGGCAAGGCCAGCAAATTGTATTCGGCGATCCTTTGAGCCACTTCGTCAGCCGCCTCGTCCGGATGCGCCATTTGGAACTCGGTGCGCATGACTTCAGCCAAGGGCATCGCAGGATCAGCCAGGATCAAACTCCTCAACGCGATCACGCCGACGAGTTTCCACGAACCCTCACGTTCAACAACGTAAAGGTAGTAGATCATATTTGGCGTCTCGGCCATCTCGCGCAACCGGGCCAGCGCCTCGCCCACCGTCAGCTCGCGCGGGAGCGTAACAAACTCCGTAGTCATCAGACCGCCGGCCGTGTCGTCTTCGTAAGGCAATAATTCCGCGACGTCGGCCTGTTCTTCGTCCTCCATTAGCCCCAGTAGCTCTTCGGCTTTTTCTTCCGGCAGGTCGCCCAACACGTCAGCAGCTTCGTCGGGCGACATCAACTCGAGAATGTCGGCCGCGCGTTCCTCGTCCATGTCGCCGAGAATTCGCACCTGCCGTTCAGAAGGCATTTCCTCGAGCGTTTCGGCCGCCGTCTCATCATCGAGCGACTCGACGACTTCGGAGCCGTGATGATAGGAGAGCGCCTCAGCCAGGCGCGCAATCTCAACTGGGTGAAGCCGCGCCAGTTTGTCACTGGAAGATTTGAGCTGGACCGTCGCGGCATCCGTTGCGAGATAACCGACATCAGCCCAGTCGAGTACTTCGACGGGCTTCCGCGTGCCCATGAAACCAGCCGGTGCAAGTCGTCTATACAAACCTTGCAAACTAACGTCGGCTCCAGTTACGCGCCAGTCTCCCGCCGCTTCGATAAGCTGCACATCGTTAACCCGGACCACGCGTTTCCCATCCACGTCGATCAATTGCTTATCGAGCACGTCGCGCGCGAGCAGCACCTCGCCATCGCGACGCACGAAAGGCCGGAGATTTAACTTGTCGGAATTAAGGCGCACGCCGTGCTCGTTAAGCTCGGTGATACGCCAGCGTGAAAGAAAGAAATCGCGACGGCCAAAACGCGCGACGATACCAGTAACAGGCGGATGGTCGTCGGCGCCGAGACGCACGATAACGTCTTTAATGGTTGCCACACGCTCGCCTTCAAGATCGCGGATGGGGCGACCCAACACTTGCGATAGATAAAGCATTGTTGATTCACCAAGCGGGTACTAACTTCGCGCGAATCATAGCATGAGGTTTCGCAGACAACAGCAGTATGAAGGAGTGATCAAGAGAGCGAACTACTGAGGCCGACCTCGATGTCCGGCTAATTGACTTACTGCCAATTCCATCGCGCGGTCACGGCCGGAATACAGATCGCGTCGCTCAACCAGCACTGACGTATCAGGCATTATTCCGTGTCCCTCAAGATGGTCACCTCTCGAAGTTTCATAATTAAACTCGCTGACATCGAGCAGGCCGCCGTCGGGTAAAAGGTGGCGAGTGCGAACTGCGAGCACACAACCGCAGGTTTCGGTGCCAATGATCGTTGCGCGTTTGGAAATCCGGAGTGCCTCTACGAAAATTTCGGCCGCGCTGGCTGTGCGTTCGCTTGTCAAAACTATTAGCGGAAGCTTTGTTTGCTCCAGCAGGTCGGGCGTAAGCAACGATTTGATATGCGTGGAGATTGTGAAGCTTGTTCCGGTACGATCAGTAAACTGGCCCAGACTGGAGCCACTCCCGAGAAAACTCGAGGCAACATCACTCATCGCTTCGGCGTCGCCACCACCGTTACCGCGCAGATCAAGAATGAGGCCGCGCGCGCCGCTCAGTTTCTCCTTTAGAGTCCTTGCGAAAGCAGCCGCAATCGGTTTTGTGAACACTTCAATCTCAATCACCGCGTACTCATCTTGCTCGCGGCGCACTCGCACGCCGAGTTCGCGCTGCTGCCAGTAACGATCAAATCGAGCCGACTTTTCCCTGCCGTCTTTTCCTTTCCAACTAACCTCGACCGGAGCTTCAACTGGGCCATCAAAGAGTTTTGCGAAAACTCGGAAACGAGCTGAGGCGCTTGCCGCACCAGGCAAGTCGGCCAGACGATTCTGGATCAAGGTCAATGCGTTTTCGCCATTCACAGTTTCAATTACGTCGCCCGCGCGAATGCCCGCGCGCTGCGGCGCTGATCCTGAATCCACCTTTACCACGGTTGGCAGGCCGGAAATTTCTGCTACCGAGAAACCAACACTCACAAAGCGCGGGCGCCACCAGTCAAACTTTTCTTCGGGAGCAAAGACACGCGTGTGAGGATCGTTTAAGAAAGAGATCATGCGGCGCAAAACTGCGTACAGTTCCTGACTGGAGTCGGCGTTGCCCGCGAGCGTACGAAAGGTTGTTCTTTGTGCGTCCCAGTCCAGTCCATGAAATGTCTGATCGTAGTAACGGTCGTTTATCCTGGACCAAGTGTCGTCAAAGACAGCGAGTCGGCCTTCGCGAGTTGCAGTAGAAACAAGTGCTGACTCGCCATGAGCCGAGCTTGAAATTGGGGAAGGGGAAAAGAGTAAAGTGTAAAACGAGAGCGCTGCCAGGAAAGCGAGCACGCGGACGATGCTTATTCTTGTCTGCCCTTTACCCATTCCCATTTACCCCTTAACCCATTTTTTTATTTAGCTGGTTTGCGAAAGTTATAGCGCAGCAAAACGCGAATCGGAACCGCGAGTCCATCGCGCATGGCCGGGAAAAAATGCAAACGGCTAACGGTGTCGATCGTCGCCTGGTCCAATCCAAAGCCTGCCCAGCGAGAGATTTCCACTCGCGTTACTTCGCCAGTAACATCGAGATCTACCAGCACGTCAACAGTTGCCTCTATCTCGGCGTTGGCTGCGGTCTCCGGATAGGGCGGCAGGAAACGCCGATAGGGTCGCGGCAGGCGAAGCCCTTCGGCGGCGGCCATCTTATCGTCGTCCGGCGCCTCTTCGATGATTGGAACCTGCTGATCAGTTGTTAGGTTGCGTTCACTGCGTTCATCGTGTTCCGCGCGCTTGGCTGATAGCTCAAGACGGCCGCGAAGGTCGAGACCAGACAACTCGGAAAGCAGCAATTGCTCTGCTGCTGCCGGAGACCCCGACCTAGAGTCGGGGCGTTCCCACGAGTTAAGCTTGCCCGTTCGGGCGCTGACCAGAAAGATCGAAGCATACGACTCGAAATAGGTCGGGCCAGTGGAAGGCGAGCGGCGGAGGACCTGCGCATCTCCTAACAGGAAAAAATCGCATCCAAGCGCCGCCCCAAGATCGCGCGCTTCCCTGAGTGACAGATTCATTGAGCCGGCATAGCCGGCGCCACGAGCCGCGGCGCGAACCTGGTCACGGTCCAAAATGATGAGGCCGGTTTCGTGTTTAAGACTGGTGGCGAGTTTTTCGGCCGCCAGTCGGCCAGTGCTGGAGTCGCCAAAATCCAGAACTGCCAGGGTCAAAGGTCTCACCGCGGTCTCTTCAACCTCATTCTGAAGCCAGCCCACTCGGACACGTTCGGTTTGCGCGCTCGTGCTAACGGCCAAGCTTAGCGAGGCCAGGGCAAGACCTGCGAAGCAGAAGCAAGCACATCTATAGACACCGGCTATGCCGAACAATCGCAAATCTTCTCGTGGTTGAAAAGGCAGCATCCTGGGAAAAATGGAGAGAGGACTTTGTCTGGCGAAAACTACAGGTTCCGACTGAACATCCGGACCGTTCATCAACGTCTCTTCCACAAGTGCTGCGAAGGGACGCGCAGGGCGCGGTTGAATTTGCTGGAAGAGTTTTCCCATGCGACCGTCGCCGTCAACTCAACCAACGAGTCCTCATCGTAAAACTTGCTCAGCCGCGCGAAAAGTTCGTCGCTGACGTCACGACCCGTTATTGTCATAGCGTCAGCAAACTCGAGCGCCACACGTTCTGCTTCATCATATAAATCATTCGTCGCGTACTCGTTGAGGGCATCGATCTTTGGGTCAGAGACTCCGAGCTGACTGCTCACGGCAGCGTTAATATCCTGTCAAAACTCACAACCGTTAAGGAAGGCGACGCGGCGATTAATCAGGGCTCGCAAACGCGGGTCTAACAATCCGGAGGCTTCAATCCCCATCCACATGCCGCGCGCACCCCTGAAAATCGACGGCCGCCGTGCGTATAGAAGGTGGTTCAGTAGCGGAGCCCCCCAGTTTTTCCGGTGCGTTTCAAGCACACTCTGGATGTATTTCTCAGCTTCGTCGACATTCGCGTCGGCTATTCTTGCCATTGCTAGTCTCCCAAAACTTAGCCGTAGTCGACTTACTGGCTGCCTGCGGCCGAACGGTCTCTCGGGGTACGGTTGTGATAGAGCTTATAGACTTCCGTTTTCACTTCCGCCGGAAAGCACACCCGGTGCAGCTCGTAGCCCCGTTGGAGCCCGCGAACCACTTCGCTAACCTCGGTGATCTCTCGTATGCGAGGATTCGAGTAGCCGTCTTCGACGTAAATTCGACTCTTCGGTTCGGCGCCTTCCGCCGTGTAATAGTTGTAGTACGGTACATCGCTCGCGCGATCTTCGATGAAATAGTAATCAGGATCGTAGCCGGCCTGGATGACACAGTCTCGCGCATTCGACAAAAAATCCGAGCGCTCAGTCTCCGGCATATCGAGGTCGATCGCTTTAAACAGGCGCCGGCCAGTGAATCGCTTACTTAGATCGGCGAGTATTCCATCAGATGAACGCTGCCACTGTTTGACGTGAAATAAAACGTCAGAGTCGTCCACTTCAAGATACTCAGTGATTGTCAAAGAACTTCGACGCAGCACTTTTTCAAACGCCGTGTCCGGCGCGTACCAGACCGGCTCACCCGTTTCGAGAAGCTTCAACGCGCGCCGTAATATTGCGCGTAAGACTGCTTCGGCTGAACGCAGCGTACGGTGAAAATAAACCTGCCGAAACATGTAGTAGCGAGCCTGCAAGTATTCCTCTACTGCATAAAGCCCTCGTGCTGCGACGTAAATACGATCGTGCTCCTCGTCTATTGCCAGCGCATTAATGATCCACTCGAGATCGTAGATTCCATACTTGGCGCCGGTCATCAACGAATCGCGCAGCAAGTAGTCCATTCGATCTACGTCGAGCTGGGACGAAACGAGTTGGGCCAACGCTGCCGGATGAAACTTACCTTCAATAATCGCCGCCACTTTCGCCGGTAATTCCGCGGAGTAGGAGCGCAGGAGTTGGCCGATTTCCGTCGCTTCACTGAGTACCACGTCAACGGTCCATTTTTCGTGATGGAGGCCGAGTACTTTTTCCATGACATGAGAAAACGATCCGTGGCCAACGTCGTGAAGCAAGGCGGCCGCGCGCGCGGCGGCTCGATCCTGCGCGTTGATTAAATGCTTCTCGCCAAGCCGATCGAGCACTCGGCTCATGAGGTGGAACGCGCCTAAGGAGTGAGTAAAGCGAGAATGCTCTGCGCCCTGGTAAGTGTAGAGTCCTAAACCGAGTTGCTTGATGCGTCGCAGTCTTTGAAATTCCGGAGTGTCGATCAAACGCATCATGAGCTCGCCTTCATCGGTGTCGGTGCGAAGGCGAATGATGTTGTGAACCGGATCGCGATAGATACGTTCGGACATCTTGGGGATTTGTTAATACCCGTAAAAGGACTGAAAGGCAATGTGACAACGGTAAGAACTCGATAAAAACCGCGTAACAGACGAGGGCATTACACCAACTTGAGGCCGGTTGTGATTTATGGATTGTTCCCAATATTTTGGATTTTTCGGGCCTCTTAACGCATAGCGAGACACCGCTAAATGTCTGGGCTCATTAGATATAGCTGACTGAACCCTTGCGGGCATAAGAATTGCGAAACGACCTGCCAAGAGTTTTTTACGACAGTTAGTTTCGGAATTTTTAAGTGCCGCGAAGATTAAGGAACAGGGTATCTCCCCCAGCGGCACTCTCCAGCATCAAGAAAGGACAGCAAAAAATGAAGAATGTTTTAAGGTTGTTTATGATCCTGTGCATTGCACTTGCCGGTACGGCGGTGTTTGCGCAGGATACTTTGACCACTGGGTCGATTTCGGGCGACGTTGTCGACTCGCATGGTGGTGTGGTCCCGGGCGTTGCAGTAAAAGTAAGTGGCGCCCTCGGTGAGCGCACAACTACTACGAACGATCAGGGCCATTACGAAATTGGGAACCTGGTTCCCGGTTCCTACACGGTCCGAGCTGAAAAAACAGGTTTCAAGGCCGGCGAAGTAACAAACGTCGTGGTACTGGTTGGTAAGACCACTACTGCCAAAGTTTCTTTGCAGGCAGGAAATATTTCTGAAGTTGTCACCGTCACCGGCGGTGGAGAAAATATCGACCAGGGAAGCACGGCAACGAGCTCAAACCTGAACGATCAACTCTTCTCCAACATCCCCGTCGCGCGAGGCATTGCGAGCTTGTTTTACCTGGCGCCGGGAGCGTCGGACGGTCTCGGAGGCGGTCACGATAATCCGTCAATTTCTGGCGGTTCTGCGCTAGATAACTTGTATGTCGCCGACGGCGTGAACATCACTGACTCAGCTTTCGGCGGCATCGGCACGTTCTCGCGTGTCTTTGGTGCGCTCGGCACCGGTATCAACACCTCCTTCATCAAAGAAGTGCAGGTGAAGACTGCGGGTTTCGAGCCTCAGTATGGTCAGTCTCAAGGCGGCATTGTCAACATCATTACGCAGTCTGGTGGTAATGAGTATCACGGCGCCGTTTATGGCTTCGGCCAGCCAAAAGCGTTCGAAGCAACAAGGAAGCAACCGGACGATGCGCCCCGCAAGGGCACAACCGGAAAGTTGCTGCATCAAGAAGGATATGACATTGGAGCTGACCTCGGCGGTTACGTGCCAGGAGCGCGCAACAACCTGTTTTTCTTCGGATCATTCAATCCGACTGTGAGACGGGACATCGTTCGCGGCGCTGAGAAGAACGCGCTTAGCACGGTGGACTCAGGCCTGAGAATTATCCGCGGCCCTGCTTTTGCCAATCGCACGCGCACCCTTAACTACGCGGCGAAAGCCGAATGGTTGGTTACCCCCAACCATCAGATCACATTCTCGATCTTTGGCGATCCGTCGAAGACGAATAAATCCACGTTTAGGAGTCTGGCGACCGACAACACGACGGCCGACAGTATCCTTGACTTTGGTACCCGTAACATCGCTCTCAGATATAACGGCACCTTGTCGCCAACTCTGACGTTTAATGCTTCGTTAGGTTTCGGCAGGTCTCGCTTCAGTGAGACCGGTTTTGACAACTTCAACCAAATCACGGATCGGCGCCAATCTGATGCGGGTAATATTGTAGCCTTCGCTGGTGCGGGTCCAGCGCGCGGCAACTTCAGCGCGATCGGCGCAGGCTTCTTCGAGCCAACTCTCAGCCAGAGCAAGCGCGCCGAGTTTAACCTGTCCAAGACACATTCTATGTGGGGACAGCACACACTCGGTTTGGGGTACACATTTCAGCGTGGCTCTTACGATGGCACACGCGATCGGAGCGGACCGAAATGGACCGTCCCAGCGGGAAATGGTCTAGCTACGGGGACAACTGCCAACGTTCAATTCCGTATACGTTATCGAGCGACCACGGGAGGTGGCACCAATCCACTTTTCCCGGTACTACTAACAGATGGCTCTACGGCGCTGGTGCCCATTCGCCTTCAGGTGATTCGTGGCGAGTTTGGCGATCCGAGCTTTACCACTTCGTCGAACTACCACGCTGCTTATGCCATGGATACCTGGCGCTTCAACAAATACATCACTGGCCTGTTCGGTATGCGATGGGAGCAGGAACGGATGGTAGGCAGCCCAGGTCCGAGCGGTAAACGTGCACACTATACGCTTACGGATCAGTGGGCCCCGCGTCTGGGCGTGACGGTTGATCCCTTCGGTAAGGGAAAGACGAAAGCCTTCTACAACTATGGCCGGTTCTTTGAATATCTGCCATTGGATTTGGCGGAACGTTCGCTGTCAGCGGAAAAGGACTGGACGGGTGGCTTGTTTGTACCCGATTTCACAGTTAACGGCGCCGGACAGCGCATCGCGGTCATCAACCAGTTCGGTACGGTTAATCCGATTATCGATGCTGCGCATCAGATCGCCCCTGGCACCGTTTCCGCGCAAGATCCAGCTAATCCGTTTGCACCGGGAACGAAGCTGGGTTTCACCGATGAACACACCTTCGGCTTTGAGCAACAGTTGCCGAAGAATTTCACGTTCTCAGCGCGCTACATTAATCGCAAAGCGAAGCGGATAATTGAAGATGCAGCCATTCTCTCGCCGGAGGCTGCGCTGTCCTGTGATTATCCGGATTGCGGCACGTTCTTCATTAATCAAGTGTATGCGATTTCCAATGTCAGCAAGCATTTGGACGCGTTCACCAATCTCGTGCCCTTCCAATTCACACCGACGTTAGACGCTGGGGGGCTCATTACCAACACCCCGGCTGCCTGCGCCAGCACTTTGGGTCAGCCCAATTACTTGTACTGGACGGGCAGCGGACCAGGTGTCTGCTTTGCTCAGACTGGCATTGATCCCGCCACGGGCGACACATTTGTCGTTCCCGACGGAAAGCCCGATGGGTTCCCGGATGCAGTGCGCAATTACAAGGCGCTCGAAATCGAACTCAATCGCCGCTTCTCGAACGGGTGGCAGGGGTTCTTTAACTGGCGCATTGCCAAGCTCGAGGGGAACTTTGAGGGTCACTTGCGCAACGATAACGGTCAGACTGATCCTGGTATCAGCTCGCTGTTTGACTTTACAACAGGAGACTTGAACCTGCTCGGAGATCAGTTTGCCATTGGCCCGCTTAACAGCGATCGCAGGCACATTGTAAACGTGTATGGCAGCTACAATTTCGGAAAAGAGCGCGGCTGGCATACACTGAACGGGCTGAACCTCGGTCTAAACACGCACTTCGAGACAGGCCTCCCAATCAACAGCCTCAATCCGCATCCGGTTTACTTGAATGCGGGCGAGGTTCCAGTTGGTGGACGCGGCTCCTTGGGTCGTACGCCGAGCTACTTCCGGCTCGATCTTCACTCGGATTACTCGTGGGCCATCACGGAGAAGTCGAAGTTGAAGTTCGTGGCTGACTTCTTCAACGTTTTCAACAGCCAGAGAGTTCGGCGCGTAGACGATTTCAAGGCGCTGGACTTTGTGGCGGGCCAGAACCCACCAAATGTTGACTTCCTGAAACCACGGGCTTTCTACGCTCCGTTCAATATGAGGTTGGGTGTCAGATTTGAATTCTAATTCGATTCGGTAACGAATCTTTTCATAGGGAGGGGAGCAATCTCCTCCCTATTCTTTTTTTTGAACAAATAAGCTAAAATTCACCCTCCCCGAAGCTGTAGGATCGTTGGCAGGAGTACGACCATGTTTCGCCTTCTTTTCCGCTCTATCGTTCTTCTTTCTTTTCTTATTCTGGCGATAGCCAGTCAAGCTCAACGAACTCCACGCATTTCGCCGATTCCCTTACAAATAAGTGGTCAGGTTCGTTACGCGCCAGGAGGTCGTCCCGCCGAATTTGTACTCGTAAGGGTAGAGAGGTTCGGAGGCGGCGTGGATGGAGAGATTAGTACGGACCGCTCTGGCAGGTTCATGATCACCGGGCTGGCGCCTGAGCTCTATGTAGTGTCAATCCGGACACCTGGTTTTAGAGAAACGTCGCAACAGGTTGATCTCAGGCAGCAGATAACGGATTACGTGCAGCTAACGTTGGTCACCGAAGAAAATGGCTCTTCGTTGTCGAACCATCCCGGTGTGCTCGATGCAAACGTCCCTCATGTTGCGCTCGCCGAGTTCGAAAAAGGTCGCGACGCCCTGTTACAGACCAACAATGCCGCAGTTGGTATCCTGCATCTCGAAAATGCCGTAAGGATATATCCCCGGTATTTTGAGGCTTTGTTACTACTGGGAACTGCCTACATGGACCAGGCGGATTGGGAAAAGGCGGAACACGAGCTGGCGCGAGCATTGGAAATCTACCCCAAGGCTGCGAATGCTTTATTTGCGCTTGGCGAGCTTTATCTCAAAGAGAAAAAAGACGCAGAGGCGGAAAAGGTTCTGCTTCGGGGGTTGCAGATTGAGGATCGATCATGGCAAAGCCATCTCAGTTTGGGTCACGTTTATTGGAGCATGGCTGCAAAGTTCAGTGATGAAGCGCACTACCGACCGTTGCTTGAGAAATCGTACGTGCAGGCAAGACGAGCACTGGAACTTAAGCCCGATCTGGCTGCGGCCCATTTGTTAAAGGGCAACCTGTTATTCAAGGCAAGGCGTTTCGAAGAAGCGCTGCATGAGTTTGAAGAATACGTTCGCCTAGATCCCGACGGTCAGTTTGTCGATCAGACGCGCGCGCTGGTTCAAAGGATTAAGGTTGCGCTGGCTGAGCCGAAAAGGTCTTGAAGACCCAGGTCACACCCATCGAGAAGATTCATAGGAGTAAGTCCTTCAAGCTCCCAGAGCTAACAGACATTAACAAACAAAACCATTCTCGTTCTAAAGGAGAAACATCGCATGCGTCCTAAATTGTTTCGTACCGTCTTAATTTTCGGTTTGGTACTGCTCGCGCCGTCGCAGTTGTCGGCACAAGAAAGCCGCGCTCAACCTCAAACTCTAAGCGGTCAAATAACTGGGCAGGTTCGCTACGTTGAGGGCAATCGGCCCGCCCTTAACATTTTCGTCTCCTGTGACTCATTCACTCTCGGCAACTGCGGGCAGGTGATGACAGACCAGAGCGGCAGGTTTCGCTTTTCCGGCTTGGCGCCTACGCAGTTCGTCATTACGGTGCGCGCGCCGGGCTATATTGAACAAAGGCAGAACGTAGAGTTGCTAACTTCGCCGAGCGCCTATTTGCAGTTTCAACTGAGATCAGATGGATCTGCGACACCTGCTGCGCCGGGGTCTGTCATGGTCGACGCGAATGTGCCGGCCGCCGCGAAGAAGGAATTTGATCAAGCGGCGGCGCTGGTCGCCGCAGGCAAAAAGGAAAGCCTCGAGGAGGCTGTCCTTCATTTGGAAAGAGCAGTCAGCATTTATCCGCAGTTCATTCAGGCTAATCTAATGCTGGGAACGGCGTACATGGATCAGGCTCAGTGGGATAAGGCTGAAAAGATCCTTAAGCGAACGGTGGAGCTCGACCCAAGAGCAGCGAACGCCTTGTTTGCGCTTGGCGAACTTTATCTGAGACAGAAAAAGGACGAGGATGCTGAAAAGACTTTACTGCAGGGATTGCAATTAGAGGATCATTCTGCCCAGGGACACCTCAGTCTGGCCCGCGTCTATTGGAGCATGGCTTCAAAGATTAAGGACGACGCGCAGGCAAGACCCTATCTCGAAAAAGCTTACGATCAGGTCAAGAAGGCTTTGGAGCTGAATCCTAATTTGGCCCAAGCGCATTTGCTTAAGGGCAATTTGCTATTGCGTGTTCGCCGCGCGGCGGATGCTCAACATGAGTTTGAAGAGTACTTACGTTTAGAGCCGAAGGGGGCAGTAGCCGAGCAGGCCCGTGTTACTGTTGAGAAGATAAAGAAGGCGTTGGAGACGCAACCGAAACCTTAACTTTCTTAGCAAAAAAAGAGGCCGCAAGTATTCTGGCTTGCGGCTCTTTCTTTTTGCTTCCCACAAACGCACGATCAGCTGGCGCTAAAGTCCAGCAGGTGCCCCAACTTTTCTTTCTTGGTTCTAAGATAAGCTCCAGCTTGTTCGGGCTGCTCCACCTGTATTGACACTCGCTCGACGATCTTTAGGCCCGCTTCCTCGAGGGCGCGAAGCTTGAGCGGATTATTTGAGATAACCCGCACCTGGCAAAGTCCGAGATCGAAGAGAACCTCAGCGCATTGCTTGTAGTCGCGCAGGTCTACCGCCAACCCCAGTTGCTCGTTTGCTTCTACCGTGTCGGCCCCTTTGTCCTGAAGAGCGTAGGCGCGAATCTTGTTTAGGATACCAATACCGCGGCCTTCCTGCTGTTGATAAACGATGGCACCACGCCCTTCATGCTCAATCATTTTCATCGTCTCGTGCAACTGCTGACCACAATCACATTTGGTCGAACCAAACACGTCACCGGTCAAACACTGCGAATGAATCCGTACCAGCGTAGGCGTATCGCGGCGCATCTCCCCTTTGAAAAGAGCAACAAACTCTTCGTCGCTAACAAGCGATCGATAACCCGCGATCTGAAAATCGCCCCATTCGGTTGGGAGGCTCGCGGTGGCGACCCGTTCCACGGACAGGCCTTCTTCGGAGGAGCATTTGGTGGTTGGTACTTCTCTCAACAAAGTTTCCTTTCTAATACCGACAACTAATGTCTTGCCTATGATTTTATAGGAGCAAGGCCACAAGCGCTACAACAGACCCTTAGTGGAGCGCATTCCCTCCCCATTTTTGCCTAAGGATCAACATTACATTGCGACAGCATTCTCCGCGAGCTAAGATACGATGTGTGCCATCCCCTGCGGGTATAGTGGTCAACTATCGGTTATCTCCTAAGCCCAGATTGATGCCCATCCAAGACGCTAACGAAGACGGATCCGAGTCAACTCAGCTGCGGCCAGCCAATCGCGGCGTCAAGTCTGCTCAAAAGGAACGGCGGCCAGCGCTGGTTTCTCTTCGTGGGGAGTTGATGGCTGTCCCGATTCCGCTGGAGCGGGATCAGGTTATTATTGGTCGCGCTATCGAAGCTGATGTCCGACTCAATGATTCAAGGGCCTCGCGCCTCCACGCGCGGATTTCCAGCACTCTGGATGCGAAAACCAACCACACTAACTACGTCATCACTGATCTCGGATCCACCAACGGTACGTTGGTTAATGGCGAGTTGATCATGGAGGTGCCACTGAGCGACGGAGATAAGATCGTTATTGGTGATCACCTTTTCCGTTTTGACATGCTGGATGAGATTGATCGTGAATTTCAACAGCAGATCCATCGTTTGATCGCGCACGACGAACTCACCGGATTACTTACCAGCAAGTCTTTCTTTTCAGAACTGCGACGCGAGGCGGCACGCGCCGAAGCAGACTCGCGCCCTTTCTGTGTGCTAATGATGGACCTGGACCACTTCAAGGAAGTTAACGACACATTTGGCCATCTCGTTGGCAGCAGAACGCTGGAAGAAACTGGTCGGGTTATTAAGGAGGCGTTGCGAGCGGGTGATGTCGCATCTCGTTTTGGCGGTGAGGAGTTTGCAGCTTTCCTGCTGGACGCCAACTATGCCCAGGGCTTGGTTGCCGCCGAGCGTGTGCGACTTGCCGTTGAACAGGAGGAGTTTCCGGTCATTCGGATTAACTCACCAGACGGTCAGGCGACGCACCGTATCACGATCAGCATCGGCGTGGCTGCATTTCCCGACGATGCGACCGATCCGATTCATTTGGTAGAGTTGGCCGATTCCGCGCTCTATCGGGCTAAACGTAGCGGTCGAAATCGAATCTGCGCTTATCGCCCCTCCCTGGCCGTCACCGAAGGGCCATTGCCTCCCAGGCGGCCGTAGTGAGCAACTGCCTAAGACAAGTCTCCGTCTAAGACGTGTTTATGAAACGCCGAACCTTGAGCAGCGTGTAACCTGCCGGGACCAAACGCCCGGTTTGACCTCAGTTGCACCCTATTAATTGAGGCGTGTATGCTTCTTTCGTAAAGTTTGGTTGGGAATCAATGCCTACAAAACTCAATCTCGCGAGCAAACCCTTCAGCAATCGCTCACTTCCGTGGGCGGTAGCGACTGTAATTATTGCCGTATCCTTAATATCTCTGGTTTTCATCGTGCGAGCCACCAGACAAGCCAGAGCGCAAGGCGATTCTGTTCAAAAAGACATTAATAATCTCAGTCAGCAGGAACACGATCTTCGTCAAAAGGTTCAAGCAGTAAAGAACTCCCTAACAACCGAGCAAATGCAAACTCTCAGCGCTGCGCACACGCTGGTCGATCGAAAGCATTTCTCATGGTCGCGTTTGTTTGCCGATTTGGAGTCCGCATTGCCGGGGAATGTGCGGGTCAAAAGAATCGCCGTCCGTGGAGTGGCAACCAGAGGAGACGAAACGCTTGCAGAATTGGAACTGACGGTGGTAGCGAAGGCTCCTCAGACGGTGACTGACATGATCGCGGAGATGGATCGTGGCGGCATTTTCCATGCAGAGCTGCGGGCTCAAAATCTGCAACGTGGACGGGGCGAAAGCGGCGCTGAATATGAGTTGTTCGTCGTATATCGACCGCGGGCCGGATCGTCTGCCGACGACGTCGCTTCAACCTCGGCAGTGCCATCCGCGGGCCGTGTCCGCGAAGGAGGTGCGTAATGAGCGAACAAGCGCCGCCCACTCGTCGCGGAGTAAATCGCGAGCGCATACGCGAGAGTCTAAGAACTATCTCCTTTGCTCGCGAAAGGCGCGTTATCGGGCCCGCTGAGATCGTTGCACTAGCCGGCAGCCTTCTAATCTTAGTGCTCGTTGTTGTGAGCTATCTTTATTTCCTGTTGCCCGCTAACTCTCGGCTCGATGCGCTTCAGTCGGAACGATCGCGCCTCCAAACGCAGTTGCGAGACGCGAAAGACGTATTTCACCAGGGCGAAACTACCGAGGCGGTCGTACAGAAAATCACTCAAAGCCTCGACTATTTTGAGAGTCAACAACTGCTGGGAGTCGATCGCGGCCGCATGGCCCTCTACGATAGTCTCAACGTACTAATTCGCAAAAACGGGCTACGTAATACCTCCGGCCCCACCTATACGCCGCTTGAGGCCGCCGCGTTGAAGACGGGGTCAACTGGAACGAAATCAGCCAACACGAAGTGGCAGAGCATTTACCCCGGCATCGCTATCAGCGTGACAGTTGAAGGCCAGTATCAGAATCTTCGTCACTTCATTCGCGACCTGGAGTTGAACAAGCAATTTGTCATTATCAATAGCGTTGAGTTGGAGCGGTCTACTGAAACGAATAGCTTGCCTACAGCCGAGGGTGAACCTTCAGGCACGCCGCGTGGATCTCTGGTTAGTCTGCGTCTGGAAATGTCGACTTATTTCCAGCGTGGTTCGGTTGAAAACGCAGGCAACGTGGTCGTTCGTTAAGAAATGTTATGCAGGTAAGTGACATTAGAAATCCGGGTGAACGGAATAAACTGATCCTCGCGGGGGGCTTGGGGATCGTGGCCATCCTGTTCTTGTGGTGGACGTTTTTTGGCTTTGGCGGTAGTTCTAATAAGGTGGCGTCTCGGCCGGCGGGCCAATCTTCGCCTGCGTTGACCGCCAAGGGCACAACGGCAAAAGCTGCGCCCCAAACAGTCGTAGATTTCAAAGAAGCCACCTTGGACGAGTTGCGGCCTGTTCCGGTGAGCTACCCATCAGTTTCGGCGCAGGAGCCCAAACGCAACATATTTGTCTACTATGAGCCCCCTCCTAAA
>Ga0137409_10002877_pt1 | contig 18267 bp, 7 predicted proteins | sample CZODoug1_16funga_FD_122059 | JGI IMG/M metagenome (GOLD analysis project Ga0137409, IMG submission 122059) | Vadose zone soil fungal communities from Angelo Coast Range Reserve, California, USA - CZODoug1_16fungal (Hybrid Assembly) | ecosystem: Environmental > Terrestrial > Soil > Vadose zone... | reverse complement strand
GACGAATGCCGGCAAACGTTCTCGACGCCGGCCTTTTTTTGATTTTTCGTGCGCTAGTGCAAGCCCTTCGGGATGGGCGGATAACAAAAGTTGCATGATCCGCAGGCGAGGTTCTGTCCCCATCGCCGCAAGCATGTCGGCATAACGCGTGATTTGCTCAAGCCTGTTGAGCCGCCTGAAATCGTTTCCCGAGCGGACCGCCCCTGTGTTTCGTTGACTTGAAAAGACCAATCCAGTACCTTATCGCCCGGAACAAACCCCACTTACATCGCACGGCAGCGTAAGGTCGGAGTTTCGGAGACCGCGCAGGTTCCAGGACTTCGATTTTGCGTCCTGGTTTTGGTCGAGCGTTCCCGTTGAAGCGCTCGATCCTGGCACGAAGCCACTCGAATTTGTTTGAAATGGCGACAAAGGAGGACGGTATGGTGTCGAAGGCGCGGATGGTCCTTGCGGGCCTTTTATTGGTCACGATGGCGGATCTAAGTTTTGCTCAACGCACCACGGCGACTTTCGCGGGAATCGTTACGGATCCATCAGGAGCCGTCTTGCCTGGAGCAGAAGTGCAAATGCTCAATGAGGGCACCTCTGCTGTGACGCAGCAGCTGACAGGCGAAACGGGAGAATTCATATTTAGCTTTGTGCCGGTCGGCAGTTACACACTGAAGATCGGAATGCCGGGGTTCAAGACTTACGAAGGGCGGGGCATCCCGCTGGGCGCGTCACAAAACGTGCGACGGACATACGTTCTCGAGGTCGGCAACATTACGGACAATGTGACCGTCACGGGCGAAGCGCCGATGGTCAACACACTGTCTCCCGAGCAGCGGTTCAATCTTGAAACGCTCGAGGTCAGGAATCTGCCGATGATCAACCGCAATATCACGAACGTTCTTACTGTCGGGTCCGGGCTGACCAAGGGAGAGGCAACCGCCAACGGCTTTGGCGGAAACCGTTTCAGGCTGAACGGGCTCGGCGGCACCTCGATGACCGTCACGGCCGATGGAACAGACGCCAGCGGCCACCCGGGCGAGGGCTCGCTGAGCCTGTACGGCAGTTATAACAAAATCGACGTGATGAGCGCGGAATCGGTTTCCGAGGCACAGGTCGTCAAGGGCGTCATCCCGGCAGAGTATGGTTCGGCAATGGCGGGCAGCGTCAGCCTGATCATGAGGTCGGGCACGAACCAATGGCACGGCAGCCTGTTTCATCGGTATGAAGGCTCCGTGCTCTCGGCCCGTAGTCCGATCCTCGCTCGTCAACCCAACTCAGTGTGGAACCAGTTCGGAGGTTCCCTGGGAGGGCCCATCAAGAGAGACCGGGCCTTTTTCTTTTTTGCATACGAAGGCTATCGCCAGCGGACGACAGTAGCCACCACTCCCATTGTCCCGACACCATATTTTCGCGACATCATGATGAGGTCGCTGCCGTTCCCGGAGACGAAGATTATGTTGGATTACTACCCGCTTCCCAACCAGCCTTACGCTCCTACAGATCTCCTGGCCCGGTGGATCGGTTCAGGAGTCCGGCAGAATGATGACGATCACGTCGATTTCAAAACCGATTATCTGGTCGGTGGCGGCAACTTCTATTTAACGTTCTCCGGAGGACATCCTTACCAGGTCAACGCCAATCTCCAGCCCCTGGATCCGCTGATTGTCAACGTCAAAGCGCGCCGCGCAAGCGCGAACTACGTGATCGGCAGGGGACGCTGGACCTCGTCGACCCGCGCCGGATACAACCAGAACTTTCAGAACAAATACGAGAAGTTGTGGCTGGAAAAAAATCCCGCCAAACCCGAAACGATTCCGGGTTGGCAGTCGGTTCCGACAATTTCGTATCCGGGTATGACGGGTCTCAACAGGGAGAAGCGTAATTGGGGCGCCATACCGAGCTGGTCTCTCGATCAACAGGTCGCCCTCCTCAGCGGAACGCACTCCTGGAAGTTTGGAGGCTCCCTCAATCTCATACAGGGCGGAACGCCGGATTCGGAGTCCGGGCTGGTCACCTACCAGAACCTGCAGGATCTCATGCAGAATGAGCCGGCCTCGGTCCTGTTTAACGGCGGTCAGCCGGCGTTCTGGTCACGGATGGTCAACTTCGGGTTCTTCCTGCAGGACGACTGGCGAGTGAACCGAAAACTGGTCCTCAACCTGGGAGCCCGCTACGACCGCTATGGTCATTACGTCGGTTATACCCGCTACGACAGTCAACCCGCTGGCCTGTTCAACATGGATGGATTGATCGATGCGGTGAACTTCGCTTGGGGCCCACCGCGCGATCCGCTGAAGCCGTTTGAGAACGACAACCTCAGCATCGGGCCCAGATTCGGTTTCGCTTACACCGCCGACAGCCGGGGTGACTTCGTCGTGCGAGGCGGTTTCGGTGTCAATTTCCAGGGCTTCGATCTGCAATCGTACGAAACGCAGGTAACAAGACCCTTTATTCCTCGCACCCGCACGTTTACCAGGGCGGAGTCCGCCGCCCTCGGCCTGAAGTGGCCTTTCTACGGCGGTGATATTGCGGACCGGGTTGCAACCGAAGCCAGGGCCAGGCCTCAACTGGCATCCGCTACGCGCGATAATCCGCAGACGAAGCCTCCCTATGCGATGAATTACACTCTGGGATTTCAGCGCGCGCTGACATCGTCGCTCGTGCTGGAGAGCGCATTCGTCGGGACGCGCGGAGTGAAGTTCAACATGACCAGGACGGGGAATCAAATTGACCGCATTACGGGACTGCGTCCCAACCCGAACGATATCCAGGTCAGCTATATCGACAATTCCCAGCAGACGAATTTCAATTCCTGGCAGACATCGCTGAGACAACGGCCGACCCATGGATTGTTGTACAACGTGCATTACACCTGGGGGAAAGCTCTGTCCTACACAGGCGGTGACACCGGCCATGGGTCCTATGGCGATACGCGCGGCGGCATCGAAGACTTCGGTAATGTGAAGATCGAGCGCAGCCTCTCCACCGGCGATGTTGCGCATAGCGTCGTCCTTGACTGGGTCTATCAGGCTCCCACACCTTTCGCCAACTCGGTGCTGGCCAGAAACGCGCTGGGAGGCTGGCAGATTTCCGGGATCTGGAGATCTTCAAGTGGAGTCCCCATCCCCATTACTCAGACAGGCGGGCGCCCGGATATTCTGGACATCCACAACGCTGTAAATCAGAACTGTTGCAGCTACGGAAACCTGCAGTATCTGAATCCGGCGGCCTTCCAAGCGGTGGAAATCAGCCGCGCCTCCAACCGGACGATCCGGCGCGGGCAGGCCGGACCCGCCCCGCTGCGAGGCCCCGGGAGCAGCAACATGGACCTCTCTCTGGGAAAGCAATTCTCGCTGGGAGAAAGCAGGAATCTCGAATTCAAGGCGGACCTGCTGAATGCGCTCAATCACACGCAGTACACGGACATTTCAACCAACCTGGCCAATATTGAGTTCGGCCAGGCGATTGCGACCAAACCTGCTCGTGTGATTCAGCTTCAGTTGCGACTGGCGTTCTGATGAAAAGGGGAACCAGCCGCGGATTACGCGAGCCGTTGAGCGGCGTGTCGCGAAGGCATCTCAATCGGTGAAAACTCTGAAGTTGAGCTTCCAGCGTGTAGGCGCCGGCTAAAGCCGGCGCCTACACGTTAGAAGATGAACTTCAGAGCAAGTTGGACGAACCGTGGATTGACAGCGGTCGTTGAAATTCGTCCGAAGTCGCTGCTGTTGAAATCCGTGGCAGGGTTACTGAAATTGGCCGTGTTGAACAGGTTGAAGAATTCCGAACGGAATTCCAGACTCTTGTTCTCGAAACCTAACGGAATCGTTTTCACGATGGATATGTCTGTGTTCCTCTGGCCCGGACCATCAATAATGCTGACGCCCATATTTCCAAAACCAGTGGCCCTTCCGTCATCCCCCACTACGGCCGGTGTTGTAATACAGCTGGTGTTGAAATATTGCTTCAGCCTGTCCTGCGTCCGGCCGGAGGTTCCCAGATCGGCGTAAGTGCAACCCGCCTTGAGTGAGGCGCGGTCGGTCGTTTTGCCCCGGACGTTGTTGGTATTGGTGTAAGAGATCGTCATCGGCGTACCGCTCTGAAGTACGGTCACGCCCGACAGGACCCATCCGCCAGCCACTTTTCGAATGAAGCTATCGCTGGCCCCGAGTCCCGGCAACTGGTAGACATAGCTCAGGACGAATCGATGATCGCGGCCGGTCTCAGACCTCCCGTAGGCCTGCTTCTTTCCCGCCGCTGGGTCTCCGAGGTGTATGCCCTTCGCCCCGGCATATGTGAGGAAAGCCCGGTTCCCATCCAGATCCATAGTCCTCGCGAACGTGTAGGAAGCCATCATCTGGAGACCGCGGCTCATCCTTTTGGTCAGGCTTGCCTGAAGGCCGTTGTACCAGAACGCCCCGGAATTTCCGACCAGGTCGATTCCCATTGGTGTAAAACCGAGGATCGGAACACGGAGTCGCGCATTCGCCACCGTATTGGTCGTGACACCCCGGATGGGATTGGAAGGACTTGCCAGCATAGCGCTGTTCGTCGGAGTGGACGAGATCATGTGTAATCCTCGGCTACCGACATAACCCACTTCCATCAACAGGTTTTGTGCCAGTTCACTTTGGATGTTCAAGCCGTACTGGTGCGTGACCGGCGGCCGGTAACTCATCTCCATTCCGCCCATGCTCTGGTTAGTGGTTGGTGAATAGGGGTCTCTGGACCACACGATCTTGTTTTGGCACGATTTCCAGGTTCCGCCACCGCAGACCGTCCTGTTGGGAGGAAGCGGAACGAACGGGTTCTCAAGCGTGAAATTCACCGCGTTAACTCCGCTGAGTCCCTGGCTGCCGCTGCCACGAATGGCATTATCGAGGTTCAAAGGACCGGCGTCGCCGCTGATATGGCTGTAATACATGCCATAGCCGCCGCGTAAAACCAGTCGATTCGAGTCGGGAAGGATCTGCCACGACAAACCGAAGCGGGGGGCGAGGTTGTTCTGTCCTTGACCATCGATTGTGACTTTGGTTTTGCTTCTGATGGAACCGGGGGGAATGCCTTTGGAATTGGGGAACTGAGCCTCGCAGCAGAAGTGGCCACCTGTAATAATAAAGCCCTGAAAGGTGCCCGATGCCGGCGGGTCGGGATTGGCTCGATACGGATCGAATGTTGCAGCGTTGCCCAGAGGATCCGATACATCACCCAGGCGTTCATACCGCAGCCCGACATTCAGCGTCAGCCGTGAGCTGACCTTTATATCGTCCTGGATGTAGGCATTGCCATCCCACAGACGCATCGTGTTGAAACGCTCATTGGCATAACCATAGCTGGAGGCATTGATATTGCTGAACTGCGTGCCGTTCTGCGCTCCGCTCAGGCCCAACAGGAAATCCGGGAAACTGAGGAAAGTGAGAGCGGAAGCGCCGCCCTGGCCATTCAGGTCCAGTCCCAGCCTCATCACGCCGCCGCCGAATCGAAGAGTATGTTTTCCGACAATGTAGGAAAGGTTGTCCGAGACCTGGTACACCCACTGCGGATAATTGATCATCGTACCGACAGTCGCGCGGTAAGAACCGGTGATCAGTATCCCGGGGTCGGTATCCTGTACCGGGGCAAAAACGCCGACGTCGGACCATTTGAAAGGCGCAGAAAAGTACGGGCCGTTAAACGTGCGCGTCACGCCGCCGCGCACTTCGTTGAACACGTTTGGGCCGAAAACGTAGTTGTGGGCCAGCGAAGCGACCAGAAACCTCGTGTTTGAATACTGCGGAAATCCTGGAACATTCGCGGTGGCGTCGCCAAACGTCGCCGTCTGTTTACTCGTCGCGTAGAATCCGCGTGCCACAAACTTGCTTTTCTCTGTCTGCAGGAAATCCAAATTCATCATGCCCTGGTCTTCCCCAAACGAGCACGGCTTCCTGGTTACCGAAAAACCCTGGCGGGCGAAAGGCTGACTGCGATCGATCACCTGCGGGGTGGGAAATAGATAGCCAGGGCCGTCAGGGCTCTTGAGGTTCAGTATGCGAAGCGCGACCGGATTGATATTAGAGCCGTCCGCCTTGATCGCCACGCCTCCATTCTGGCCGCTCTGTCCTGCGAACAACCCGCCTAACGCGGCGGCCGATCGATCATCGGTCAGCGGCGGGCCGGTGATGCTCGCGCTGCAGGATACCTTCAGTTTTCCAGCCACGAGTGCGTTGTACTGCTTTGTCCCCTGATAAGACGTGAAGAAAAATAGCTTGTCCTTTTTGATCGCGCCTCCGAAGGTTCCTCCGTATTGGTTCTGCCGAACGACCGGTTTCCTTTGTCCGGCGAGGTTAAAGAAGAAATCATTCGCGTTCAGCGCTTCATTGCGGAAAAACTCGAAGAGCGTGCCGTGAAAGTCATTCGTTCCGGATTTCGTGATGATGTTCACACTGGCGCCGGCATTCCTTCCGAATGAAGCATCCGCCAGACCGGTCTGCGCCTTGAACTCCTGAATGGTGTCCGGATTGGGCACGGGCGCGCCCGGAGTCAACCCGCCGCCACTCTGCTGAAAATCGTTCGCATCCAGACCGTCGATCTGGTAGTTGTGGTCGGACGTCCGGCTTCCATTGACGGTGGTCTTTCCGATCGAGATCCCTCCGCTGCCACGACCAATTTCGCCGGCATTCGTCACGTCGGTCGTAATACCCGGCGAGAGCGCAAGAATCTGAGTGAAGTTCCGGCTAACCAACGGAAGGCTCACCACGGCCTGTTGGCCGAGGACGCGCCCCAATGCGCTGCTCTCGCGTTGTACCATCTCGGGAGCCGCTTCCACCGTAACCGTTTCCGCCACAGCGCCGACTTCAAGCTGGATGTCCAGGCGCGTGGTTTCTGTGACCGTGATCCGAACGCCGGAGCGAACGGCCGTTTTGAATCCCGGCAACGCTGCTTCCAGACGATAGGTGTTTGGGGAGAGTTGCGGAAACGAATAGTTGCCGTTTTCTCCTGAGACCGCAGTTCGCACCTCTCGAGTTGCTTCATTGGTAAGGGTCACTCCCACGCCCGGTATTACCGCACGCGTGGCATCGGTCGTTGTTCCTGTCAGAGCTCCGGTTGAGGCTGTTTGGGAAAGACCCAACGAAGCCAAACCAAAGACAATAATCACCGCCGTTATGGCAGAGATCGCTCTTATTTTCGTTTTCATGAATCTCCTCATTGCAGCAAATTCGCCATATACAGGCCGCTGGTCTAGAAGCTCAACTTCAATGCGAGTTGCACAAAGCGGGGATTCACAGAAGTGGACGTAATCTGCCCGAACGTACCCGCGCTGAAATTCGTATCCGGATTCGCGAACTGAGGTGTGTTGAACAGGTTGAAGAATTCCGCTCGGAATTCGACGTGTCTGCTCTCGTTTGAACCAAAGGGAATCTTTTTCACAATCGACAAATCGATGTTCTGCTGAGCAGGACCATTGAGAATGCCGACGCCGGTGTTTCCGAAAGCAGTCGCTCGGCCGTCATCGCCGATCACCGGCGGGGTCGTGAAGCATTTGGCATTGAAGAAGGCATTCAGCCGGTCCTGCATCCGTCCTGGAGTGACCATGTCGGCGCGCGTGCACCCCGGAGACACCTGGGCACGTTCCGCAGTAATCCCGTACACATTGTTGGCGTTGGTTTGCAGGATGGTCAGAGGAACACCGGTCTGGAAGGTCGCGACGCCCGATACCGACCAGCCGCCAACCAGTCTTCCGAACAAACTATTCTGGTTGGCGGGCCGCGGAAATTCGTAAGCATAGCTGAAGACAAACCGCTGGTCCCGGCTCAGTTCCGACCGGCCATAACGCTGCTTCGGCATGTCCTGGTCGCCAGGAATGGTTCCGCCGCGGCCAGACCGGAAATCTTTTGCCGCTTCGGTATTCAAATTCTTCGCCCATGTATAAGAGGCCAGGAACTGAATGCCATGGCTCATCCGTTTGGTCACGCTCGCCTGCATGCTGTTATACCAGCCACTTCCGATGGAATCGATGTAGCTGATTCCGGTCGGCTGAAAACCCTGGACTCGAACACGCTGCCGGATGTTGGCGACAGTGTTCGTAGTGACGCCCCGGATGGGATTAGACGAACTCGCGAGCGGCGCCTGGTTCGCTGAAATACCGGAGGACAGATGTGTCATTCTCGATCCGACGTACCCGAATTCCAGCAGGAAGTTCTTTGCGAATTCGCTCTGGAGATTCAGGCTGTACTGTTGTGTCATGCCGTGCCGAAAATCCTGCGAAAGGACGCCGCCGACCGTATTGCTCGTGGTGGGAGAATAAGGCGGATCTGTCCACATCCAGGTGTGCCGATCCGTGGTTGAGACCGCAGGCGTAGGCCCAAATGGGTTCTGGAAACTTGCCGCCGCGTTGAACTGGCCGCTCTGTGAAAGGCTGGTACGGCCTGAAGCGCCCAGGGGGAAATAGAAAAGCCCGATGGGGTGCGTGTAGTAGGTTCCATAGCCGGCGCGCAGCAACAACCTGCTGGAATTGCGCAGGACCTGCCAGGCCAGGCCGATTCGTGGCGCAAGGGTGTTTTGGCCCTTTCCTTTGATAACCAGCTTGCTATCCAGGCGCGTGACGCCGGCAGGGGGTTGCTGTTTCGTCGGACTGAGATAATTGTAGTTCGATCCGACGACATAACCTTGAAACGTGCCTTCAGCCGGCGGATTGAGATTCGCGCGATTCAAGTCGAAATTCGTATCGTCGCCTTGACGATCCGAAGCATGCCCGATGCGTTCGTACCGAAGGCCCAGATTCACCGTCAGCCGCGGGCTGACTTTCACGTCATCCTGGATATAGCCAAACCCATCCCATGAACGCATTTGTGCGTCGTCCTTCGGACCCGTGGCGAAGGACGAGGAGAAGACGTTGCTAAAGGGGGAGCCGTTGCCTGCAGAGTCCAGCCCCAACAGGAAATCCGGGAAACTTTGGAACGTCAGATTCGCCATCGGCCATGCGTCGATAACGTCGCTGTGAACACGCGTGCCGCCGCCGCCCACTCGAATATTGTGCCTGCCACGCACCCACGAGAGATGGTCCTCGAGCACAAAGTTCTTCTGAGGCTGCTGCTTGTCGTTACCGTAACTCATCACGTAAGAACCCGTGATCGTGATGTTGTACCGAATATCGTACTGAGGATAGGGAGGCTTGATCCCGAGGCTCGAGAGTGTGAATACAGGTGTCTGGGTCTTTTGCCTCCACGGCGCGACAAAGGCGCCCAGCCGGATTTCATTGAAGACCTGTGGACTGAAAACATAGCTGTGGGACAGCGATACCACGTGGTGATTGACGGGCAGCAAGTAAGGAGCGCCGGGAGGATTCGCGGAGTTCTGGAAAGATACTTTTGACTCCGTCATTGCACGGAAGTAACGGACGGCAATTTTGCTTTTGTCCGTCTGCAGATAATCCACATTCGCCATGTACTGGTTTTCGTCAAATGTGCACGGAACGCTGAACGTTGAAAATCCCTGACGGGCGAAGGGCTGGCTGGGATCGATCAGCTGCGGGGTGGGATACAAATAGGTGCCGTCGGGATTCTTCGTATTTAACAAACGCAGCGCGATGGGATTGATGTTGGAACCGTCCGCCTTGATCGCCACACCTCCATTTTGACCGGCCCTCCCGGCGAACAAGGCGCCCAATCCCGCTGCTGAACGATCATCGGTCAATGGCGGAGACGAGATATTCGAGTTGCATATACCTCTGGCTTTTCCCGCAGCCAATCCGTTCAATTGCTTCGTACCTTGATAGGCGCCGAAGAAGAAAAGCTTATCCTGCGTGATAGCCCCTCCGATGGTTCCTCCATACTGGTTCTGTCTGACGACCGGCTTCTTCTGCCCGGTCTTATTGAAGAAAAAGTCGTTCGCATTCAGAGCTTCGTTCCTGAAGAACTCGAAGGCAGAACCGTGGAGGTCATTCTGCCCGGATTTCGTAATGATGTTTACGTGCGCCCCGGCATTCCGCCCGAACGAAGCGTCGGCCTGGCCGGTCTGCACCTTGAATTCTGCGATGGCGTCCGGGTTGGGCACCGCGGTGCCTCCGGTGTTGCCGCCGTCACTGGCTTCAAAATCGTTGGAATCAATACCGTCGAGTTGGAAGCTGTTATCAAATGAACGTGCTCCATTGACGCTGGTCCGCGACGTCACCTGCCCGCCGCTGCCTCGGCCCAGCTCGCCGGCATGCGTCACGTCAACCGTGATTCCGGCCGAGAGGCCGAGAATCTGCGTGAAATTCCGATTGACCAGCGGAAGGTTTGAAACGACCGTGTCACTAACCACGCGCCCGAGCGCGCTGGATTCCTGTTGCACCATCACCGGCGCGGCCTCGACGTTCACGCTTTCCGACAACCCGCCGACTTCAAGCTGAACGTCCAGTCGCGTGGTTTCGGTCACGCTGATCCGTATGCCGGAACGGACGGCCGTTTTGAATCCTGGTAATGCGGCTTCCAGGCGATAGGAGCCTGGAGTGAGCAATCCAAAGGAATAGTTGCCGTTTTCGTTTGAAACCGCCGTACGCACTTCGCGTGTGGCTTCATTGGTCAGAGTTTCTTCCACGCCCGGTATAACCGCGCGCGATGGATCCGTGGTTATGCCTGTCAGCGCGCCTGTCGAGCTTGTTTGAGCAAAGCCCAACGGGGCCATCCACGCGGCGATAGTCAGAGCCGCCACAACAGAAAGAACTGCTCTTTCGTTCATAAATGGCTCCATACCCGGCGACTGCCGGGTTCAACTAGACATGGATACTCTGGGAGAAGATGCGCATACGTTGTTCCTCGAATCACGAGAAGTCAAGATAAAGCGGCACGAGCCTCAAGGAAGCAATCCGAGCTGTAGCGGCGGTCTATGACCGCCGGTATTTCGTTGATTCCAGGAAAAACCGGCGCTCATAGAGCGCCGCTACAGTTGCTCCATCCGAGTTTTTCCGCAGCCTGCGGGCTTCAAACTGACCGATAAACCGATTGACTTCGGACGTATTTGGTGCAGAATCTAACCACTAGTAATTTCAATTGTTTTCCGCCGGAAGTTGACATAAATGTATCGACGAGCGTCCTTATTGTATGTGTGCATCCTGGTGCTGGGTGCCACTTACCTGGCCGCGCCCCCGCCCCGCAGCCCCCAAGCCGTCATTACCCAGACCCAGCTCGCCGTCGTGCCGCGCGCGGTCATCGATCAGTACTGCGTCGGTTGCCACAATGAACGACTGAAGATTGCGGGCCTCATGCTCGACAAAGCGGATATCGACCACGCGGGAAGCAGAGCGGAAATCTGGGAAAAAGTTCTGCGAAAACTGCACACGCGTGAGATGCCGCCGCCTGGCAGGCCGCGTCCGGATTCGGCAACATACACGGCGATGAGCGCGGCTCTCGAGAAGATGCTCGACGATACGGCAACAGCCAATCCCAACCCGGGTCGCGTCGCCGTCCATCGCTTGAACCGGAAGGAATACACAAATGCCATACGAGACTTGCTGGCGCTGCAGATCGATGGCAAATCGCTGCTCTCCGCCGACGAAGCCGATCAGGAAGGCTTTGACAACGTCGCCAGCATCCTTTCGGTCTCGCCTGCGCTGCTGGAGGGTTACCTCTCCACGGCGCGCACCATCAGCCGGCTTGCTGTTGGGGATCCCACGATCAATCCAGTTGCCGACGTCTTCAAGATTCCGACGGCACTGGTGCAGGACGAGCGGACCAGTGAGGACCTCCCATTTGGGTCGCATGGCGGGACCTCGATCCGTTATCACTTTCCACTCGACGGCGAGTACGAAATCAAAGTTCTGCTGAAGCGGCAGCTGTACCTCTACATCATGGGTATGGGCGAGCCGCACCAGATCGACATTCGGCTCGACGGGACTCTGGTCAAGCGGTTCGAGGTCGGCGGAAAAGCCAGGGGCATGACGAATCCCGAGAGCTTTGCAGGAAATACGCAGGGAGATCCCGAATTCGAAGAGTACATGCATACCGCCGATGCGCGCCTCGAGGCACGCTTACCTGTGAAGGCGGGCACCCACGACGTTGGAGTTTCGTTCGTGAGGAGATTCTGGGAACCTGAAGGCATCGTCCAGCCGCGACAGAGAGGCTTCGCGAGGACGACAAACGAGGTGTATCACGGCAATCCGGCAGTGGACACCGTGGCGATCGCCGGGCCGTACCAAACGGTCGGAGTGAGTGACGATTCACCGAGCCGCCGCAAGATCTTTGTGTGCCGGCCGAAGGACGCCGCATCGGAAGAGCCTTGCGCAAGGAAGATTCTTTCGACCCTGGCGAAGCGAGCCTATCGACGGCCCGTGACCGAGCAGGATGTCCAGGCACTGCTTGATTTCTACAAGGAAGGCCGAACCGCCGCGAATTTCGACGCCGGCATTCAGCGCGGTCTCGAGCGGGTTTTGGCGGCGCCAAGCTTCCTCTTTCGCATCGAGCGCGAGCCGGCCGATGCGAAGGCCGGCTCGATCTATCGTCTGAACGACCTCGATCTGGCATCACGGCTGTCTTTTTTTCTGTGGAGCAGCATACCTGACGACGAGCTTCTGAATGCAGCCATGGCCGGAAGACTCAAAGTTCCCGCCGTGCTCGAGCAGCAGGTGCGGCGCATGCTGGCCGATCCGCGATCGAGAGCGCTGGTCGACAATTTCTTCGATCAGTGGTTGCAGATGAGCAAACTGACAGGCCTGGTGCCGGACGTCGATGCGTTTCCTGATTTCGATGAGAATTTGCGCGAGGCCATGCATCAGGAGACCGGAGAGTTTGTGGCCAATCAGTTGCGCGAAGATCGCAGCGTGCTGGAGCTGTTGACGGCGAACTATTCGTACCTGAACGAACGCCTGGCCCGCCATTACGGGATTCCGAATATCTACGGCAACCATTTCCGGAAGGTGAGTTTTACGGACGGGGTTCGCGGTGGCCTGCTCGGCCAGGCGAGCGTTCTCACGGTGACGTCCTATCCAAACCGCACGTCGGTGGTGCTGCGCGGCAAATGGCTACTCGCAAATATATTGGGGGCGCCACCGCCGCCACCACCGGCCGACGTACCCTCCCTGAAAGATCCCGGCCAGGACGGTCAGCCTCGTTCGCTCCGCGATCGAATGGAGCAGCACCGCAACAATCCGGCTTGCGCGGGCTGTCATCAGCGGATGGATCCGCTGGGGTTCTCACTCGAGAATTTCGATGCGCTAGGGAACTGGCGAACGGCTGCCGACGGTGAAAAGGTCGATGCGTCTGCGTCGCTGCCCGACGGGACCACATTCGAAGGTGTCGCAGGCCTTCGGAAACTTCTGGTGAATCATAAGGACGATTATGTCCGGACGCTGACGGAAAAGCTTCTGGCCTATAGCATAGGTCGTGGTATCGAATATTACGATTTGCCTGCGATCCGCAGGATCGTACGCGAGAGCGCGCCGAGTGATCACCGGTGGTCTTCGCTGGTACTGGGCATCGTTCGGAGCACGCCGTTTAGCATGGGTATAGTAAGGTAACTGTAGCGGCGGTCTATGACCGCCGCTACAGACAGAGGAGACCAGACAATGATTATCACGAATAGGGTCGTTTCCCGTCGCACGGTGTTGCGCGGCCTTGGTGCAATGCTGGCGTTGCCGGTATTGGATGCGATGGTGCCCGCATTATCTGCTCTGGGCAAGACTCCAGCGAAGCCGATCAACCGTCTGGGCGTGATGTATATACCAAACGGCATGATCATGAACAAATGGACGCCTCTCCTCGACGGCGCGGCGTTCGAATTGACACCCACGCTCAGCTCGCTCGCGCCTTATCGTGATCAGCTTCTTGTGTTAAGCAATCTGGCGTGTGTTCCCACTCCGGGACGGCCGGGGGGCGCCCATGCCAAAGCGAGCACAAGGTTCCTCACCGACATATCGCCGCCGACCAGCGAAACCTGGCTCGACGCCGGCATTTCGATGGACCAGATTCTCGCCCAGGAAACAGGCAAGCACACGCAGCTCGCGTCGCTCGAGCTGGCGATTGAAAACGGCGAGACCGCCGGCGCCTGCGACGTCGGCTTTGCGTGTGCTTATACCAATACCATTTCCTGGAAAAGCGCCAACACTCCGCTCGCCACTCAGAACAATCCGCGCGCGGTGTTCGAGCGGCTGTTCGGCGATACAGGGAACACCGATCCGAAAATGCGGCTGACCCGCATCCGGCAGCAGCGCAGCGTGCTTGATTCGGTGACCAAAGAGGTCGCGCGTCTGCAGGGTTCGCTGGGCCCGGGCGATCGGCTCAAGCTCGTCGAATATCTCGAATCCATCCGCGATGTGGAGCGTCGCATCCAGCTGGCTGAGGAGCAGAACGATCAGGATCTGCCTGTAATCGATCATCCCGCCGGCATCCCTGCCACCTACGACGAGCACGTGAAGCTGATGTGTGACTTGCAGGTGCTTGCATACCAGTGCGACCTGACCCGCGTCATCACTTTGATGCTTGGCCGTGAGTTCAGCGGCGTGACGTATCCGCAGGTGGGAGTACCGGACGCGCATCATCCGGTTACGCACCACGCCGGGGAGGCCGAAAAAATCGCAAAAGTTGAAAAGATCAACGCATATCACGTCACACAGTTTGCCTACCTGCTGAACCGGATGCGCTCGACTCCCGACGGCGACGGTACTCTGCTGGACCATGCCACATTGATGTACGGAACCGGCATCGGTGAGTGCAACGCCCACGATCCGCGGAGCATCCCGCTCGTGTTGGCGGGAGGCGGCGCCGGCACGCTTAAAGGCGGACGACATATTCGTTATCCAAAAGAAACACCCCTGGCAAACTTGCATCTGACGCTGCTCGAAAACTTCGGAGTCAAGCGGGATCGCATTGGCGATAGCACGGGCCGCCTGGGCGTTTGAAACTGTAGCGGCGGTCTATGACCGCCGGCATTCTCGGAATTGGCACATCGTGGGCGGTCATAGACCGCCCCTACAGCGTGCGGCGGGGGCAAACATGAATCTCAACGTGAAAACATGGATTGCGGGCGGGTATCTGGTTGCCATGGTGTCACTCGGTTTTGGGGCGACCAGCGATCTCCGTCTCATTCAGTCTGTCAAGAGCAAGGACGTCACAGCCGTCCGGGCGTTGCTCAAGGCGCGTGCCGACGTCAACGCGACTCAGGGTGATGGCGCGACGGCGCTCCACTGGGCCGTTCACTATGACGATCTTGCCACCACCGATTTGCTGCTTCGCGCCGGTGCTCGCGTGAACGTCGCCAATGACCTCGGCGTCACGCCGCTGTACCTTGCCTGCACGAATCGAAATGCCTCCATGGTCGAGAAACTACTGGGTGCGGGCGCCAATGCGAATGCCAGGCTCCTGAATGGCGAAACCGTGCTGATGAACTGCGCGCGCACAGGGAACGCCGCCTCGGTAAAGGCATTGGTCGCCGCCGAAGCGGACATAAATGCGAAGGAATCGGAACACGATCAGACGGCGCTAATGTGGGCCGCCGCTCAAAAGCATCCCGAGGTGGTTCAGGTGCTGCTCCAGGCCGGCGCCGATATCCGTGCCCGCTCCCGCACATACGCCCAGACCGTGACGAGCGAATCGACGCAACGGGCCGGCCGCGAAGAACTGAACTACACCCTGTTGCGAGGTGGCAGCACGCCGCTGCTGTTTGGGGCGAGTTCCGGGGATGCCGAGTCCGTTCGGCTCCTGCTTGCTGCGGGGGCCGATGTCAACAGCACCTTGCCAAATGGAATGACTGCCCTGGTTCTGGCCGCCTACAGCGGTTACGGCTCGGCGGCCAAGGTGCTGCTGGACGGAGGCGCGGATCCGAACGCCGGCACAGCAGGCTATACGGCACTCCACGCCGCAGTACTCAGAAATGATCTGGGCCTGGTGAATGAGCTCCTGGTTCACGGCGCGAATCCGAATGCACAGATCACCAAAGGCACCCCGATAAGACGTAACTCGCAGGATTTTAATTTGCCGGCAACGCTGATCGGCGCGACGCCATATTGGCTGGCCGCCAAATTTGTTGAGGCCGATCTCATGCGCGCTCTCGTGGCCCGCGGTGCTGATCCGCAAATGTCCATAAAGGATGGGACCACACCGCTGATGGCAGCAGCCGGCCTGAAAGAAGGAAACGGCTCCGATCGCAGGGGAGTGAGTTTGCTCGATGGCGGCAAGCTGCCGGATGACAGCCATGTCGTCGAAGCCATGACGGTGGCGCTTTTGCAAAACGGCGACATCAATGCAGTAAACCGGAACGGCGATACGGCTCTCCATGCCGCAGCGTTGATGGGGTACGATCGTGTCGTGAAGCTGCTCGCGGACAAGGGAGCGCAGCTCAACGTGAAGAATAATCGTGGGCTCACGCCCCTGGCAACGTTGACAGGGCGCCCGCAGACCGGTGCGGCCTCCGCGAATCGCGCGGAGGCCCTTCACCCGAGTACAGTGGAACTGCTGCGCAAGTTAGGCGCCGTAGAGTAATGTCCGGGCCCTGATCTACGTTTTGATGATGTTGTATTTGCGGGCGCGCGCCGTCCAGTCGGACTGTGCCACCAGCTTTTGGTTCACCTCAGCCGAAAGCATCATCTTCGCCGCAGTTTCGTACTTGCCCGTGGTCTTCAATTCTTTTAGTGCCTGGTGAATCGCTCCAATTCCGACATTCTCCACGTGGCAAAACAGCAGGCTCACTTTGTTCGCCTTCGCCTCGGCTCCAGTCAAAGTTGGGGTTGCTCCCATCATCAACGGCTTCTTGAGGGCGTCGTACGCTTTGGCCTGTTCCTGCAAAGGCAAACCGGAGAAAAAGAATGCGTCGGCGCCCGCTGCAGCGCAGGCTCCGGCAATCTCTAACGTCTGCGCCAGCGGAACGCCTTTTCCAGGAGCATCGAAACGCGCCAGGATTACAAGATTGCGGTCCTTCCGCGCATCCGCGGCGGCCTGGATGCGATCAATCATCGCCTGCTTGCTTGCCAGTGGCGCGCCTTGACGATTCAAATAAGTTTCGAGGCCAACTGCATCTTCAATCATGATCGCGGCGGCACCGGCCTGCTCGAACTTTTGTGTGATGCGATAGGTCATCAGGGCGTTAAAGCCGCCAGCTTCGCCGTCCGCCATCACGGGTAGACTGGTGTTTTCGGTGATATGGGCTATGAAATCGTAAGTTTCTGTGATCGAGGGGATGTCATTCGGAAGGCCATGATGCGCCGCTGCGCCGCTGCTGCCAATAAAGAGGGCCTGAAATCCCTCCATTTCGCACAAACGCGCCATCTGAATGCTGTTCGCAACCGGCATGATGATCGGATCCGGCTTCGCCATAAGCGCACGGAACTGGGCGGCCCTGGTTGTTGGTCGCGAGAGGGCCTGCATGGGTTCGGCGGCGCTGCTCGTTGGAAGGACGCTCGAAGTCAAGACACTTCCCGTCATCAAACTTGCACCTTTTATGAAACCACGACGACTTTGTTTCTGTTTTGCCATCTGAATTTTCTCCTTGCCGTAGATTGACCGAGGACGTGCTGCACGGATTGCGAATTTATTGGTTCGTGTTGCGCGCAAGCATGCTGCCGAAACAGGTGAAAGTCAAGAACCGGGCATGTCGGGTGGGTCATTTTCAATACGGGGGCAGGCAAAGGCGCTCAGGCGAGCGTGGCTTTGAAGTTGATCTTTGGCAATTCCGATTCGGGTGTAGACTACACGCACCAAAACCATCAATCCAATCCCGGCGCGAGCACCGCTCAGCGACGCGACAGCAAGATGCAAGGTTTGCTCCGATTGATCTTATGAACATGTGCCGATCCGCTGTTATGCAAACCAGGTCCACGAACATTGGAGAGTCTAGAAAGGGGCGGAGATGAAGGGAAGAGTAAAGATAGTCACCGTTGCAGTAGTGCTTGTGATTGTTGCCCTGTCCATGCCTTCCCTGGGGTTCTCCCAGACCTCTTCGACGGGCGCACTGACGGGTAACACGATGGATGCGTCGCGCGCATTGATACCGGGAGCGGAAATTACTCTCACGAACGAGGCCACTCGCGAAGCGCGCTCGACGGTTTCAAACGAAAACGGCGGCTATTCGTTTCCTCAACTGGCTCCAGGTTCCTATCGGCTGGAAGCGGCGCTGGCGGGATTTAAAACGGCGGTTCGGTCGGGTGTCCTGGTCAGCGTCACAGAGATTACGCGCCTCGACGTTCAGCTCGAAATCGGCTCGCTAACGGAAACGGTGACGGTAGAGGCCGCGCCGGTGATGGTGCAACAGGAAACCAGCGCCCTGGGACGCGTGGTCGGTCAAACGGTTGTTACGAGCCTTCCCTTAGTCACGCGTAACTTCACCCAGATTCTC
>Ga0137409_10002876_pt1 | contig 18275 bp, 18 predicted proteins | sample CZODoug1_16funga_FD_122059 | JGI IMG/M metagenome (GOLD analysis project Ga0137409, IMG submission 122059) | Vadose zone soil fungal communities from Angelo Coast Range Reserve, California, USA - CZODoug1_16fungal (Hybrid Assembly) | ecosystem: Environmental > Terrestrial > Soil > Vadose zone... | reverse complement strand
CTTGTCCTGCACGGCGGCATTGAATTCGCTGACCGTGCGGACGAGGCCCTGCGGGTCGATCTCGAGCTTCGTGGCCAGCTCCTCGATGGTCGGGGCCTCCGCCTTGGTGATCTCGCGGATCCGGTACTCCTCGCGAAGGAGAGGCAGGGTCTTCTGATCGAAGATCTGGAACGCCGTCTGCTGGGGCTGGCGGATGACGGCCTGCCCGTACTTGACGTAGGTGAAGTTGCGGAAGTCCGCGCCCTCGTCGACGAAGCGCTGGCCGTGGACGTTCACGATGATGCCGAGCGGGTAGGAGTGCTTCTGGAACATGTCCCCGACCTTGCGATCGCCGAAGGGCGGCGCGTTCAGATCCCACTGGACGGCATGACAGGAGGACCAGTGGCCATACGCCTGCGCCCCGATGTCCAGCGCCATGCGGATACCCTCGCCCGTGTTGTGGCGGGTGCCGCGCACGCGGGCGAGATCCCAGTTCGGCCCGAGATAGCGCGTCCGCATTTCCGGATTCGCCTCGAAGCCGCCACAGGCCAGGACCACCGCGCGGGTCGGGACCTCGACCAGGCCTTCCGGCGCGCGCACGACGAGGCCGGTGATGCCGCCCCGGTCGTCGGTGAGGAGCCGTCGCGCCCCGTGACCGTAGCGCACCTCGATGCCCACCTTGCGCGCGCGATCGAGCTGCATCTCCACGAGGCCGGGCCCGCCGCCCACTGCCTCGACATTGAGCCCGCCCCAGAACTGATGCTTGCCCTCGACCTGGTAGGACTGGCGCGCGAACATGAGGATCCAGCGGAGCCCCTGGCTCCGCATCCAGGCCACGGTGGGACGCGAGCGCTGGACGAGATGCTGGGCCATGTCGAAGTCGGCGCGCCCCTCCGTCACCCGCATCAGATCGTCGTAGAACTGGTTCTCCGTGTAGGGAGGGACCACGATGGCGCGCGCCTCCTCCTCGGAGATGTCGGGCAGGATGTCGCGCCGGAGATCCTCGAGCCCCTGGTGAGCGAAACGGAACCCGCCCGCCGTGAAGAAGGAGTTGCCGCCGCGCTGGGACTCCGGCGCCTTCTCGACGATCAGCACAGAAGCGCCGGCTTCTCGCGCGGCGAGGGCCGCGCAGAGAGCGGCGTTGCCGCTTCCCGCCACCACGACGTCGTAGGTCGGACTCATCGATGAGCTCCCGCGGGGTCCTGCCGGTTAGCCGACGATCTCTTCGCCCCCGTCCACGCCGATGACATTGCCGGTCATCCAGTACGTGTCCGGGTGCGAGAGCACCACGATGGCCTTGGCGACGTCCTCGACCGTGGTCAGCCGCCGATGCGGATTGCGCCGGAGGGCGGAGTCCTTGATGGCGTCGCTGCCGGGGATCTTTTGCAGCGCCGGCGTGTCCGTCACGCCGGCTCGGATGGAGTTGGCCGCGATGCCATGGGGAGCCAGCTCCACGGCGAGCTGGCGGATATTGGACTCGAGGGCGGCCTTGGCCGCCGACACCGGCCCGTAGAAGGGCAGGGCGCGCGCGCCTCCCGACGAGGTCATGGCATAGATGCGGCCGCCCCGCCCCATGAGCCCGCGCCCCACCAGCTCTTGCGCCCAGTAGATGAGGCTGTGGGCCATCACGTCGACCGTCATGTCCATCTGCGCCTTGGTGACGGCCTCTTTCATGGGCTCGGCCATGAAGAGCTTGAGGGTCCCGAAGGCCAGCGAGTGGAGCATCACGCGGAGCTGGCCCTCCTCGCCCCGCTCGCGCAGGATGCGCTCCATGTCCGCCGCCGTCTCCGCGCGCCTCTCCTCGTCCGCCGCGTTGATGTTGTAGAACCGCGCTTCGCGGCCCACGCCCTTGATCTCCGCCACGAGGCGCTCGGCATTGGGGAGGGTGGCCTTGCGATCGAGGTGCACGCCGAAGACATTGAGTCCGGCCCGGGCCAGGGCCATGCTCGTCGCCGCCCCGAAGCCGGAGGACGCGCCGAGAACGAGGGCCCAGCCGGTCAGCGAGATCGGTTGCGACTCCGTCGCCATCCTGTGCATCTCCTTGGCCGCCCGCGTTCCCGTCCTTCCCGTCCCGCGAACCGCGCGAGCATTCTATCATTCCGCCGCCGCATGCTACCATGAGGCCCCCATGGGCCGGACGGCAGGCATCATCCTCATCGGCAACGAGCTCCTCTCCGGCAAGGTCGTGGACGCCAATGCGGCCTACCTCTGCCGCGAGCTGCGCGCCCTCGGCGTGGACGTGCGCCGCATCGTGGTCATCCCCGACGAGGTGGACCAGATCGCGGCGGAGGTGGCGCAGTTCAGCGGGAGCTTCGACGTGGTCTTCACCTCGGGCGGCGTGGGGCCCACCCACGATGACGTGACCATCGAGGGCGTGGCGCGCGCCTTCGGGGTGCCCGTGGTGCGGGACGCGCGCATGGTCGAGGTCATCCAGCGCTTCTCGGGCGGCAACCTCAACGCGGCGCGCCTGCGCATGGCCGAGATCCCCCAAGGGGCGCTTCCCATGATGGGCGACGGGCTCGTCTTTCCCGCCGTGGTGATGAAGAACGTCTACGTCTTGCCCGGCGTGCCCGAGCTCTTCCGCCAGAAGTTCGAGGGGCTCAAGGAGCAGTTCCGCGACGAGCCCTTCCATCTCGTCAGCGTCTTTCTGAGCGTGGGCGAGGGAACGCTCGCCGAGCACCTCAACGAGGTCGTGCGCGGCTATCCAGAGCTCATGCTGGGCTCCTACCCCGAGCTCGCGAATCCCGAGTACAAGGTCAAGGTCACCCTCGAGTCCAAGGATCGAACCTACATGGAGCGGGCCCTCGGCGACTTTCTCGCGAGGCTGCCCGCCTCCGTGGTGGTACGAATCCAGCAATAGCCCCCCACAGGAGAGCGTCCATGGTGGAGACAACGAAGTCGTTCGGTGAATCGCTGACGGCGGAGGTGCGGGCGGGCCGGAGCTTCGGAGGCCATCCCCTCTGGTTCAAGATCCAGGAGGGACGGCTGTCCCGTCCGCAGGTGCAGGGCTTCGCCAAGCAGTTCTTCCTCCAGGTGCTCGAGTTTCCGCGCGCCGTCTCCGCGCTGCACTCGCGCTGCCCGGACCTGGGCGAGCGGGTGAAGCTCGCCGAGTCCGTCTACGAGGAGGAGACGGGGCGCATCTCCGGCTCGAAGGCCCACCCCGAGCTCTTCCTCGACTTCGCGACCGGCCTCGGGCTCCGTCGCGACGAGGTCCTGGCCGCGCCCGCGCTCCCCTCGACGGCGGCCCTCATTCACTGGTTCGAGTACTCCACGAAGATCCTCTCCTTCCTGGAAGGCGTGGCCGCGATCAACCTGGCCGCGGAGGGGCAGGTGGTGGGCGCCTTCGGCCCCTTCGCGCGCGGGCTCCAGAAGCACTACGGCCTGGACGAGGCGCAGGTCGCCTTCTGGGACGTGCACGAGCTGGCGGACGCCGAGCACTCCGACGTCGGCGATCACATCGTGATCAAGGGGGCGACCACTCCCGAAAGCCAGGAACGGATCCGCAGCGTCGTGCGAACCTCGCTCGGCATGTGGTGGCAGTTCTTCCAGGGCATGGATCAGGAGTACGGCCAGGTCTAGTGGCTCGGAGGGGGGCTCCGCCCCCCTGCTCATGAGGGCATGGAGTGTAGATGTCTAGAGAGGTGCGAGCCCGGATATTCTCGTGGCGGCCCTCCGGGAGGCGAATGCTATCCTGGGGCCATGACGGACGAGACGGGCCATCTGGAGACGGGACGCCGGGTCGCCGCCATGATTTACGGCGCCATGATGGGGAGCGTCCTCCTCTACGCCGTCGCCGTCGAGGTGGTAAACCTCTCGCAGGCGCCCTTCTCGGGCTTCGCGGGCACGCCCCTGGATCCCATGGTCCGCTACGCGCTCTGGGGCGTCGCGCTCGTGCAGGTCATGCTCATCCTGGTGGTGCGGCGCTCCCTTCTTGCGAAGTCGACGGGTCCCGCCGCGGCGGCGCCGACGGCATCGATCGCCAAGCTCATCACGGTCGCCATCGTCACCGCGGCCCTCGCGGAGATCCCGGCCGTTCTCGGCCTCGTGCTCTTCATGGTCTCGGGGCTGCGGGCTGACTTCTACGCGCTCCTGACCCTGTCCCTGATGCTCCTCGCCACGTGGTTCCCGCGGCTCGAGTCCTGGCGCGAATGGGCGGCGGAGCCGCCCGCCAGAGGTTGAATCCGTCCCGGCACATATGAGCGCTTCGCCCTATCAGCTCAAGTCCGATCCGTATTCGAGCCATGCCCTGATCCTGAAGACTCTGGGCGAGGGGCAGGGACGGCGCGCCCTCGATGTCGGCGCCGCCGACGGCTTTCTCTCCGAGCTTCTCACGCGCCAGGGCTGGCAGGTCACGGCCCTCGAGCGCGATCCCGCGCAGGCCGCCAAGGCGCGCGGGCGTTGCCACGAGGTCATCGTGGCCGACCTCGACGCGGCCGCGCCCAAGCTCTCGGGCCCCTTCGACGCCATCGTCTACGGCGACGTGCTCGAGCACCTGACGGAACCGCTGCCCGTGCTGGTGGCGATCAATCGCTCGCTCGCGCCCGAGGGCCGCGTGGTCGTCTCCGTCCCCAACGTCGCCCATCTCTGGGTGCGTCTCCAGCTCCTGCGCGGTCGCTGGGACTATGGCGACCGCGGCATTCTCGACCGCACGCATCTGCGCTTCTTCACTCGCCGGACGTTCGTGCACTTCCTGGAGGACGCGGGACTGACGGTGACGGAGCTCGCCTCCACGCCGGTGCCGCTGCCCCAGGTGGTGCCTCCGCGCCTGCATGGGGCCCTGCTGGACGCCGTCCACGCGGCGAGCGCCGCGGCGGCGCGCGTGTGGCCCGGCGGGCTCGCGTATCAGCTCGTGGCGGTGGGCCGCCGGACCGCCGCCACGGGAGGACGCTGATGGCCCCGCCCAAGGTCGTGGTGGTCATGCCCGCCTACAACGCGGGGCGGACGCTCAAGCTCACGTACGAGGAGCTGCCCAAGGAGTCGGTCAACCTCGTCATCCTGGTGGACGACGGCTCGCGCGACCGGACCCTCGAGATCGCGCGCGAGCTGGGCCTGGAGATCTTCGTCCACGACAAGAACTACGGCTACGGGGCAAACCAGAAGACGTGCTACACGGAGGCCCTCAAGGCGGGGGCGGACATCGTGGTCATGGTCCACCCCGACTATCAGTACGATCCGACCCTCGTGCCCAAGATGATCGAGCCCATCGTGAAGGGCGAGACCGATCTCGTCCTGGGCTCGCGCCTCAAGGGCGGGGGCTCCGCCATCGCCCAGGGCATGCCGTGGTGGAAGTACATCTCGAACCGCTTCCTGACGGGCGTGGAGAACGTCTGCTTCGGCCTGCACCTGTCGGAGTACCACACCGGGTATCGCGCCTTCAACCGCGAGGCCCTCGAGGCCGTGAACTTCCGGATGAACTCCGACGGCTTCGTCTTCGATCAGGAGATCATCGCCCAGGCCGTGTCCGCGGGCATGCGCATCGGGGAGATCGCCGTGCCCGTGCGGTACTTCGCCGAGGCCTCCTCCGCGAGCTTCTTCGCCTCCTGCGTCTACGGACTCAAGATCCTCTGGGTGGTGACGCGCTACACGCTGCACCGGAGCGGCATCAAGCACTCGCGCCGGCTCCAGTCCCTGCACGGGCGATACAGCAAGCTCAATCCCGGCTCCGGGACAGCCTCGCGCGGTTGAAGCCGCTGAGGCTTCTCGACCTCGGCTGCGTCCTCGCCGGGGCCGCCTTCTTCTCGACCCTCCTCTGGTGGTGGCGGCGCCCCGACGAGGTGTTTCTGCTCTTCCTCGGCCTGGTGGCGGCGCGGCTCTGGGTCGCCCCCATCGCCGTGCCCGCGTGGCGGCCCCGCCGCGTGCTCGCCGTCGGGATCCTCGCCTATGCCGCGATCTTCTCCTTCATCACGGTGACGCGGCACCTGACGCTGCTCACCCACGCCCTCGATCTCGGCTACTACGTTCAGCTGACCTGGAACCTGGCGCGGGGGGCGGGGCCACTCGTCAGCCTGCCCGAGATGAACGCCTGGGGCGACCACCTCTCGCCCATCATGTACCTGCTCGCTCCGCTCTTCTGGGTCACCCCCGGCGCCGTGGCGCTTCTCGTCGCCCAGGCGGTCGCCCTGGCCGTGGGGGCCCTGGCCGTATTCGGCATCGCGGCGCGCCGTCTGGGAGACGAGGGCCCCGCCGCCGTCTTCGCGCTTCTCTACCTCATCAATCCCTCGCTACACGGCATCAACGTGCGCGACTTCCACTCCGCCGCCCTGGCCATTCCGCTCCTCCTCGCCGCGATCTACTTCGCCGAGCGCGACAGCCCCTGGCTCTTCACGCTTGTCGTGATGCTGGCTCTCGGCACCCGGGAAGACGCGACGATCCCCGTGGTCGGCCTGGGAATCTGGCTCGCCATCGCGAAACGGCGCTGGCTCTGGGGCGGCGTCACCGCGGTGGCGGCCTTCGCCCTGCTCGTGGTGGATACGCGATGGCTCATCCCGTATTTCCGCGGCGCGCCGTATCCGCATCTCGGACGCTATGCGCCCTTCGGGCGCTCCGTACCCGAGATCGCGACGGCCATGCTGCTGCACCCATTCCGGTTGCTGGGAGCGCTCTGGAGCTGGCCGCGGCTGCTCTACCTGTGCAATCTCCTCGCCCCCCTGGTCTTTCTCCCTCTCCTGGCCCCGACCGAGCTCCTCGCGCTCCTGCCGGCCCTCCTCGAGAATCTTCTCGGCCAGGATCCCGTCCTCTTCAATCACCGGACGCAGTACCAGTCCTTCGTATTGCCCTTTCTGATGATCGGCGCCATCGCAGGCTACGCGAAGCTCGCGCGGACACATCCGGGGCCATGGCCCGTGCGGGCCCTGACCGCCGCCATCATCGCGAGCCTGGCCTTCACTTCTCCCACGGTCAACGACCTCGCCGTCCAGCGCTTCTGGCCCCGGGAGGAGCATCGCCAGGCCTGGGAGGTCATGGCGCAGGTCCCCGCGGGCGCGTCGCTGTCGGCCCAGGACCAGTACGTCGCGCATCTTTCGCTCCGCCCGCTGGTCTTCGTGTTCCCCGTGGGTCTCGAGCAGGCGCAGTATGCGCTCGTCAACGCGCAGTCGTATCCCTGGCGACGCCTGCCCGACGTGCGCATGCGGCAGGAAGACAGGGAGGTGGTGACCATCACGGGGATCGCCTCGGTCCCCGCGCTGCGGTTCCGCGTCAAGTACCGGGCGGGCCCCCATCTCCTCCTGGAGAAGCAATAGGGCAGACGCGCGAGACCGAGGACCTCAGGCCCGAGGCTCATGCGCGGTGGGCGACGGTCAACACATGAGCCAGTCGCCGTAGGTGCCGCGGATGGGCTTGCCCTCGGTGAAGCGCGAGAGGCGGAAGGTGTCGAGATCTGGATGCGCGCCGGGTCCCTCGGCGACGAGGGCGGCCATCATGTGGCCCACCGCCGGGGAGAGCTTGAAACCGTGGCCGGAGAACCCCACCGCGACGAAGCTCCCCTCGGGCCCCACGCGATCCAGGATGGGGTGCCAGTCAGGCGTGACGTCGAAGCAGCCGGCATAGCCGCGCGCGATGCGGCCCTCCGCGAGCACGGGGAAGCGATGACTCACGCGGGCCAACGCATTCACCGACTCGTCGAGGCTCACGCCCTCCTTGTAACGGTCGGGGTCGGCCAGATCATGTGATTCCTCGGCGTCGAGGCCGCCCACGAGAATGTGCTCGGAGAGCTCCGGCCGTGTGTAGATGTTGGTCACGAAGTCGTAGACCATGGGATGCGGACGCTGGGCCGCCTCCGGCCACGTCACGATGTTGATCTTGTGACGGCAGACGGTGATCGGGATCTCCACGCCCACCATCGCGCCGATCCGCGCGCCCCAGAGCCCGGCGGCATTGACGACACGTGGCGCCTCGATCGGCCCGCGGCTCGTGTCGACGCCACGAATGCGATCGCCCTCGGTGCGAATGGCGAGCACCTCGGTCTCTTCGAGGATGCGTGCGCCGCGCGCGCGGGCGGCACGGGCGAAGCCTTGGGCGGTCTCGGCAGGATTGCAGTAACCGGAATCCGGCTCGTAGCAGCCACCCACGAGGTCCTCGACGCGAAGCCGCGGCTCGATCTCGCTCATCTCGGAGGGCGATACGAGCCGAGTCTCGATGCCGATCCCGCGCTGGAGGGCAACCGACGCCTCCATGGGCTTTTGCATCCGCTCGTCAACGCCGAGAAGGTAGCCCGTGCGCCGGAATCCGCATGAGCCGCCGCCCGTCAGCTCCCCGAAGCGCTCGAAGGCGTCGAGCGAGTAGCGGATCATCCGACAGGTCTCGCCCGTCGAGTAGTGCTGGCGCACGCAGGCCGAGCTCTTGCCGGTGGCGCCCGAGGCGACGACGCCCTTGTCCACGACGATCACATCGCGCACGCCACGGGCGCCCAGATGAAAGGCAATGCTCGTTCCGGTCACTCCTCCTCCGATGATCACGACGTCCGCGGTGAGGGCCATGACCGCAGCCTACCACGCGCCGGGCCATCGAGATGATGGCTCGCAAGAACGAAGTCTGTTGGACAATGCATCCATGCGAGAGGTCGCCCGGCCCGAGGATGCCGATCGGCGGCTGCTCTCGCTCGATGTCTTCCGGGGGCTCACCGTGGCGGCGATGGTCCTCGTCAACAACCCGGGGACGTGGCGGGCCGTGTATGGACCGCTCCGCCACGCCGACTGGCACGGCTGGACTCCGACCGATCTGATCTTCCCGTTCTTCCTGTTCATCGTCGGGGTGGCGATCCCGTTCGGCCTGGGACGGCGGCTCGACGCGGACCACGCGCGCGGGCAGGTCGTGCAGAAGGTGCTCTGGCGAGGGCTGGTGATCTTCCTCCTCGGGCTCGTGCTGCACGCGATCTCCAGCATGGATCTTGCCACCATCCGGATCCCCGGCGTGCTCCAGCGAATTGCCGTCTGCTACCTGGTTGCGTCGGTCGTCTTCCTGTTTTTCGGCCGGGGCGCCCAGCTCCTCATTGCCGCCGTCGCCCTCCTCGCTTACTGGACGGCGCTCATCCTGATCCCCGTCCCGGGCTTCGGGGCCGGCGATCTCGGCAAGGAGGGCAATCTTGCCGCGTGGATCGACCGGAGCGTGCTGGGTGCCCACATCTGGCGGGTCGGGCGAGTCTACGATCCCGAGGGCATCCTGAGCACCATCCCGGCCATCGCCACCACGCTCTTCGGCGTGCTGACCGGCCAATGGCTGCGCGGCGCCTCCGTGTCGGCCGCCATCGCCGGGAGGCTCCTCCTCTCAGGCGTGGCAGGGGTCGTGATCGGCCTCGTGTGGGGACGGTGGTTCCCCATCAACAAGTCGCTGTGGACCAGCTCGTACGCGGTGTTCACCGCGGGCGCCGCGCTCCTCGCGCTCGCCGCCTGCTACTGGCTCATCGAGATCAAGCGGTCCCGATGGTGGACAGGGCCGTTCCGTATCCTGGGCGTCAACGCCCTCGCCGTCTTCTTTCTCTCCACGCTGCTCGCCATACTCCTGGCCAGGATCTCGATCCTGGGCTCCGACGGTCGCCCCCACTCGCTCCAGGCCGTCCTGTTCGACGCGCTCTTCGCCCCCTGGGCGCCCCCGGCCGCCGCCTCGCTCGCCTGGGCGATCGCGAATGTGGCGCTCTGGCTCGCGCTCCTGTGGCCGTTCTCCCGCAGGGGCGTGCGCCTCACCGTCTGAGTCAGGTTGTCAGGCCGATGGCTCGGACTCGCCCGTCAGGATGTGCGAGGCGTGGTGCAGCACCATGCGCCAGCGGGTGCCCCGGCGCTCGAAGACATTGGTCACCAGGACCGCGGTCACGGAGATGTTGCCCTGGGACTGGGTGAGGATGTTCTCGGTGCCCGTGACCCAGGCGACGTTGTCGGCGATCCGCACCACGATGTCGGAGAGGGTGAAGCGCAGCTCCCTGGTGTCCTTGAAGATCGCCTCCCACGACTGCCGCACGGGCTCCCAGCCCGTGAGGAGACACCAGCCGGGGTGGACGCAACGGACGTAGTCCGCGTGGAGCCACAGCACCTCCATCGCCTCGAGATCGCGGGCCTCGAGCGCGCGATAGAAGCGCGCGTTGGTCTCCTGGACCTCGGCGGACTCGTCCTCGGGCGTCAGTTCCGACATCGCACCACCAGGCGCGGGCCCTGGCCCTCAACCACGAGAGGCTCGAGGACGGCGCCGGGGCAGGGGCCCTCGACGCATACTCCGCTGCGCGGCTCGAAGATGGCGCCGTGGGTCGCGCAGATCAGATGCTGCCCGTCCTCCGTCAGGAACTCGTTCGGCCACAGATCGAGCGGCGTGCCTGCGTGGGGGCAGCGGTTGACATAGGCGCGATGGCTCCCGTCCACGTTGATGATGAAGCCCTCCACGACCTTGCCTCGGCGCTCGAGGCGGAACTTCGCGGTCTGGCCCGGGAGCGGCGCGCTGATCGCGCAGCTCCCCGGGCCGGGATCGTCCGCCGTAGGCTCCACGGATCGGTTCTACCAGAAGGCTTCGGGCGATTCAACGCGCGGCGTGGCCGCCTGCCGAAGCCGCGTGGTAGGATTAGCGGTCCATGTTCGCCGTCGACGCGAAAGACCTCGCGAAAACCTTCCGGAGCGGATGGCTGGGCCGCCGACGCAAGGAGGCCCTCCGGGGCGCGAGCCTTCAGGTTCCAAGCGGCGCCATCTTCGGCCTGCTCGGCCCCAATGGGGCGGGGAAGACCACGCTCCTGTCCATCCTGGCCACGCTCCTCCTCCCCGACTCGGGCACGGCGACCATTCTCGGCCACGACATCGTGCGCGAGGCGGGGGCGATCCGACGGCGGCTCAACATGGCGAGCGGCAACGCGTCCTTCGTCTGGAGCCTCCGGCCGCCCGAGGTCCTGACCTTCTACGGAGGCCTCTACGGCCTCTGGGGGCGGCGCTTGCGGAGTCGCGTCGACGAGCTGATCGAGCAGTGCGAGCTGGGGCCCCACGCCAAGACCGAGTACAACGCACTCTCCACCGGTCTCAAGCAGCGGCTCGCGCTCGCCAAAGCGCTACTCAACGATCCCGAGGTGCTCTTCCTCGACGAGCCGACCCTGGGCCTGGACCCGGACGTCTCCATCCGCCTGCGGGCGCAGATCGCCGCCCTCCGGCGCGAGCGGGGGACGACCATCATCCTGACCACGCACTACATGCGCGAGGCGGAGGAGCTCTGCGACCAGATCGCCTTCATCAAGGACGGGCGCATCCTGGCTCAGGGCACCGCCGACGAGCTGAAGCGCCAGATCCGCATCGGGGACGTGATCGCGCTCCGCCTGGACCCCGTGGCGCCGCAGGGCCTGGCCGGCCTGCCCGGCGTGCTGCAGAGCCATGTCCGCGGCGAGTTCATGGAGTACACGGTGGACGCCCTCGACAAGCGCCTGCCCGAGATCCTCCGCTGGCTGCACGAGCAGGGCGTGCTCGTGCGAGATTGCCAGGTGCGCGAGCCCGAGCTCGAGGAGGTCTTCGTTGAGCTTGCGCGCTGACGCCCTCCCCCGGGAGCGCCTCCCCGAGACGTGGGTCGTGGAGCTGGTCCGCACCTGGGCCTTCGCCCGGCGCAACGTGATCATGGCGCGGCGCAACGTGTTCTTCGTCTTCGAGCTCACCTTCTGGCCGGGCGTGGCCATGCTCTCGCACGGGCTCCTCACCCGCTTCCTCGCCCTCGACGCGAAGATGACGGCCTTCATCCTCGTCGGCACGGTGGCGCTCTCGACGGTCCAGGTGTGCCAGCTCGACGTCGCCTATGCGGTGCTCTTCGACATCTGGTCGAAGTCCATGAAGCACCAGTTCCTCACCCCCATCGGCATCCGGCACATGGCCATCGGGTCCTGGCTCGTGGGGGTGGCGCGCGGCGTGACGGTCTTCGTGCTCATGGCCATGATCGGGACCTGGGCCTTCCGCTTCGACTTCATGGGCGGGGGCCCGGGCTCCCTGGCCCTGTTCCTCATGGGCTGCTTCCTCTGCTCGCTCATCATCGGGCTCCTCGTCTGCAGCCTCGTGCTGCTCTTCGGGACGCGGGCCGAGACCTCGGCGTGGGCGGCCGTCAACTTCGTCGTCATGCTCTCGGGCATCTACTACCCGATCTCCGTCCTGCCGAGCTGGGCCCAGGGCGTGGCCGCGGGCATTCCCTTGACGTACTTCCTCGACGCCTTCCGCCAGGGCTATGGCTTCGAGCCACACTTCGCCCATGCCTGGCTCAAGGGCTTCGCGCTGACCGGGATCTATGTGGTGCTCGCGCACTGGGCGCTGGCCTCGGCCATCACCCGCTCGCGGCGCACCGGGCTTCTCCTCAAACTCTCGGAGTGATGCCATGACTGAACCCGCCCAGGCCATTCGCCTCGACATCCCGCGCCCCGCTCCCGAGATCGTGAAGGGCTACCAGGGGCTCGCCACCACGGCCATCTCGGACATCATCGACCTCTCGTGCGTCATGCGCTACGCCATCCAGCCCCTGTGGCCCGACATCCCGCGTATCGCGGGGCCGGCCTTCACGGTGCGCACGCCGCGCCACGACAACCTCATGCTCCACGCGGCCATCTACCGCGCGGAGCCCGGGGACGTGATCGTGGTGGAGGCGGGGGACGATGCGATGGCGGTGGCCGGCGGCAACGTGTGCGCCATCGCCCAGAAGCGCGGGGTGGCCGGCTTCGTCGTGGACGGCGTGATCCGCGACATCGGGGAAAGCCGGGCGAGCGGGTTCCCGCTCTTCGCGCGCGGCCGCTCGCCCATCCCGGCGGCCAAGGAAGGCCCGGGCGAGATCAACCACACGATCAGGTGCGGGGGCGTGGTCGTGAATCCGGGCGACGTCGTGGTCGCCGACGACGAAGGCATCGTGGTCATCCCGCTCGCCAAGGCCGCGGAGGTGCTCAAGAAGGCGCAGGCCAAGGCCGACGCGGACGCCAAGCTGAGCCTGGAGGCCTGGGAAAAGAGCCATCGCAGCAGGGTGGACGCCTCCCTCAAGGCCAAGGGCTACACGGTCTGAGAGGCCGCCCGGCACGCATATGGACGCTGGGCTGCTGCCCGCGCTGTCGCTAGGCTTCCTCTTCGGCCTCCAGCACGCGACCGATTCCGACCACGTGGTCGCGGTCGCCACGATCGTGAGCCGGACGAGGCGCTTCGATGCCGGCGCGCTGATCGGGGCCTTCTGGGGCATCGGGCACACGGCCACCATCGCCACCGTGGGCATGGCCATCATCGTGTTCAACATCACGGTCACCCCGTCCGTCGGGCTCACCATGGAGCTGGCGGTGGCACTCATGCTGATGGGGCTGGGGATCTTCCGCGTGGTACGGGCGGTACGGGAGCGGAGCGAAGCTCCTCACGCGGCGCCGCCCGCGACGCGCGGGCTGCGCGGCGTCCTGGAGACGGTGGGGCGGGCCCAGGCGGCGCGCTCGGTGGGCATCGGGCTCGTCCACGGGCTGGCGGGCAGCGCCGCCGTGGCCCTCCTCGTCCTCTCGACGGTGCGGAGCCCGTACGCCGCCCTCGCCTACCTCGCCCTCTTCGGGCTCGGCACCATCGTGGGGATGACGGCGATCACGGCCCTGCTCTCCCTGCCCTTCACGGCGCCGCTGCCCGCCCTGAATCGCGTGCTCGCGCTGGGAACCGGCGTGCTCTCCTTCGGCCTCGGGCTCTATCTCACCGTCCAGATCGGCTTCGTGGACGGGCTCCTCCTCGGCCATCCCGTCTGGACCCCGCGCTAGGGAGCCAAGCTAAGCTGGGAGGTCCTTCTCGAAGAGCGCCTCGACCAGGCGCACGACGTCGCGCGGCGATCTCGCGAGCTCGGTCACGCCTTGAGCCCGTAGCTCCGTCTCCGTCCCGTACCCGTAGCTGACGCCGACCCAGCGCACCGCGCAGCGCGCGGCGCCGATGGCGTCATGCTCGCGATCACCCACCATCACGACCCGGGACGGCTCGAGCCGCTCGCTGGTGAGGACGTGCGCGATCAGGTCGCCCTTGTCGGTCCGCCGCCCGTCGAGCTCGCTGCCGTGTACGCGCTCGAAGAGCCCGGCCAGGGAGAAGTGCTCGACGATTCGCACGGCGAAGATCTGCGGCTTGGCGGTGACGACGAAGGTGCGATAGCCGAGGGCACGGAGCGCCCGCACCGCCTCGGGCGCCTCCGGATAGAGCGAGTTCTCGAACAGGCCGACGGTACCGAAGCGGTCGCGATAGAGCGCGAGCGCCCTGTCCAGGAGCGCGCCGTCCGAGGTGTCCAGCAGGCGGGCGAAGCTTCCACGAAGGGGCGGGCCGATACACCAGTGCAGATCGTCGGCCTCGGGGGGCGTCCGGCCGAGCCCGGCCATCGCGTGCTGGATGCAGCGCGTGATTCCCGGCTTGGGGTCGGTGAGCGTCCCGTCCAGGTCGAAGAAGACGGCACGGTCGTTCATCGCCGCGGGAGCAGCCTCATCTCGGCCGGCATCGCGGCCGAGTATACTCCCGCCATGCGTCGCCGCTGGCCGCTCACGGTCCTCCTGGGACTCGCGGTGATCCTCGCCGCGGCGTGGGGCTGGGCAAGCTACCAGGGCTCGGCGAGCGGACTCGAAGGGCGCAAGGGCCGACTCGCCGGCGCCCGCCTGACCGAAGCCGGCGGCGATGCCGTGTCGACCTTCGAGGAGCTGACCCTGCGGAGCTCCACGGGCCAGGAGGTCCGCGCCATCATCCGCGTGCCGCGCGCAGGCACCCCGCCCTATCCGGCCTCGGTTCTCATCGCCGGCATAGGCCTCGGTCGCAAGGTGGCCACGGTCGCGGGTCTCGAGGCCATCGGTCGCTACGCCATCGTCGTCTCACCCGACTACCCGGTGAAGCTGCATCACCGCGACTGGGAGGGGCTCAACTTCCTCGCCACCACGGCGCGCCTTCGCGGCTCGGCCTTCGATCTCGTGGCCCAGATCGGCCTGCAGATCGACTACCTCGCCTCGCGCCCCGACGTGACGCACGATAAGATCTTCCTGGTCGGCTCGAGCCTCGGCGCTCCCGCCGTGGTCATCGCCGGCGCCGTCGACACGCGGCCGGCGGCCGTGATTCCCCTCTACGGTGGCGGCAACATCGCCTCGCTGGTCACCCATACGCTGCAGCACGGAGAGCGTGACCCGTTCCCCGCGTGGCGGGCGGCCATCCTCGCCCGCACCCTCGCCCTCTTCCTGACCCCGCTCGAACCCACGCGCTATGCCGCACGCATAGCGCCGCGCCATTTCCTCATGGTCAACGGCGCCGATGACTCGCTGATCCCCCGCGTCAACGTGGACGCGCTCTTCAACGCCGCGCGGCCGCCCAAGGACATCATCTGGATCCAGGGTGAGCACATCGAGCCCGACGAGAAGGAGCTCATCCGCACGGTATCGGGCCGGATCGCGAGCTGGCTCGGGAGCCGCGGCCTCCTGCCGCCCGAGGCCGCGCGGGAGCGCTAGCGAACGGGTGCCACACTCCCTAGCGCCGGTCCCGGCGCAGCGGCTGGAAGGCGTTCGCGAAGACGTAGTCCCCGACGATCCGCCCGTGCGCGATACCTTCGGTCTTGTCGAACGCCCAGTGGATACCGAGGTAAATCCGGCTCTGGCCATTCTCTTCCTCAGCCTGGGAGAGCGACGAGAAGCGGCGCGTGAGGCGCGGGCGCACGTTCCCCTTGTTGTCCCGCGTCACGCCGTTGAACTCGTCCGACACGAAGCTGAAGGCGATGCGGTCGGTACCGTAGTAGCGGCGCAAGATCTCGAAGACAGAGCCCCCGAAGGTGGCGTGCCCTGAGGCATAGGCGGGGAACGGTGGCGTGAAGTTCGGCCCGCCGCCATTGCTGGCCGGCGCGCCGAGCGGTGTCCAGTTCGGAAGAGTGGCTGCCCGGATGGCGGTGATCGGGCGCCAGAATGCGAACAGATACTTGAAGTCCCAGCACGCGATGCCGGCGTCGGCCATTGCCGTGTTGACCAGGGCCAAGAGCCGTGCGAGCTCGACAGCATTGGAGCCCATCTGGTCGGCGATGTGCACCACGATCTGGTTGTACAGCCGCGGCGGCGTGCCCAGGCCCGGCGTGCCGTCGTAGCCCCAGTAGATGCCGATCTGGGTCTGCTCTGCGTTGCGCTCGGTCGGTGTCGGGCTGCCGGGGGAGCAGCGCGCCGGATCGCTCCCGCAACCGCCCAGGCGCTTCACCTCGTCGAAGGCGGCGCTGTACGCGGGGCTGTTCAGTGCGGGGGGTGGCGGAGACGGGAACTGGCCGGCGGACTGCAGGACGAAAGGCTTGACCTGGCCCCAGAGGGAGCCCAGCGCGATCGGTTGCAAGGCGATGGGATCCTGCCGCCACTTGCCCGGCCCGGGAACCGGTATGTACTCGCTTCCGTAGACCTGCTCGGCAAACTGCGAGCCGTCGGTGGCCCTCAACGCGAGGATCGCGGCGGCCGCCCGGCTCCCGAGGGCAATCCCACGCCGTGCCGCTTGCCTGTCCCGGATCTGGCCCAGGTCTTCGGCGAGGAGCTCGTCGAAGCTCGACTCCTGCGACGGGTAGAGTGCGACCAGGGTGTCGTGCGCCGCCTGGGCAACGGCGGCGTGCATGGAGATGTCCCTCGATGCCGGAGGCAGGCCCGTGTAGCTCTTGTGACCGCCGGCAATGGCATTGACCGCGTCGAAGATCGCGATGTGGACGATGGCAAAGGCCCGGCTCGTCCGGTGAGGGCCCAGCTGCTCCCCGAAAACGCGGTTCTCGCCGGGCCCCACCGGCGTGTGGTCAAGCGCATTGGCCACGAGCAGAATTTCATTCCAGCGACGGACCGCATCTTCTCTGCGTGAGCGCTCCGGCCTCGGGGCGTCCTGCCCACCCTGGAAGCGCGGCCCGAAAAAGTCACGGGGATCACGGGAACCGGTGTGGAGCCTCTGTGCCCACACCTCCGCGCCCATGCCCAGAATGAGCACCGCCAGTATGGCGACCAACCGTCTCCGGTCACGCTTCAATGCCATAGGCAGTCACCTCTCGTTGTCGGTGCAGGGCAGAAGGTGCGGTCTCGGGCTCCCGCCAGCTCGCAAGACCCGCGCCACAGTCGAGAGTCCCAAGAAATTCGTGTCATCCGTGCGTGGATGGGTGTGATCCATGTAGAAACTTCCGGCGTGGCGAGCAGATTTTGCGATCTCGTGGTCGCGGAAATGCTCAGGCGCCTGGACGAGCGCCGGTATCTGCTGGGAAGGCCGTCACGGACAGAACGGCTGACGTCACGGGTGTTCACGAGCGCGACTGCCTGGACGCTTAGTAAGTGATCCTGAGCGCGCTTTTCCACTTGACAGCCTCAGCCGAGGACGACCGTCGTGCGTCGACCCCGCTCAGCAAGTGCCCGCGGAGCGAGCCGCATGGCCCCATCCTTGTGCGTTCGCGAGGGAGCCAACTGAAGATCATTCCATGGCCCAGAATCGTGCGTCCTCGGCGCATCCCGAGCGCTTGAAAACCAGGGCGTAGAGTCGATCCCGGCGCCCCCGGCGACCGCTACCAGGTGGTGGTCCAAAACCGATCACGGCGCTTCGAGCGTGTCACGACTCGCAAGGCATTCGCATCGGCCCGCGGACGGCGTGCGCCGGCTGGCTCGGAGAGCGCCTGGATGTGGGCTGGGCCATCGACGTGCTGCACCCTTTGGCCCAGAGATCGAGACCTTGTCCGCCCGCGGAGCCATCGCCGGCCGCTCGCCCTTCATAGAGATTCCGCGTAACCGTACGTAGCCGGGAATTTCCAGCCGCGAGTTGACTGGGCCTCGGCTCGCGCGCGCCTCACTCCACTCCGGCGAGCTGGAGCTCCTGGGCGCGGTGACAGGCGACGAAATGGGCAGGGGAGACCTCGCGCCAGGCCGGGGCCTCCGTCCGGCACCTGTCGATCGCGTACGCGCAGCGGGGATGGAAATAGCACCCGCTCGGCGGGGCGGCGGGGTTCGCCACTTCCCCTTCCAGCACGATGCGCTTCGAGCGTATCCGGGGATCGGGCTCGGGAACCGCGGACAGGAGGGCCGCCGTGTACGGGTGCTTGGGGGCCGTGAACAGCTCCGTGGTGGTCGCCAGCTCGACGATGCGCCCGACGTACATCACGGCCACGCGGTTGCTGATGTGTCTCACCACGCTCAGATCGTGGGCCACGAACAGGTAGGTCAGCTGGAACTCCGCCTGCAGGTCGACGAGGAGATTGAGGATCTGTGCCTGCACCGAGACGTCCAGGGCGGACACGGGCTCGTCGGCCACCACCAGGCGAGGATGCAGAGCGAGGGCGCGGGCGATGCCGATGCGCTGCCGTTCGCCCCCGCTGAAGGCGTGGGGAAACCGACGCATGTACTCGGGGCGGAGCCC
>Ga0137409_10002875_pt1 | contig 18280 bp, 18 predicted proteins | sample CZODoug1_16funga_FD_122059 | JGI IMG/M metagenome (GOLD analysis project Ga0137409, IMG submission 122059) | Vadose zone soil fungal communities from Angelo Coast Range Reserve, California, USA - CZODoug1_16fungal (Hybrid Assembly) | ecosystem: Environmental > Terrestrial > Soil > Vadose zone... | reverse complement strand
TTTTACCTGGTTTTCGGGATGAAATAATTATCCGCAGCTGTCGGGTACACGACCATCGAACGAGCCCGCATCAATGATCAACCAGTTCAGAAAGTCGTTGCGGGGAGCGTGGGCGTAGCGGTTGGTATCGAAGACATCGACCACCGAAAATTTCCCCACTGTCACGACAACCCGATTGGTCGTCTGACTGCCGGCGAGTTGGTTGAGCCCGGCTTCGACTTGTGCTACCTCACCGCCCAGGTTGATCGTCTGCCGGACGAAGAGCCGGGGCAGCTGGAGATACGGGGTGGCGGCGCCGACCTTGTAGGCTTCCCCGCTCGGGAAGCCCGCCACGCCGAGCGTATTCGAGAGCCCAAAGCCCTGATCGACTTCCGGGTTGACCCACAATTCGGCACCCTGCCACAGTCGCAGCCCCCCGTAGAGCGTGAGGTCCCAGGTTTCCCGTGCCTGGGCTTGCGGATCGAGGCTGTTCGGGCCGCGGAAGGCTGAGTGGAACCCCGGATGGTATTGCGTGACGAACGTGGTTTGCCCATGGAGCCCCCACCAGTCCTCGGCGGCTTCATCGGTAGCCATGACGCGACTGCTCGCCACGAGCACAACGACGAGAAGGATGAGAAACACGATCCGAGGCATTGGTGCAATCCTCTGGAGCATCTGGTTGACTTTGGCTAACCCATAGGCTACATGGTCACAAACATGCCGATGCCTGCGGCCGTCATGATCGCTGCGGTGGCCCATCCTAACGCACGCAGCAGGGGCGCACTGGCACGCGTTCCCATGATGGCAGGATTGCTCGTCAGCAGGACCACGAGCACAATCAACGGCGGGGCGAGCACCCCATTGAGGACGGCCGACCAGAAGAGCATCTGCACCGCGTTGAAGCCGACATAGTCCAAGGCCAGCCCGATCAGCATCGCCACGGCAATGACGGCATAAAATCCGGGTGCCAATCGCAGGGAGTCGTCCAATGCACCGCGCCACGCCTGGGCTTCCGCCACGGCGTAGGCCGCCGAGCCCGCCAGGACAGGCACGGTCAGCATGCCTGTGCCGATCAGCCCGAGGGTGAAAAGCAGATAGGCCCCATGGCCTGCGAGGGGACGCAACGCTTCCGCCGCTTCCCGTGCCGTGGTGATAACGTACTGCCCGTGTGCGTGCAACGTCGCGGCCGTCGTCAGGATAATGAAATACATCACGACGTTCGAGAACACCATGCCCGTGAGGACGTCTGTACGCGCCTCGCGCAACTCCGTGTCGGTGGCGCCTTGACGCTGCGCCACGGTCCGGCGCCCCTGCGCCCGCTCGTGCTCGACTTCTTGTGAGGCTTGCCAGAAAAACAAATACGGCGAGATCGTGGTGCCGAGGATGCCTACGAAAGTCGCCAGAAACCCGCTCGACCATTCGACCTGTGGGATAACAGTGGCACGCCAGACCGCGTGCCAGTCTGGATGCGCGAGGAAGGCGGCCATCACGTAGGCAAAGAGCACGAGCGTCAGCCATTTGAAGATGCGCGCGAGGCGACCCGCGCCGTGCTGGAAAAGCGCGCGCCCGTGTTCAAGGGGCGCTGAGATCAGCGGCAGCAATCGTCATGCCTCACGCCGATCACCAGAGAACGAGATTGTCACGCCGTCGCGGCTGCGTTGTGGAACGGACGCCCTTCGATGTAGGCCTCGATGTCGCCGAGCAGCCGAGCCAGCATGGCGGCGCGGGTCTCGTGAGTGATCGAGGCGGAATGCGGCTGCAGCACCACGTTGTCGAGCGCCAGAAACCGTGGGTCGAGGTTCGGCTCGGATGCGAACACATCGAGGGCGGCCCCGGTGATCTTTCTCTCCTGCAGTGCGGCGATCAATGCGGCCTCGTCCACGACCGATCCGCGCGCGACGTTGACGAGGTATCCGTCTGGTCCAAGCGCTTCCAGCACGGCCTGTCCCACCAGATGACGGGTGGCCTCCCCGCCTGGACAGGAGAGGATCAGAACGTCGGATCGCTCGGCAAGCTCCTGCATGTTTGCGACGAAGGGGTAGGGCACATCGGGCTTCGCCTTTGGCCCGGAATAGAGCACGTGCATGCCGATCGCACCGGCGCGTTGGGCCACAACGCGGCCGATCTTGCCGAGGCCCACGATGCCGGCGGTCTTGCCCGCGAGGCGGCGCGAGGGTGCCATGCGCTCTTTGGACCAGCGGCCGGCGCGCACAAAGTGATCCGCTTCGACGATCCGGCGCATGATGGCGTAGGTGAGTGCAATCGCGCCGTCCGCCACGTCCTCGGCAAGCTCGTCGGGTGTATGGCAGACCGCGATGCCGCGCCGCTTTGCCTCCATGAGATCGATCCGGTCGAGGCCGGCGCCATTGCAGGCGATCAGCTTGAGATCGGGCAAGCTGTCCATCAGTGCAGCGTTCACCCCGTAGACGCCCATGGTCACCGCGACATCGTATCCGGGCGCGGGCCCGCCGGCGTGATCAGCAAGCCCATAGCGCCGCGTCAGCGCGGCGCGCAGGTCCGGCGGGATCTGGCTGACCGCAAGCAGGTGAGGTCTGTTCCGATCCGTCATCAGGTCCTCCAAAGCAAAGCACTCTTCAAACAAGCAGCTATTGTCGCGCCTTCAACCGCTGCAGAAGGCGCGAGCAGAAGCCAACCCGGATGCAGCCCTGGAGATCGCCGGTGGCCATCAGGCCCGCTCGTGGTCGCGATCGACAGCCACGGCAACAGCCTGTACGACCAGTTGCAGGACAAGGCGCACGCTCGGCTGGGCTCGATCCTGCAGGATCTCGCGCTCGATCGGAACGCAAGCCAAACGGCGTCCCAGGCACGCTGAAGCGCACATCAGAGATCGTCGATCGGCTCGGTCGCGCGCACCGAGGGGCGCTTTGCAAACGTTGCATGCCAAGCTGCAATGCGCGGTTGGCCGCCGCGCCAGTCGTCGGCGGCAAAGCGGAAGTCGAGATAGGAGAGGGCGCAGCCGATCGCGATATGTCCGACGGAAAATGGGGAGCTCGCGAGCGCCTCAGCCTCCCGGTCGAGCGCCAGAAGGGTGGCTCGGCGACGCTCCGCATAGCTGGCCAGATGGACCTGCGAGGCATGCTCGCGCTCCTGCTCGTTCCGCCACAACAGCAGAAAATCGAGAAAGCCGTCGCCGAGCGCTTGCCGGCGCAAAGCAGTCATCCGTTCGGGAAGCGAGGCCGGGATGAGCTTCGGCTTGTCGTGCAGGCGGTCGAGATATTCGCAGATCACCCGAGAGTCAAAGATGACGGTGCGGTCGTCGAGCACGAGCGTCGGGATCTTGGAGAGCGGGTTGTCTTTCATCAGCTCTGCGTGCGGCTTGGTCGCGGCCGCCACGGTGCGCACGCAGTTGATGCGGTCAACGAGGCCGAGCTCGTGCGCCGTGATCATGACCTTGCGCACGAAAGGTGAGCGAGGTGACCAGTGCAGCTTCATCCGGATGTCTCTGGCCCATTCATTTGCAAAACGCAAAAAGTCAGCTTATTGACATAACGGACACCCGGCAAGGTCCGCGAGCAGGCTTTGTCCGCGAGCACGCTTGTCCGCGCGCCGCCGCGCGTGGCGCTCTCCCTGGTCGCGCTCGTATGCGGCCGGTCGCTCGGCTCGGCTAATAGACTATTGCGTTGTTGACGACGTATTCACCATGCAGCGGGTCTGAGCCGGCGGCGATCGGAGCACGCCCTTTAACAACAAGCCGAGCACTGCAGGTCTTTTTCTCGTTGAGGAGGGGATGTTTAAGCAGCTCCAGACGTGCGGGCTTCCTGCGGCCCCCCGTTTTGTCCGCCATCGTCATTAACTGATCCTTATTCGTTCGTTGACTTATAGTAAGGCGCTACAGTTGCATCGGGCCGTGACCCGGGTGGATTTGTGTATGGCGTCTGCTGCTCAAGCGTTGATCTCCGAGTTGGATGCAATGCTGCCCAAGCGGTCCGACGCGCAGCGCTACAGCATGCTGCGCCAGGTCTGCGATCTGTTCTTGGCTCATGCGCAGGCATGTCAGGCCGCCCAGGTGCTGGTCTTCGGCGATGTCATGATGGCGTTGGTGGAAACGGTGCGGCGCGATGCGCTGATCGAGCTGAGCGGCAAGCTCGCGCCCGTCGACAACGCTCCTTCTAAAGTGGCGCGACGGCTGGCGCGTGACGACGACATGGCGATCGCGGGCCCCATGCTGACACGGTCGAAAGCGCTGACGGACACGGACCTGGCCGACATCGTGGCCAACAAAGGGCCGTCACATCTCAAGGCGGTGCTTAAACGAGCCCAGTTGGGCGCGGCTGTGAGCGACCTGTTGCTGGAACGTGATGATCCGGAGCTCATCTACAGGCTGGCGGCCAACGAGGAGGTGCACTTCTCCGAGGTTGGCATCGTGAAGCTCGTCTACGCTGCGAAGAACGACAAGAAGCTGGCTGACATCGTGCTGCGTCGCAAGGACCTGCCGCCCGAGATGCTGCCGTTTCTCCAAATGGCGAACGCCTGACCCGAGCAAGACGCCGGCCGCATTTTTGATATTTCCGAATTTATTATCGTTTTGGTTTGCGTTAATTCCTTCGAGCGGCAGCCCGAGCTGGCGCCAGATGCTGATCATCATGGAACGGCGTCGACGTGATCATGACTTTGATTAATGGGGCGCTCACGGTCCAGCTCGTCCAACCATAGCTTGTCTATTCCAGAGGGTTCTTCAAGCTCAGTTTACACTCGACAGTACCGCTGTTCGACGCAAGTAGTGCCAATAAGTTGTGGCTCCGCAGGGAGGTAATTTAACCCCGCAGTAACGATCCTGATTTACCTTCGTGGCAAACCACAGTAGATCGCAGGAATACCTGAGCGCGATCTGCTGTCGGAGATGTTGAGCGCTTGGCGTTTTTCAAAAGTGGCCCCCCACGAAAAACAAGCGCTCTCAATGGGGACGCACCAGAGTCATGACCCAGATGCAAGCGACCACGGCCGAGCCGAACGCCCTTGAGGCCGGCCAGCCTCTCCCGGGCGATTCGACCGGCGGCAAATCCTCCGCCCTGCCCACGCAGGTCATCAGCTTCGCCATCGGCGACGATCAGTACGGCGTCGACATCATGGCGGTGCGGGAGATCAAGGGCTGGTCGGAGATCACCCATCTACCGAAGCAGCCAGAATACGTGCGCGGCGTGCTCAACCTGCGCGGCGTCATCGTGCCGATCATCGATCTGCGTTGCCGATTCGGTCAGGGACTGACCGAGGCCACGGCACTGCACATCGTGATCATCGTGCAGATCGCCTCGCGGCAGGTTGGCCTGCTTGCTGACCGCGTCCTTGACATCGTGTCGTTCGAAACAGCGCGCATCCAGCCGGTGCCGCGCGTCGCCAACGGCTCGCGCGTCGGGTTCCTCTCAGGCCTGGTGACGACCGACAGTGGCATGATCGCCGTAATCGATCTTCCCAACCTGCTGTCCTTGCAACTCGAAGACGACGACGGTGCGTCTGTCCTGAAACCCGCCATGTCGGCGTAGACGGAATGACCGAACCGGCATGTCTGCCAGTGTCGGAATGAATCCAACGCCATCCCTAAACAACGCTTCTGTTCGAAGACAGAAGTACCCTGAGGAGCACCACCACCATGGTCAGGCTGTCGGACATTCGCATCGGAACCAAACTCTTCATGATGTCCGGTCTCGGCGTCTTGCTGGTGGCCGGGATGATCGTTGTTCAGATACACGGCAACAGTGCGGTCAAGAGCGCGAACGAGGCGGCCGACTTACAGCAGCATCTGTCGCATGACCTCCTCGCCGCCAAGGTGGTGGAGCGTGGCATGCAGATCTCGGTGCGCGACGTTCGCCTTGCCCGAACCAGCCAGGATCTGGAGAGCGCGGTCAAGACCCTCGAGACTCGCATCAAGGCGGGTCATCAGCGGATCGACCCGCTGATCTCCCAGTTTCGCAATCCTGAGAACCGCGCGCGTGCGGAGAAGTTGAAGAGCCTCTTCGACCAGTACTTTGCCGGCGCCAAGGAGATTGCGGCTCTCAAAACCCAGATGATCGATCTGCAATCCCGCGCTTCGGCTGCCGACGTTGCGTCCCGCATCGCCGACCTCGACGCGCAGGCCGTTCGGATCGCGCGCGAGCGGACGTTGCCGCTGGTCGAGGAGATGGAAAAGCTGATCGAGCAGATCGAGGAGGTGACGACCAAAGTCGCGAAGGAGGAGGCTGAGAAGGCCGTTGCCGAAATGGCTTCAGCGGAGCGCATGGGCCTCATTATTGGTGGGTTCGCCGCTCTGGTTCTGATCGGGTCGGCGATCTTCGGTGCGCGCTCGATCGCGGCGCCGCTGCGCAAGATAGCGGGTGTTCTCAACGACCTCACCAATGATCGTATCGTGGATGTGCCGTATGCCAATCGCGGCGATGAGGTGGGACAGATCGCCAAGGCTACCGAGGTCTTCAAGGATTCGATTGCCGAGAAGGTCGTCAATCTGCGGGTGCGCGCCGGTCTCGACGTGGTGCGCTCCAACGTCATGCTCGCCGACGACACCTATAACATCATGTACTTGAACAGCAGCCTGAAGAGCATGATGAAGGATGCCGAAGCGGAAATTCGCAGAGCGATGCCCTCATTCGATTCGACCAAGCTGGTCGGCGCCAACATGGATGTGTTCCACAAGAATCCGGCGCATCAGCGCAGGATGATGGAAGCGCTGACCGGAACCCATGAAACCCGCATCTCGATTGGAACCCAGAAGTTCTTCCTGGTTGCAACCGCGGTGATGGACAAGCACGGCAAGCGTTCCGGCACCGTGGTGGAATGGCGCAACGAGACGCTCGAAAAGGCGATCGAGGGCGAGGTCGACGGGATGGTGAAGGCCGCAGTTGCCGGCGATTTCTCGCAGCGCGTGCCGCTCGAGGGCAAGAAAGACTTCATGCTCAATCTCGCCAACGCGATGAACTCGCTGTGCGAGACCACGGGCAAGGCGCTCGATGAATTTGCCGGGATGTTCGGCGCGCTCGCCGAGGGTGATATGACGCCGCGCGTGAGCGGCGAATATCAGGGCATGTTCGGCAAGCTCAAGGACGACGCCAACAGCATGGCGGAGCGGATCGGTTCGACCATTTCCGAGATCAAGCAGGCGGCGCGCGAGGTCTCGAACGCCTCGGCCGAGATCTCGACCAGCACGACCGATCTCTCGCAGCGCACCGAGGAGCAGGCGGCGAGCCTGGAAGAGACCTCCGCCTCGATGGAGGAGATCTCCGCCACGGTGAAGAAGAATGCCGAGAACGCCCAGCAGGCCAACCAGTTCACCAGCGAGACGCGCTCGGTCGCCGAGCGCGGCGGTGCGGTGGTGGGCAACGCGGTCAACGCGATGGCGCGCATCGAGGAGTCCTCGCGCAAGATCTCCGACATCATCGGCGTGATCGATGAGATCGCCCGGCAGACCAACCTGCTGGCGCTCAACGCCGCGGTCGAAGCGGCACGCGCGGGCGAGGCGGGCCGCGGGTTCGCGGTGGTGGCGACCGAGGTGCGCAGCCTGGCACAGCGCTCTTCGCAGGCGGCCAAGGACATCAAGGACCTGATCACCAACAGCTCCGGTCAGGTCAAGGAAGGTGTGGACCTCGTCAACCGCGCCGGCGGCTCGCTCAAAGACATCGTCGACTCGATCAAGAAGGTCGCCGATATCGTAGCAGATATCGCCAATGCCAGCGCCGAGCAGGCGACCGGCATCGAGGAGGTCAACAAGGCATTGACCCAGATGGACGAGGTCACGCAGCAGAACTCGGCGCTGGTCGAGGAGAATGCGGCGACCGCGAAGACCTTGGAGACCCAGGCGGGCGCGATGGACCAGCGCGTCGGTGTGTTCCGCCTCGACGAATCAGCGACTGTTCACACACCGCGGCTGGCGGCTCCCGCTCCACGGGCGCCCGCTGCCGCTTTCAAGCGGCCGGCTCCCGCGCCGAAGGCTGCGCCCAAGCGCGCAGCAAGCGGCGGACCGGTTGGCCGGATGCAGACGGCGCTTGCGACCGCCGTCCAGGCCGACGCGGATTGGAAAGAGTTCTAGGATCAAACGAGTATCAGAATGTCGGCGCCACGACAAAAGATAGCAGCGGCGGTTAATCTCATCGGCCCCGCCGTTGCCGATCCGGACCGCGAGTTCGCGTTCTCCGACGAGGACTTCAAAACCCTCTCGAAGCTCGCGTACGAGCATGCCGGGATCGTCCTGGCCGAGAGCAAGCGCAATCTGATCTATGGCCGGCTCTCACGCCGCCTGCGCGCTCTCGGAATCACGACGTTCCGCGACTACCGCGCCTACCTGATGGGCGAGGGTGGTCCGACCGAGATGCAGAACTTCATCAATTCGATCTCGACCAACCTGACGAAGTTCTTCCGCGAGTCCCACCACTTCGATCATTTCCGCAGCACGGTGGTTGTGCCCTATGCCAACGGGCGTGGCCGCCGCAGCCCAAGGCTTCGGGTCTGGTCAGCCGGCTGCTCCACCGGCGAGGAGCCTTACACGATCGCGGTCATCCTGCACAAAGAGATGAACGACATCGCGCGTCGTGACGCCCGCATTCTCGCAACCGACATCGACACGGAAGTGCTCGGAAAGGCGGCGCGCGGGGAATACCCGGCGAATTCGGTGGATGACGTGCCGAAAGTCTATCGAGGCTATTTTGAGCCTGCCCAGGGCGAGCGCGGCCCGATCGTCCGATTGAGTCAAATGACACGCTCGGTCATTGCCTTTCGGCAGCTCAATCTCCTGGAAGCCTGGCCGTTCCAAGGCCCGTTCGATGCGATCTTCTGCCGCAACGTGATGATCTACTTCGACGGGCCGACGAAAACCGCCCTGGTTGATCGATTCATAAAGAAGCTGATCCCGGGCGGCTGGCTCTATATCGGACATTCGGAATCGTTGCTCGGCTCGCATCCGGGCCTGAAGCTAATGGGCCGAACAATCTATCGGAGGGAAGGGTGAGCGCTACGCCGCAACGATCCGCATCCGCAGGCGGCGAGCAGGGCATCCATGCAGCCAAGAGTGGACGATTCTTTGATAACGCCAGCCAGTCGTGGATGGTCAAGGTGTTCCCCGGCGAATTCCACGTGACCAACCGACCGGATGAGATGCTCGTGACCATCCTCGGCTCGTGCGTTGCAGCGTGCATTCGCGACCCAGTCACCGGGCTTGGCGGGATGAACCACTTCATGCTGCCGCAGGGCCATTCCAGTGGCTGGGGCAATGATCCGCAGTCGACCCGCTATGGCAATTTCGCCATGGAGAAGCTCATCAACGAGCTGATCAAGTCCGGCTGCTCGCGCGATCGGATGGAGATAAAGGTCTTTGGCGGCGGCAACGTCATCGACACCATCAGCAACAGGCCGGTTGGCACCCAGAATGCCGAGTTCGTGCTGCATTTCCTCGAGGCTGAAGGGCTTCGTTGCGCCGTGCAGGATCTTGGCGGTCAGTATCCTCGCCGTATTCACTACAGCCCGGCCACCGGTCGGGTCGTGCGCCGGCTCCTGGGAACCGGGGACTCCCACGTCATTACGCGCGAGGAGCGCGAGTACGCAGCGCGACTGCTGGCGAAGAAGCCCGCCGGCGATGTCGAACTTTTTGTCTGAACGGGAACTCAGCCATGACTTCACCTCTTCGTGTCCTGATCGTGGACGACTCGGCGTTGATGCGCCAGCTTCTGACAACCCTGCTCGCTGCCGATCCGGAGATCGAGGTCGTCGGTACTGCGCAGGATCCCTTCGACGCGCGCGAGAAGATCAAGGCGCTCAATCCCGATGTCCTCACGCTCGATGTCGAGATGCCGCAGATGGACGGTCTCACCTTCCTGCGCAAGATCATGGCGCTGCGGCCGATGCCGGTCGTGATGTTCTCATCCCTCACGCAGGCGGGCGCGGAGGCAACGCTGGAGGCGCTCGAGATCGGCGCCGTGGACTTTGTCGCCAAGCCGAAGAACGACGTCGCCAACGCGATGGGCGAACTGGCCGAGACGCTGCAGGCCAAGATCAAGGCGGCGGCGCGCATGCGCTTTCGCCCGCGTCGCGCCGAAGCGGCCCCGCCGCCGCGTCCGCGCCCGAAGATCGGACGGCCGACCGGCAAGCTGCTCCTGATCGGAGCTTCAACCGGGGGTGTGGAGGCGCTCAAGGCGCTGCTGATGCAGCTGCCGGAGGATTGCCCGCCGACGCTCATTACCCAGCACATGCCGGAGCGGTTCACTGCCGCATTTGCGCAGCGGCTCAATCGCGAATGCCCGATGAACGTGTCTGAGGCCGTGGATGGCGAGCGGATCGAGGTCGGGCATGTCTATATCGCGCCGGGCGGTTCGCACCACCTGGAGCTCAATCGCAACGGTGGCCATTTCGCCTGCAAGCTGATCGATGCGCCGCCGATGTCGGGTCATCGGCCCTCGGTCGACGTGCTGTTCCGCTCGGGTGCTCGGACGGCGGCCCGCAACATCGTCTCTGTCATCCTCACCGGCATGGGCAAGGATGGCGCTCAGGGCATGCTCGAGCTGCGCCAGGCAGGCGCGACCACGCTTGGGCAGGACGAAGCGTCATCCCTGGTCTACGGCATGCCGCGGGCGGCATTCGAATGCGGCGCCGTCATGCGACAATATCCATTGGCCAAGATGGGCGATGCGGTCGTCGAGGCCGTCAAGGGCGAGGGCGCCGCGGCTTCGGCAGCGAAGCGGCCCACGGCCCACAGCGCATAGCGGCTTTGCGGACACGATCTGGCGGACACGATCTGGCGGACACGATGCAGACAATGACAGGCGATAACGGATCGGATGGCGCATTGAAACTGCCGTCCACCCTGGATCTGGCGGCGGCCGAGGAATTCCTCGCCACCATGCGGGCGAGGGCGGTCGGCGCTTTGGAGCTTGATGCCTCGGGCGTCGAGGTGATCACGCTGCCCTGTGCGCAAATCATTCTGTCGGCAGCAGGCGGTCATAGCCAGTTGGCAATCCGGCGGCCATCGGAATCCTTTGTTAAGGCTTTTGTTGATCTTGGCCTGAGCTGGCCGGGCGATCAGGAGCCGATAGCGGCGAGCGACCTCGAACAAGCCGCAATGCCTCTCCCCGATCAATTTGAAGGCGTGGTTGAAGACGGCGGTGCCGAGGGCTTGGCGGGTGACGGCCAGGCCGCGGCACCGATGGATGAACAGACTGACAGTACTGATAAATCGATGCCTGACGGTGGAATCCCGCCGCAGACAGATGCCTCCGGGCAACAGCAAACGGATGCTCCCGCAATGTCAAAGCGTATCCTGACCATCGACGACTCGAAGACCATGCGTGACATGCTCCTGCTCACGCTGACAGATGCCGGCTTCGAAGTGCTCCAGGGTGTTGACGGCGAGGATGGCCTCGCCGTTTTGGGTGACCAGAAAGTTGATGTCATCATTACCGACATCAACATGCCGAAGATGGATGGCTATGAAGTGATCCGTCAGTTGCGCCAGAATCCGCGTCACAAGACGACGCCGATCCTCGTGCTGACCACGGAAAGTGACTCGGACAAGCGCACCATCGCTCGCAGCGCTGGCGCGACAGGCTGGATGGTCAAGCCCTTCGATCCGGAAGGTTTGATCGCCGTCATCAACAAGGTTTCACCCTAGTCGCTTCGCGACAGCCGGAGATCATCGGCCATGGCAAGTTTGGACGAGCTGAAGCGCACATTCTTCGACGAATGTGGCGAGCTGCTCCAGGACATGGAGACAGGGCTCACCGACCTGCAGGACGGTAGCGGCTCGGAGGACACCGTGCATGCGGTGTTCCGCGCGGTGCACTCGATCAAGGGCGGTGCCGGAATCTTCGGCTTTGAGGCTCTGGTTGAATTCGCCCATGTGTTCGAAACGGTGCTCGACTCGGTGCGGCACGGCACGCTCCATCAGACGCCGGAGGTCTTCACCGTCCTTCTGACGTCGAGCGACATGCTTGCCGATCTCGTGAGCATGTCACGTTCAGGCGAGGCCATTCCGGCCGGCCATGCCGGCGAGTGCCGGCAAGCGCTGGAGCAACTGCTGGGGAAGGGCCAGCCGGGCTCTTCGAACGGCGGCGAGGATACAGGAGACTTCGAAGGGCTTGACTTCAAGCCGGTGCCCGCCGGCGGTGGGGACGACGACTTCGGCTTCACGCCGGTGCGCTCCGATGGCGCGGACGCGCCTGCAGACGACGGCAAGCAGAGCTACACGATCACGTTCCGGCCAAGGCCAGAGATGCTGCGGAATGCCAACGAGCCGCTCTACATTCTGCGTGAGCTGCGTGGTCTCGGCGAGCTCAACCTTGTCGCCGATCTGAGCGGCTTGCCTCCACTCTCCGACATTCAGCCCGATCAGCCCTATGTCAGCTGGAGCGGCACACTGCGGACCGATGCCCCGCGCAAGGCGATCGACGACGTTTTCGAGTTCGTGGTCGGTGACTGCGACCTTTCCATCGTCGAAGAGGAGCCGCCGCCTCCACCGGCCGCAGAAGCCGCGCCGCCGCCCGAAATGCACGACGATGTAGCCGTCGCAGCGCCTGCTGCACCTGTCGCCGAGCACAAGAAGCCGGGACGGTCGCAGCCGGCGGCCGATGCCGAAGGCGGCAAGGGGGCGGCGAACAAGAAGCAGGCGACCACAACCCGTGTCGATCTCGACAAGATCGACCGCGTCGTCAACATGGTTGGCGAGCTGATCATCGCGCAGGCCATGCTGGGCCAGGTGGTGCAGGGCCTGTCCGAAGAGGTCAACGGCCGGTTGTCGCAGGTCCTCGACCAGACCATCCACCACACGCGCGAGCTCAAAGAGAGCGTCATGTCGATGCGCGCGCAGCCGGTGGGCTCGGTGTTTCAGCGCATGCCGCGTCTGGTGCGCGAATTGTCCATGAAGACCGGCAAGAAGGTGCGGCTGGAAATGACGGGTGAGTCGACCGAAGTCGACCGCACCATCGTGGAGCGGCTTGCCGACCCGCTGACCCATATCATCCGTAATTCGGCCGACCATGGCATCGAGTCGCCGGAAGACCGGCTCGCCGTCGGCAAGAGCGAAGAAGGCACGATCCATCTGTCGGCGGCCCAGCGCGGAGGACGCATCGTCATCGAGGTCAAAGACGATGGCGCCGGCATCAATACTGAGCGCGTGTTGCGCAAGGCCAAGGAGAAGAATCTGGTCGACCAGGATGTCTCCCTCACCGACGACGAGATTTGCAATCTCATCTTCCTGCCGGGCTTTTCGACGGCGGACACGGTCTCCGACATTTCCGGCCGCGGCGTCGGCATGGACGTCGTGCGCCGCAATATCCAGGATCTCGGCGGGCGCGTGACACTCAAATCGGAACGCGGCAAGGGCATGACGATCCAGCTCGCATTGCCGCTGACGCTCGCGGTGATGGACGGCATGGTCATCAAGGTCGGCGAGAACATCTATGTGATGCCGATGTCCTCGATCGTGGAATGTCTGCATCCGGGCAGCAGCGAAGCGTACAATCTCCTGAACACGCGCGGAATGCTGAAGTTGCGCGGCGAGCTCGTGCAGCTCGTCTACCTCAGCGATCTGTTCGACGTGAAGTCGAACGCGCGCGGGATCTTGGAGAGCGTCGTCATCATCACCGAGGCTGGCGACGGCGCCAAGTTCGGGCTCGTGGTCGACGAGCTGTGCGGCCACCAGCAGGTGGTGATCAAGAGCATCGAGGATTCCTACGGGCAGGTGCCCGGCATCGCCGCAGCGACCATCTTCGGAAACGGCAAGGTCGCGCTCATTCTCGACGTCGAGAAGCTGTCGGAGCTGTCGGCGGAGAGCATGATGCCGGGGAGTTCCGCACAACCACCAGTCGCGTCGACGACTACGCACTAGCAACGGAATCTTAGTAATCACGCGGCACTCCAGTTGCCGTTGAACATGAAGGAGTGAATGAGATGCCGGCAGCAGCAGCTCTCAAAGTGCTCATTGTCGATGACCAGTTCAGCGTTCGGCAGATGACCCGCATGACGCTGGAGCAACTTGGCATCCGCAACGTCTATGAATCGGAAAACGGCAAGGACGCCTTGAACAAGGCCTCGGTCCAGCCGCTCGACCTGATCATCTCGGACTACAACATGCCCGAAATGGACGGGCTCGCCCTCCTGCGGGCGGTGCGCGGCCATCCGGCGGTGCGTAAGCTTCCGTTCATCCTGTTGACCGGTCGCGGCGATCGCGAGCTCGTGGTGAAGGCAGCGCAGGCGGGTGTCAACAACTACCTTGTGAAGCCGTTCACGCAGGTCACGCTGCGCGAGAAGATCGAGCAGGTTATCGGAAAGTTGTCCTAGGACCACGCGAGGTGGCCGTGTGACGCGGACAAAGGTGGGCGTTCGTGACGGCGAAAGATTCCGCAGACAATGTAGGTGCGTTCCTGGCGGTGTTTGCGGCGCTCCTGCTGGACAACGTCCTGCGACTCGAAGAAACGGTCGCACGGGTGACCGATCTCATCATGAGCAGTGGGAGACCGGATCGGGAGCTGGTTGTCACGTTGCAGAGCTTCGACCGCCTGAAGCAGGAGTTCGAGGCGCTTGGTGATGCGCTGACGCGTTACGCGGAATCCACCAACGCAATTCCTCCGGACGGAGAGGAGCGGATTCAGCTGGGCGAGGAGGTGATCAGTGCAATTACGGTTGCGGATCTGAAGGATCGTCTTCTCTATCGTCTCAAGGAGCAGCTTCCCGATCTGGCGGACATGCCGAAGATCATGGAAATAGACAATACGCAGGTTGATGTTGATGTCGTGTATTAGTTTGGTCGTTTGTTGCGGATTGTAGCGTAGGAACGGGCGTGAGTGTGAGATTGCGACGCTAACACAAGCACAAGCCGTCCGAGGAGCCATGAGCGCCCAAGACAGCCTTATCAGCGAGCTTGAAGACGCCATTTCGCATGGCAACGATGAGCGGCGTGCCAAGACGCTGCGCCGCGTCACCGACCTGTTTGTGTTCGGCTCAGGCCATTTCTCGCAGGATCACATTGCATTGTTCGACGGGGTTTTTACCCATCTGATCGCGCATATCGAGCAGTCGGCGCGCACCATGCTCGCCAACCAGCTGGCACCGATCGCGAACGCGCCGCCCAAGGCCATCCGCACGCTGGCGTTCGATGACGCCATCGAGGTGGCGGGACCGGTGCTCGCGCAGTCAACTCAACTCGACAACGTGGCGCTGGTCGAGAATGCCAGAACCAAGAGCCAGCAGCATCTGCTCGCCATATCGAAGCGCAAGTCGCTCGCCGAGACCGTCACCGATGTGCTGGTGGAGCGCGGGGACCGGCAGGTGGCGCTGAGCGCTGCCCAGAATCCAGGCGCCAAGTTCTCCGAAGCCGGCTATATCAGGCTGGTCAAACGCGCCGAGGGTGATGACCAGCTTGCCCAAACGGTCGGCTCTCGCACCGAGGTTCCGCGCCATCACTTCCTGCGCATTTTGGCGAAGGCTTCGCAGGCGGTCCGCGTCAAGCTCGAGGCCGCAAATCAGCACAAAGCGGGCGAGGTTCAGCGCGCAGTTGCCCAGGCCGCGACCGAGATCCAGACCCAAGCCGCGGCAAGCTCGCACAACTACGCCGCCGCCAACGCCCTGGTCGGCGCCATGAAGGCGGAGGGGCGGCTGCGCGAAAGCGATATCGAGTCGTTTGCGCGCGAGCACAAATTCGAGGAGACCACGGCCGCACTGGCGATTCTCAGCGAGCTGCCGACCCACGCCGTGGAGCGCGCGATCGTGCACGATCGCGTGGAAAGCATCCTGATTATCTGCAAGGCCATCGGGCTGGCGTGGAACACCGTCAAGGCGGTTCTGACGCTGCGTTCGGACAAGGGGGGCTTGTCAAAGTACGAGCTTGAGAACTATCTCGCGCTGTTCACGCGCCTCAAGCAGGAGACCGCTCGACACGTGCTCAAGTTCCAGTTTAAGAGCGGCGGGCCTTCGGCCGCTTGAAAGGCGTTGCCGGTCCTGACCGCAAGGTGGCGGTTATTTGCCGATGCGTCCCGCCATGCTGATGGAATGCTCAGCGGCGCGGCGCAGCCCGTCGCACAGATCTGGGACCTGGTCCGGGCTGACGTTCTTGTAGATGTCCTGTCGGGCAAGCTGCAGCGCGTCGAGATGGCAGCGGATCAGCACCTCGTCATAGTCGGCGCCGTTGCGCATGGCGTCGAGGACCTCGCACAGGCGGTTGGCCACGAAGGTGACAAGCTCGTAGCCCACGGTGGTGCCAATATCGCGCAGCTCGCAGCTGCTGCGAAACGCATCCTCGATCAGCACGGCATTGTCGGGGTAAGTTTCAGCCAGTTGAATTGCGGTTTGAAGCCTTGTCAGTCCGTCTTTCAGCCAGTCAGTGAACTCTTCCTTCAACGTTTCGATCTGGGCTTCGGCGTCACCGACCGCCTGGTTGCGCGTGACACCGCCGGCCCTGCGGACTTTCTTTTGAAAGTCCGTCTCAACCGGAAATTCGCGTGCTCCGTTGCTGTTGGACATGTGCCTTACCCAACCCGTGAGCTGTTGAAGAGATTATCGATGTCGTCCTGCGCCAGCGTCGGACCGGTCTCATCGGAGACTTCGATGGCTTTGTCACCCTGGCGGCGACCGACGCCGGTCGGAAAGCCTTCGATCTTGAAGCGCCGGTCGGGCCCGAAATAGGTCGGGGCGTCCACGAAATTGCGTGGATTGAAGGCAATCCAGCTCAAGCGATCGTAGAGGCTCGACGGCGACATCGGCTTCGCCACGACCATGTTGGCGCCGGCGTCGCGGGCACTCTTGATCGTGCTCTCGCGGGTGTCGCTGGTCATGATCAGGATCGGCACCGTCCGGTTCGGATTGTTGACGTTGCGCCGAATGGCCTGTGTCAGCTTCAACCCGCCGTGAGGAGGCAGCAGGTTGTCGCAGAGCAGGATGTCGATCTTCTGCTCGGTCAGGATCTGGATGGCGTCGATCGAGCTGCGGGCGTCCATCGCTTTGTTCGCCCCAAATCCGCGCAGCATGCTATTGGCGAGCATGCACATGTAGGGGCTCGGATCGGCCACGAGGATCACGAGGTCGCGGAGGTTGAGGGTCGCGTTCTTCATCCGGCGTCTTCAACATTCATGCTCGACAGGAACGACCCCCGACGCTTGAACGAATTGAAAGCCCGCGACACAAGGTCTTCGACGCAAGACACGGCACCGGCACACGGATTTGGGTGCCGCCAAGGTACGATTCGACTCAAGAAGAGTCGTACAGCTGTTACACTAACGCAATGTTAAGGTTCTCAGGCCGGCGCCGCACCGAAATCCCGATTTGCTAACAAAGTATTACCTAGACCAGCTGAGTCCCCGACCATGGCCGGGGAAACGGCGGGGAAACAGGCCAGAGAACGATGGGTATGGGCCTTCCGGGCCGCCCCGCTACTCCAGACCCCAGCGCCGCCGGAGCGCTGTACGGGCGCTGCCGGGCAACGAAAAGGCCGGCAGCCACCATGCCCCGCTGCCGGCCTCGAACGGCGGCCTAGACAAATCCGCAGGAATAGTTAGGCTCGGAGTCGGGTCGCGACGAGGTTTCCCGCACCGAGTCCTTCAGCCAGCGGCAGAACCCTACGGGGTCAAAGCCCGCGGTCAGGCAAAGTCGGGCCGGCCCTTTCACCAACATCAGTTCCGTTGGAGCGCGACGGGTTCATGCCCGCCGGCAAGCGAAGCTCAGCATCCGCCCTTCAACGTCGGTTCGGAGGGAAGCCATGGGAAAGCCTGCGACGTGGGTGATCGTTCTGGTCGGCATTGCCGTGGTCCCGCCGCTGCTGGCGGTGGCATTCTTTTACGTCGCTTTGAACGGCGGCGTTTACGGCACGATACTGAACATGAAGCCGAGGCCAGACCCGGATAGCCCCGGCATCAACCGCGATAGGGCAAAGCTTGAGGCGGACATTGACGCCGCCTTTCAGCGCGTCGTCGCCAATACGGACTTGGCTTATTATGAGACGTCCAAGGACGACGCCTGCTATGATGGCGTGAACAACTTCAAGATAAGCGACGGCTATGCCCATCGTTGCAGGCTGCGGGTGACCAGGTTCTATGGCTTCGACGGCGATTTTCGACAAAAGATGATCGACTTCGAAAAGGGGATCATCGCCGCGGGCTGGCACTTCGAGCTTGGTAACGGGGACGGCCGATACACGCATCCGAGCGACAGCATGGAATCCTACATGCTGGTCTATTATGACACCCGACCGTACGGCACGGTTGATCATGTCGCAGGCCCGCTCGGATATTCCAAAGGCGCGTTCGATCTCAGGATCAAATGGGCCGAGAGGAATACGACGGATCGTCGCAGTCTGAAGGACCTGCAGAGCGTGACGGTGAAT
>Ga0137409_10002874_pt1 | contig 18281 bp, 18 predicted proteins | sample CZODoug1_16funga_FD_122059 | JGI IMG/M metagenome (GOLD analysis project Ga0137409, IMG submission 122059) | Vadose zone soil fungal communities from Angelo Coast Range Reserve, California, USA - CZODoug1_16fungal (Hybrid Assembly) | ecosystem: Environmental > Terrestrial > Soil > Vadose zone... | reverse complement strand
GCACGTCGCCGCCCTGTAGGCGCAGCGTCACGCCGCCGTCCACTTCCTCGAAGGACTCCGCGGCGACGCCATACAGCGTCTGCACCTTGCTGCTGCGGGCCACCGCTTCACGCAGGATCGGTTCGAGCGTGTACTGCGAGATCAGCTGGTAGGGTTCCAGCGGGAGCGTTCCGTCGAGGCACTCGGCGATTTGCTGCCGCATCTGCTGGACGTTCGGGTAGTTCAGGAAGACCAGCGGTGGCTCGCTGAGGCTGGTCACGACGGCCGCGTCCATCGAACCGTCCGCCGGCTGGCCACGCTTGCGGATTTCGGCCGCGAGCCCGAGGCGCCGGTAGATCTCCATCGAGCGCGGATTGCAGCGCTCCATCTTGGGCCAGCGATTGACTTCGCGTTCGCGCTCCACCAGCACGGAACGGATGCCGCGGCCCGCGAGATCGAGAGCCAGGGTCAGGCCGACAGGACCCGCACCGACGATGCAGACATCGGTTTCGAAATGGGTGGGACTCGTCTTCGTCATAGCGGCTGGGTCCCGTTGAATTTCGCGGCGCGCTTTTCCAGGAGCGCCGCGCAGCCTTCGCGGAAGTCAGCGGTTTCCGCGCTGGCGATGAAGTTCGCGCGCTCGAGCGCGAGCTGCCGTTCCAGGTCGTTCTGGAAAGCGGACCGCAGCAGCGACTTCCAGCGCCCGTAAGCGACGGTGGGTCCGGCCGCGAGCTTCGCCGCGAGCTCACCGGCGGCGCGGCGCAGGTCGGCGACCGGGACAATACGATTGACCAGCCCCAAGTCGAAGGCCTGGCGCGCATCGAGCGTCTCATTCAACAGCGCCAGCGACATCGCCTTGCGCAAGCCGACCGTCCTGACGAGGCTCCATGAGCCCGACAGGTCCGGGCTGGTGCCGACGTTGGCATACGCGAGGCTGAAGCGCGCGTCCTCGCTCGCGACGGCGAAGTCGCAGGCGAGCGCAAGACTGAGGCTGCCGCCGGCGACCGCGCCGTGCACTGCAGCGATCACAGGCGCATTCATCGCGGCCATGACCGTGATCGCCTCGTGCATCGGATCGATGATCTTCGGAGCCCCGGCGACGGGATCGCGCTGGAGTTCGCGCAGATTCCCTCCGACACCGAAACACGGACCCGCGCCGTGAAGCACCACGGCCCGCACGGCAGGGCTCTTCGCGAGGGCAACGACGCAGTCGCGAAAGGCGCGCGCTGTCCTTTCGTCGAGGGCGTTCCGCTGCTGCGGATTGTTGATGGTGACCCATGCGACGTCATCGCGTGTGTCGACCAAGATCGGATCGGCGACCATGCCCAGGTTGTTTCCATGTGCGGCGGGCCGCACTGATTTGTTGTACTTTACGAACGTAAAGTATACGAAGGCGAAGCGAAAATACAAGCCGAGTTCACGCGAATGCGCACGCCTCGTCGAATTCCAGCCTGGGGCTCCTTGGGAACACCTTGGAAGGATCGCCCGTGCCGAGCGCGCAGACGAAGTTCGTGCGGACCTTCGTGCCGGCCCAGAACGCTTGGTCCACCCTGGCGGCATGGAAGCCGCTCATCGGGCCGCAGTCCAGTCCCACGGCGCGCGCCGCGATGATGAGCTAGGCGCCTTGCAGACTCGAATTGCGCAACGCGGTCGACGCGATCAGCGCGGAGTTGCCGTCGAACATCTGCCGCACGTCCTTGTGCGGGAAGAGCCGGGGCAGCTTCTCGTGGAACGACAGGTTGCCGCTGGCGGCATCATGGACGGCCGCGGTGTCCTTGCCGCGCTCGCGCTCGGCGCACAGGCAGCGCAACTTGGCACGCGCTTCCTGCTCGCGCTCGAGAGCGCCGCTTTCGCTGCCTGTCGACGGCGGCTCCGCGAGGCGGCGGAGACCGATACGGTCGTCACACGCACGCTCACCGGCCGTCCGGCGCGCGCGCTTGGCAACGCGTTGGTGCGCGCCGTCGAGCGGGCGGGAACGCCGCCGTTGCCATGGCCGTACTAGGCGGTCGTCGCTGACGACCTCTACCGCGCCGCGATCGGCGCCGACGACTCCGATTGGGCGCCGCTGCTGGCCGGGCAGGCGTTGCGGCTCGCTCGCGATGAAGCGCCGGCCTCAGAGATCATCGCAGCGCTACTGCGCGACCTGATTGGCGCGCTCGAGCGACTCGTGGACACAACCTGACGACACGGGTCGCGCAGCGCCATGCGCTGGACCGACTGCCCGCGACGGTGGCCGCCGCTTCGGCGGCGGGCGCGAAGTCGGCCGCCATCGCGTTCGACGATGAATACACGCTGCGGCTGGGCGGCGTCGAACTACGCATGCTGTATTTCGGCAGCGCGTATAGCGACGCCGATGCGGTGGTGTATTTCCCGGACCTGACGAACGCGCGATGCCCGATTTCACCGCCGGCGGCACCCTCGTGCACGGGGCGCGAGTGCTGGATGAAGTCCTGAAGCTCGACTTCACTGTCGTGGTCGGCACCCGCGGCGGCCCGCGGACGCGTGCCGATCTCGAAGCGTTCAAGAACCGCATCGAGACACTGGTGGCGCAGGCTGGCGAGCTGGTGCAGCACGGTGCCGCGCCCGAGCAGCCGCTCGGTGCGACAGCGAGGCACGGTTTCGCACTGGTGCGCCCACTTAACGCCCGAGCAACTTGCCGCCCTCCAAGCAAAGAGTTCGCGAGCGCCAGTTAATGCCGCTATCACGCCGCGCGGCTGGAGCGCTTCGCGCGGGGTGCGCCGAACACGGTCTCCTCCACAAGGGTCCAATACGCCTCCGCGACTTCGGGTCGATCGGCCGACAGCCGCCGCGTGATTCGCATCTCGGGACCGAACTCGGACAGAGCGGCGGTGAGGCTCACCATCATGTAGTGAAACAGCATCGGCTCGACCGGTGGCAGCTGCCCCTCGGCTTGCGCTGCCTTGATCTGCGGAAGCAACCGATTGATGAGAGGTTTGAGCACATTCTCTGCAACCCACTGCAGGCGGGGATTGCCTGGCGCTGCCTCCTGGCGCATGAAGCGATGAAACTCCGGGAACTTCGCCGTGTGCCAGAACAGTGCCCGGTACTCCGCGCGCAGGCGCTCGAGCGGCGGCAGATTGGATTCCTCGGGTGCGCGCTGGTCCCACGCCAGCCGGATACGTTCGAACGTGTCTTCCGCGACCGCCTGCCAGAGGGCATCCTTGCTGGGATAGTGGTAGGTGATCAGGGGATGCTGAAGCCCGGTTCGCTGGGCGATGCCGCGGATGCTCGCCGCATCGAAGCCCTTTTCGGCGAACTCTGCGAGCGCCGCCTGCAAGATGGCCGTGCGCGTTGACTTCGCACGCTCCTGCTCGGCACGCTTCTTGGCAACTCCATGCGTCTTGCTCTTTCCGGATCGGACGCGTTCGGCGACGGACGTGCTCTTGGTTGCCATGTCGTCGGACGCTACCACAGGGGAATGTGGACTCCGCGACTGCGAAAGTTGACGCGCGTCAGCTGCGACCGGCAGCCCCTGCGCTTCTTTCGCGGCAAGGCTGCGATCGCAAGTCAACGGCGACAGCGAGCGTGCCTGCCGCTTACGTGTGTTCCAGATGGGCAAGACCGAAATCATGCGTGACCGTCATGTTGTTGTCCTGCCTGACAGGTCGCACGATGAGGGATGGCTTCACACCAAAGACGGCGTCGCTCGCGAGGTACTGGTTGCCCTCGAGGAAGAGGTGGGTCACGAGTTTCCTGTAGCGGGGTGCGCTGATCATGAAGTGCACATGCGCCGGGCGGAAGGGATGTCTGCCCAGGCTCTGCAGGAGCTGGCCCGCTGGTCCGTCGTTCGGAATCGGGTAGCTCACCGGGACGATGGTCCTGAACTCGTATTCACCGCGCTGATCAGTCGTGAAAGTGCCCCGGAGATGACCGCGCGGCTGGTCCGCGTCCTGAACGTCATACAGCTGGTTCGTCGCCGTTTGCCAGACCTCGATGCTGGCACCAGCGATCGGCGCGCCGCTCGCATTCACAACGCGGCCCCGCATGACCAGGGGCTCGCCAGTCTCCTCGCGCAGCAGGATCGAGTCTCCTTTGTCCAATTCGCGTTGCGCTCCGGTGTAGAAGGGGCCCAATACGGTGGAGTCGGTGACGCCCTTTGCCGAGCGATGTTCGATTGCGTCGACGAGCATGGAGACGCCCAGGATGTCCGAAAGGAGGATGAACTCTTGTCGCGTGTCCGAGCACATCTGGCCGGTACGCGTCAGGAACTCGATGCCCGTGCGCCATTCGTCCTGGGTCAGCGCAGCTTCACGCACAAACGCATGGAGGTGGCGGACAAGAAGTGTCATGACCTCACGCAGCCTGGGAGCGGCGCGGTCCATCCTTCCAATGACATCTTGCGTGAGCTCGGGAAAGATTTCTTCCATGGGGTTGGCTGACTCAGTTCCGTGGCCTGCGACCGTGATACGCGTCGTCGAGGAGTGCCCGTATCGCGTCGCGGTCGACGGGGCGTGGATTCCAATAGGGCGCGGAGGTGGCGATTTCGGCCGCCCGGTCGAGATCGGACTCGGACATGCCGATGGCTTTCAGCGACGTCGGCGCGCCAAGGGACTCGGCTAGGTCAAACAAGCCCGGCCCCGCCCTGTCCACCCCAAGAGCTCGAGCAACACGCTGCAAGGCCTGCGGCGCTGAGCTCTGGTTGAAGGACGCCGCGTGGGGAAGCACGACCGTGTGCGTTTCCGCGTGCGGCAGGTCGAAGCTTCCCCCCAGGGTGTGGCAGAGCTTGTGATGCAAGGACATGCCAACGGTGCCGAGGCAGTTGCCGCAGGCCCACGCACCGAAGAGGGCCTCGGACCTCGCGTCGACGTGCCGGACATCGCTGACGATGAGAGGCAGCGATCTTGCGAGAGCGGCGATGCCTTGCTCGGCAAGCATCGACGTGATGGGGTTGCCGTCCTTGGCGTACAGCGCCTCGACAGCGTGAGCCATCGCGTTCATGCCTGAGACGACCGACAGACGCGCCGGCATCTCAAGCGTCAGCTCGATGTCATACAGGATGACGCGCGGGAGCACCTTGGGTGAGCGCAGCGTCGTCTTTCGACCTTGCTCGGTTTGACCAAGAATGGGTGTCGCCTCGGAGCCGGCGTAGGTCGTCGGGATGACGATCTGCGGCAGATCGGTCCGAAGCGCGAGTGCCTTGCTCAGGCCGGTGGTGGAACCGCCGCCGAGAGACACCAGGCAATCGGGCGCGGCCGTGCGCAGGCGTTGCAATACACGCTCGGTTACCTCAACCGGCGTGTGCATCGCGGCGTCGGTCGACAAGCCCACGGCGTTATCGCCAAGCAGCTGCAGAACCCTCGCTGCAGCACCCTCCGCGTGATGCGCATCGGACAGCACGAAGGCACGGCTGCAACCCAGCTGACGTACTTCGTCCGCGATACGCGCAAGGGTTCCCCGTCCGAATACGACGCGTGCCGGCAGCGGTGTGAATTCGAATGCCTCCATGATCCGGCCCCGCTAGGTTCGCTCGACGACCAGCGCAATGCCTTGGCCCACGCCGATGCACATCGTCGCCAGCGCGTACCTGCCGTTTTGCCTATGGAGTTGGTTGACTGCGGTGGCGGCGAGACGCGCGCCGCTCGCGCCAAGTGGATGACCCAGTGCAATCGCGCCGCCGTTGGGGTTCACGCGTGGGTCGTCATCGGCGAGACCCAGGTCGCGCAGCACCGCAAGGCCCTGCGCCGCGAAGGCTTCGTTGAGCTCGATGACGTCGATTTGCGCCAGTGACAGTCCGGTGAGCTCCAGCACCTTGCGCGTGGCCGGCGCCGGGCCCATGCCCATGATGCGCGGCGGCACGCCGGCTGTCGCCATGCCCACCACACGCGCGCGCGGCGTGAGGCCGTGGCGGGCCGCGGCCCTCTCATCGGCCAGCAGCAAAGCGCAGGCGCCGTCGTTGACGCCCGAGGCATTGCCGGCGGTCACGGTGCCGTCCGGCTTCACCACGCCTTTGAGTTTGGCCAGCGCCACGAGCGAAGTTTCGCGCGGGTGCTCATCCCTGGCGATGATGACCGGGTCACCCTTCTTCTGCGGAATCGTCACCGGCGTGATCTCGGCGTCGAAGAAGCCGCTCTTCTGTGCGGCCACGGCCTTGAGCTGCGACGCGAGCGCCATCCGGTCCTGCGCGTCGCGCTCGATCTTGAAGTCGGCGGCGACGTTCTCGGCGGTCTCAGGCATGGAGTCGACGCCGTACCTCTCCTTCATCAGCTTGTTGACAAGGCGCCACCCGATGGTGGTGTCGTAGACCGCGTTGCTGCGCGAAAAGGCGGTCTCCGCTTTCGGCATCACGAAGGGCGCACGGCTCATGCTCTCGACGCCGCCCGCGACCATCAGTGAAGCTTCGCCGGCCTTGATAGCGCGTGCCGCGGTGCCCACGGCATCCAACCCCGAGCCGCACAAGCGGTTGATGGTCGAGCCTGGCACTTCCAGCGGCAGCCCGGCCAGCAGCGCCGACATGCGTGCAACGTTGCGGTTGTCTTCGCCGGCTTGATTGGCACACCCATAGATGACATCAGCGACCGCTTGCCAGTCGACCCGCGCGTTGCGCGCCATGAGCGCCTTGAGCGGGATGGCGCCGAGGTCGTCGCCTCGCACCGACGCGAGTGCGCCGCCGTAACGTCCGAATGGAGTTCGGATCGCGTCGCAAATGTAGGCGTAAGGCACCTTATCTCCGTGTCTAGGCGCGCAGCGTCACGCCAGTGAGTCGCTGCAGCTCCTCGAAGGACAGGCCTGCGACCGCCTCGATGACGGCGAGACCTTGCGGCGTGACGTCGATGACGGCGAGATCGGTGTAGATGCGACTCACGCAGGCAATGCCCGTAAGCGGGTAGGTGCACGCGTCCACGATCTTGCTCGCGCCGGACTTGGTGAGGTGTTCCATCATCACGAAGGTCTTCTTGGCGCCGATGGCCAGATCCATGGCGCCTCCCACGGCGGGAATCGCATCGGGTGCGCCGGTGTGCCAGTTGGCGAGATCGCCCGCGCGCGACACCTGGAACGCGCCGAGCACGCAGATATCCAGATGACCGCCGCGCATCATCGCGAAGGAGTCCGCGTGGTGGAAATAGGCGCCGCCGGGCAACAACGTGACCGGCTGCTTGCCTGCGTTGATGAGGTCGTAGTCCTCTTCGCCCGCCGCGGGTGCGGGGCCCATGCCGAGCAACCCATTTTCGCTGTGAAGGAACACTTCGCGGTTGCGCGGCAGGTGATTGGCAACCAGAGTCGGCAGGCCGATTCCCAAGTTGACGTAAGCACCTTCGGGAATGTCGCGCGCGACGCGGATGGCCATCTGGTCGCGGGTGAGTTTTGCGTAGGCCATCTCAGGCTGCCCGATTGAATCCGGCCGGGCCGGTGGCGCTGCGCGGCACTTTCACGACGCGCTGAACGAAGATGCCGGGCGTCACGATGGCTTCAGGGTCCAGCTTGCCAAGCGGGACGACCTCGTGCACCGAGGCCACGGTGATCTTCGCCGCCATCGCCATGATCGGGCCGAAGTTGCGTGCGGTCTTGCGATAGGTGAGGTTGCCCCAGCGATCGCCGGCTTCGGCCTTGATGAGGGCGACGTCGGCATGAATCGGCGTCTCGAAGACATACATGCGGCCGTTGAGCATGCGTGTCTCCTTGCCCTTAGCAAGGTCAGTGCCGTAGCCCGTGGGCGTGTAAAAGCCCCCGACGCCGGCGCCTGCGGCGCGGATGCGCTCGGCGAGGTTGCCTTGCGGCACCAGCTCGAGCTCGATCTTGCCGGCACGGTACAGGTCGTCGAAGACCTGCGAGTCCACTTGGCGCGGGAACGAGCAAATGATCTTGCGCACGCGCCCGGCCTTGAGCAGGGCCGCGAGGCCTGTCTCGCCGTTGCCGGCGTTGTTGTTGACGATCGTGAGATCGCGCGCGCCGTGCTCGATGAGCGCGTCGATCAGTTCCGCGGGCTGCCCGGCGCCACCGAAGCCCCCGATCATCACCGTCGCACCGTCCGTCACCGCTGCGATCGCTGCACCGATGTCCGGAAAGACCTTGTCAATCACGCCCGTGCCTCCGGTTGGCAGTCCACTTGATAGCGGGCGATGCGGAGGTCGCCGAGTTCATCGCGCACGCGCAGGTGCTCCGGGTGTCTGGCGTAGGAGGCGATGTGCTCGATCATTGGCGTCGTTGGCCGAGTTCCTCGATCATCTGCTGGCGCATCTGGAATTTCTGCACCTTGCCCGTCACCGTCGTGGGGAACTCGGTCACCATGCGGATGTAGCGCGGCACCTTGTAGTGAGCGATCTGGTCGCGGCAGAAGGCGCGAACGGTGTCCTCGTCGAGCTTTGTTCCGGGGCGCGGAATGATCCAGGCGCAGATCTCCTCGCCATACTTCTCGTCCGGCACACCGATGACCTGGACGTCCTGGATGTCGGGGTGCCGGTGCAAGAACTCCTCGACCTCGCGCGGATAGACGTTTTCTCCGCCGCGGATCACCATGTCTTTGATGCGACCCACGATGCGGCAGTAGCCGTCATCGTCGATGGTGGCGAGGTCGCCGGTACGCATCCAGCCGCCGGCGTCGATCGCTTCCCGGGTCTTGGCTTCGTCGTTCCAATAGCCCAGCATCACTGAGTAACCGCGCGTGCACAGTTCACCGGGCTCACCACGTGGCACCGTCTCGCCGCTGCGGCCTACGATCTTGACCTCGAGATGGGGTTGGATTCGACCCACCGTGGAGACGCGCAACTCGATCGGGTCGTCGCGGCTGCTCTGGAAGCTCACGGGACTCGTCTCGGTCATGCCGTAGGCGATCGTGATCTCGCTCATGTGCATCTTGGACATGACCTCTTTCATCACCTCCACGGGACACGGCGCCCCTGCCATGATCCCGCCGCGCAACGACGAGATGTCGTACAGCTCGAACCCCGGCAGATTGAGCTGTGCGATGAACATCGTCGGCACGCCGTACAACACATCGCATTTCTCTGCCGCGATGGCCGCCAGAGTCGCTGCCGGGTCGAATGATTCCCCGGGGTAGACCATGGCCGCCATGTGTGTCAGGCAGCCCAGGTTGCCCATGACCATGCCGAAGCAGTGATACAGCGGAACGGGAATGCACACGCGCGAGCCTGGCTTGATCCCTGTCGCCTGGCCGACGAAGAAACCGTTGTTGAGAAGGTTGTAGTGGGAGAGCGTGGCTCCCTTCGGCAGGCCCGTCGTGCCGCTGGTGAATTGGATGTTTACGGCGGATCGAGGGTCGATGGTCGCAGCGGTCTGCTCCAGCAGCTGCATGGAGCTTGCGTCGGCCAGATTCGAAATGACATTGAACGGCGTACAACCAGAGTGGATGCCGCTGCCGATCGTGATGACGTGCTGCAGAGCCGGCAAGCGGGCGCTGTGCAGTACATCCTTGCCATCGGCCAACTCCGGCGCGAGCGTGTTGAGCATCGCGAGGTAATCGCTGGATTTGAAGCGTCTCGCCGTGATGAGCGCGCAGCATTCGACGGCGCGCAGCACATGTTCGAGCTCGCCAATTCGATAGGCAGGATTGATGTTGACGAGCACCAACCCGGCCTTCGCGGTCGCGAACTGAGCGATCGTCCACTCTGCGCAGTTCGGAGACCAGATCCCGACGCGGTCGCCTGGTTTCAGGCCAAGGCGCAGCAGACCCGCGGCGAACTCGTCGGAGCGGGTCTTGAGTTCCGAGTAGGTCCAGCGCACGCGCTGATGGGGGACCACCAGCGCGACCTGCTCACCGGCGCGCCCGGCGACGCGGTCCAGGTAGCTGCCGATCGTCTCGTCGATCAGAGTGGCCGAGCGATCGCCCGACACGAAGCTCTCTTGGGTCACAGCTCAGTCTCCGGTACCAGGAACCGCTTACTTGCCCTCGAACGTCATCTCGGGCGGCGGGACGTCTGCGTCGAAAGCCTTGGCGGTGTTGACGAAGCCGCGCTGCACGTCCTGGGTGAGGAAGAGTTCCATCGTCACGTCGGGCATCACGGCGTCCGCGGCGGTGATGCCTCCGCCCGACCAGGCCTTCAGGAGCGTGCGCGTGGCCGCATAGGAGCGAGTCGGGCCGGTCGCTAGGCGCTGCACAAGGGCCTCGGCTTCGGCATCGAGCTTGGCCGCCGGCACGACATGCGTGGCGATGCCGAGTTCACCGGCTTCCTTGCCGACGATGGGCTCGCCCAGCATCGAGAAGCGCGAGGCGCGGGCGCGTCCGGCGCGCTCGGCCAGGCGCTGCAAGGCGCCCGCGATCGGCAACATTCCTGTCGTGACCTCGACGCAGCAGAAGACCGCGTCCTCCGCCGCGACGATGAAGTCACATGCGAGAGCAAGCTCGAAGGCGCCACCGAACGCGAGGCCGCGCACGACAGCGACGGTGGGCACCCGCAGCGCCTCGATGGCACGATAGGATGCGTTCACGTCCGCAACGAACGTGCGGAACCAGTTGATGTCCTTGCCGGGCCACTCGCGGACCTCGCCGCCCAGGCTGAAGTTAGGTCCTTCGGCGCGGACAACCAGGACTCGGATGTCGCTTTCGCTTGCGGTGTGAACGGCCTCGCGAAGAGAAGCTGCGTACTGAAGATCGATGCGGTTGTAGGGCGGGTTGGCAAGCACGATGCTGCCGATGCTCTCGCGACGTTCGAAACGAATGGTGCGCATGGTCGATACCTATCGGTTGGGTATGCGGTATTTCGCCTCTTCCGCAGTCGAGGCGCTGGTTCGGCCGGCGGTCAGGCAGGGATGACAGGCAGCAGAAGATGAGACGGTCGGTCGGCGTCCCGATAGACCCGGTGCGTGACGGTCTTGCTGCTGCAGACGTGGTAGGGGATGTATTCGACGTTGGTCATCGCACCGGTTCCGGTGGGCACGTCCATGCTCGTGATCTCGAGGCAGATCCGGTGTCCGGCCTTGAACTGGTTGGCCGTGGCGAGGATCTCGATCTTGTATTCGACGACCTCGCCGGGCTTCACCGGCGCGAGCGAAGCGCGCGTCATCTTGTGGAACGGCTTCCACTGCGTCGACCGGCTTTCGTCGAGCGCGCGATACGAGGCCTTGAGCCAGCCACGCGTGAGCTCGCGCTCGGGCAGGTTCGGCGGCACGTCGCGCTCGCCCTCGCGCGCGGTGCGCACAGAGACATCCGGGCCGACATCCTTGAGAACGACGATCCAGTTGGTGTCTTCCTGGTCGATGGCGGCGTACAACGTCAGGGAAATCGGACCGGCGACCGTGACATCGTGCGCAAGCGGCTCCGTCATGTAGCGCAGGCGCTCGACCTTCGTGGTTCGCGTGACCGGCATTTGGGTGAACACGTCCGGTTCACGCGCCGATGCGCCCAGTTGCGCAGTGGGGCGCGGCTCCTCGGTGGTCAGCCCTTCCCAGTGCGACAGGTAGAACTTCTGCCATTGCGTTTCGGGCAGGGGCCAGTCCTTGCCGGTGCGCCACTCGTTCGCTCCCATGAGCCAGTAGCGCACGGGCGGCTCGTCCATGATCCCGGTGTCCTTGTCCTTGAGCCAATAGTCGTACCAGCGAAGGATCTCGTCGTGGTACTGGTGAAAGGGACGTTCCAGATGTGCCGGGCCGGTGAACAGGAGTTTCTTCGGCTGCTGCACGTTGCGGAAGTAGTTCTGCGCGCCGAGCCAGTGGAGCTTGTACGTGTACGCGTAGGCGCCGGAGCCCGTGTAAAACGGGATCTTGATCTTCTTGAACGTCTCTTCGGCGCGCGCGAGCACGCCGTCCGCTTCCCAGGGCTGCGTCATCATCAGGTACATGACGAAGGTGCGCTGCCCCTTCTGCGTCAGGATGTTGTAGAGATTGATGTACTGCTTGTAGTCGGGGTTACGCATGGCCTCGCGCCACAGCGCCTGCTGCTCCGGCGGCAACTCGCCGGGGACATCGCGTGACTCGTGGACCGTGCTGAAAACGTCGAGCAGGTACGGGAACGTGTGGATCACGCCGCCCGGGTTGAAGTCGCGAAAGCCGAACATGCCGCCGTACGCGCTGCAAGCGTCGTACGGGAAGATGGCCTTGAGGGCAGGGTGGCCCTGTGCAGCGGCGCGCCACTGCTCCCCGGCGTAGCCGGAGATGCCGACCATTCCCACCTTGCCGTTGGACCACGGTTGCTTGGTGATCCACTCGATCAGGTCGAAGTGGTCGGTGTCCTCGTGACCGTAGTGGCCTTCGGATTTGGCTGACCCGCGCGGTTGCGCGACGACATGCGCGTAGCCGTTGGCAATGAAGCGACGCGTATCGCCCGCTTCGATGGGACCGAACCACAGCGGAGCGTGGGCGGGCTGAGGCGGCAGGATGTCCGCGATATCGGGGCCCTGGATGTCCTTGTTATGCAGGGCGCACGCGTACAGGACCGGATACTTGCCCGGTCCGTCCGGACGGTATACGTCCACCCCCAAGCGGGTTCCGTCACGCATCGTGACGACGAGGTCGCGCTCTTCAATCATCGGTTTGTCTCCCGTCCACGCGCCCATGCGTCTTTGCATGGTCAAGGTGCAGTCCACGACCGGAGAGGACGGTCGCGGTAAACTGAACAGATGTAAAGTATAAGCACGATTTGGCGGAACGCAAGCACTGCGTACGTCTCGATGCGCTGGTCATCAGGGCGCAAGCAAAGGCCGCTCGCTCACACGCGGCGAGCGGGGAAGAGCAAGCCGGCACTCAGGAGTCGCGCATCAAGTGCGTTCGTTGCACGGGTGACAAAGGAGCATTGCCCTCGCTCGTCTAGAACGCGCGCCACGCTGGCTTGCTCGTACGCGGCCGATCGGCGGCTTGGCAAACCGCCCGCGTCCGCGACGTTTGCGAGACCTACTGTTCCAGCGACGTCTTCGGCTGCTTCGATCGAGACCTCCGTGCCCACGGCGATCACCGCGATGGTGAACGCTCCAACGTGCAGCCCGCTGACGTACGCCGGGCGCGAAAGTGCTGACCGGGATCACCTTGGTCGCGGCGAGGAATCGCGACAGGTGTTGCGCAACCTGCTCAGGTTCCCGGGGAGCACAGCAAAGGAAGCTGGTGGCGGACTGGCAAGGGCACAGGAGCGTCTCTTTGCATTCGTCGACAGCTACCTCCAGTCAGAGGCCATGGATTGTCTAAGACCCTCCGAAATCCGCTACTTCTGCAGCGACTGCAGCATCGGCGTCGTGCTCCAGGATCCCGCGGACTTCCTTGATCCACGAACTCATCGTCGCGTCTCGCTGCTTCGCATCGCCAAAGTCGGTGCGATAGAACTTGCCGGCCTGGCGAGCGACGCCCTGTACCAGTCCGGTTCGCTGGTGGCGGAGTCGCTCATAGCTTGCGAGGCGCTTGGAAAGGTCGTTGACTGACGCGCCTCTTAGCAGGACCCCGAGCGTGTAGGCGTCTTCGATCGCCTGACCTGCGCCCTGCCCGAGATGGGGCACCATGGGATGCGCCGCGTCGCCAAGCAAGGTCGTGTGTCCGACAGTCCACCGAGGTAGAGGCGATCGGTCGTAGATTCCCCAGACGAAAGTCTCGTCGAGCGCCGCTATCGTCTGTTTCACGCGCTCGTCCCAGCCCGCATACTCGGCAGCGAGTGCAGCGAGATCGCCGCGGGCAGACCACGACTCGGCGGACTCACGGTCGGTCGGTACGAAGGCAACGATGTTGATGATCGTGCTGGCCGAGACCGGATAGCACAGGAAGCTTCGACTCGCTCCCATCCAGAGATACAGGCCTTCAGCGCCCTCGGCCCACGCCAGCTTGTCGGTCGGCACCATGCCGCGGTACGCCATGACTCCCTCGCTCGTTGCAGGCGCATCGAGTCCGATCTGTTGCCGGACCACGGATCGAATGCCGTCGGCACCGATGACCATGTCGTGCGTCTCTCGAGCACCGTTGTCAAAGGACAGGACGACTTCGGTACCTTGCTGGGTCAGTTTGGAGCAACGATGTCCCAGGCGTAAGCCGGAAAACGGTACGGCACGGACGAGAGCGTTCAGGAACTCTGCCCGGTGAACGTTGTATCCCCGCCCGGCGTCTGCGAGCGGCGCGCCTCCGCGCGGGGCTCCTGTTTCGATGGGGTCGCCGCCGGCGGTCATGAGTCTGACCCCGGCAGTCGGCGAACCGATCCGCTTCAGGTCCTCACCCAGACCGAGCTTGACTAGCAACCGCGTCGCGTTCGGGTGCAGCGTGACACCCGCACCGATCTCGCGAAACTGGTCGGCCTGTTCATACACGGTGACGTCGTGCCCCGAGTCACCGAGGGCCACGGCGGTGGCCAGGCCACCGATACCTCCTCCGACAACTGCGATTCTCAGCCTGGCGACCATCCCGCCTCCGTTCCTCTGTATCCGTCTACTGACGTCCAAGCAGCTTGAACCTCCGAGAAACGGCGTCTCCGGCGAACGAGGCGGGCGTTGCCAGTTCTCGCACTGGTCGGCTGATGCAGGGCGGCTGACATTGAGCACAAGAGGGCTCAAGGCGCATGTCTGCGGCTCCTGGTCTGCCGCATTGAATTGTACGATTGTAAAGGTTAGACCCCGCACAAGAGCAAACACAAGGGGCTTTCGCAGGCACTTCGTCGAAGGTCATGATCGGACAGCCGGACCAGTCGACGGAAGTGATGGCCTGGCGATCGAATCGCATCCGTTCCTTCAACGCCCGGCTCAGGCCCTGGACGATCCCGCCCTCGCACCGGCTGATGACGCAGTCGGGATTGATGACTTGGCCGACGTCGAGGCCATAGCAGGCTCGTACGCGTACGGCCCGAGCATCAGAACGCTGATGCCGGCCGCCGCCAGGCCGAGGCCGCACACGACGAAGCCTGCTCCGTAACCGTGCAAGTGCGTGTAGAGCGTTCCCAGCAGCAAGGGGCCCAGACCCGCGCCGATCGTGAAGATCGCGAAGAGCACGCCGTACAGCTGTCCGAAGCGCTTCAAGCCGAAGTAGCGCGAGGTGAAGAAGCCGATCATGTCGACTTCCGCTCCCGCGGCCAGCCCGATGCCCACCATCCCCAGCACGGCATTGACACCGCTCGCCAGCAGGTAGATGCCGACGATCGCCAACGCGAAGAAGCCCGCCGCCACATAGGCTGCGAACACCTTGTCCATCAGGTATCCGGCGAGGAGCCGGCCGACAAGGCCCGCGACGCCCGTCGCCACCAGCACGCTTGTCGCAGAGCTTGCAGACCATCCTCGCTCGACGAGGAGTGGCACAACATGCACGATGGCTCCATTGACAGCCATGGAGACCAACAGGACCGCCAAGGCGATGCTCCAGAACGCGCGCAGCCGCAAGGCTTCGCGCAGGCCCATGCCGGGCGTCGCAAGGCCAGTGACGCCGGGCAAGCGATCGCCGGCGGGATCGCGCAACAGGAAGAGGACCGAGGGCAACGCGACCGCCGCGATCGCCAGCCCCAAGCCCAGATAGCCGACGCGCCAGCCGAACGATGCGATGAGCCACTGCGCGTACTGAGGGATGAGCGCTGTTCCGATGCCGATCCCGCTCATGGCGACGCCGATGGCAAGTCCACGGCGGCGGTCGAAGAAGCTCGCGATCGACTTGACGTAGCCGATCGGGCTCTGCGCCGCGCCTGTCGCACCGGCGAGAGCCGTCAGCGCGATGAACATCGGGAATGCGGTGCTCTGGCCGATGAGCACGACATTGACCGCGAACAGGCACAGGGCGATCGCCAGCGGGCGTCGCACGCCGAACTTATCCATCAGTAGGCCGACGAACGGAAGCGTGATGGCGGACAGCAATGCACACAGCGCGATGGCGCCGCCGAGCGAAGCTCGGCTCCAGCCGAATTCGCCTTCCAGAGGCCCGATGAAGACGCCGAACGCGAATACGCTGATCGGGCCGTTGCCCACGATCAAGCCCAAGGCGCCGCCGAGCGGGACGAGCCAGTCTCGCGGAGTGTTCTCCGCCGTGACATCCCGGTCGATCGAGTTCGGTTCCGATTCCAAAGGCTGTCTCCTTTGCTCTCGTGCTAGTTCAGCAGCACGTCCACGACACGGTTGCGCAGCCCGCCCAGACAGCGGCCGGACTCCAGATCGGTCAGCGTCGCGGTGACGACGTCGCCATGACGCAGGAACGGCCGGCCCTTGGTCATCTCGGCACGCAGCCCGTCCCGCCGGGCTTCATCGGCCAGCAGGTGCGTGCGGATGATCTCCACCATCGCGGCCGTGACCGAAGTGGTCACGCCGCCGGGCGTGCCGGTCAGCAACAGGTCGCCCGCGCGCATGTCGAGGATCGTGGCGACATAGTTGAGCGTCTCGACCGGTTTCCAGATCAGTTGCCGCGACGTCGCCTGCTGGCGCAAGTCGCCGTTGACGTCCAGGCGCAGCTCCAGCTGCTCCAGCGCCGGCGCAACCTCCGCGGGTTCCAGCAGCCACAGGACCGGCCCCACCGGGCAGAAGGTGCGGTAGCTCTTGCCGCGAAACCATTGCAGCAGCGACTCGCCGAACTGGATGTCGCGCGCCGACACGTCGTTGCAGAGGATGACGCCGGCGACGTACTCGCCGATGTTGTCGCGGCTGATGCGATCGCCCGAACCCAGCCGTCGGCGCATCACGAGCGCGAACTCGACTTCATAGTCCAGCAGTTCCGCTTCGGCCGGGCGAACGATGTCGTCGTAGGGGCCGGTGATCGAGGAGCCGGCCTTCGCGAACAGCAGGTTGCTCTTGCGGTCGGCATGCCTTGCTTCTTGTGCGTGCGATGAGTAGTTGAGTCCCTGGCAAACCAGCGACGCATCCGGCGTCACGGGCGACATCAATTGAGAAGCTTTGATCGACTCGCCTGGCGCGTGCGCGACGGAACCGGCAGCCCTCTGCGATAGGAACGCCGCCGTCGTTTCGGCGCTGATGAGCAGTGGCTTGACCGTGAGCTCCTCATCGGCCGACCGAGGCGATGCGCCCACAAGTTGGCCCCACCGAACGGCCTTCCCCTCGCGGTATCGAACGATCAATTCCGACACGTCAACCGCCCGCCGCATCCCGCCGCAGGCGGATCAGCAACTTGCCGTTGTTGGCGCCGCTGTATAGGGTCTCGATGAGCCCCGGCGCGGACTCGATGCCTTCGCGGATGTCCTCGCGATACTTCAGCTGACCCGTGCGGACCCAGCCCGCCAGCGCAGAGACGGCTTCCTCGTAGCGGCCGGCAAAGTCCGTCGTCAGGAAACCGCGCATCGTCGCGCGCTTAACCAGCAGGTGGCGTTCGGGACGCGGACCCCTGTTCCAGGGATCCCAACTCGCAAAGGACGCCGTGCCGCAGATCGCGATGCGTGCATGGACATTGATCAGGCGCAGCACCGCATCGAGCGCGGCGCCGGAGGTGTTGTCGAAATACGCGTCGATCCCGCTCGCGCAGGCCCGCCGCAGCGCCGCTTCAAGGTCTCGTTCGCGCTTGTAGTCGATGGCCGCGTCGAAGCCGAACTCTTCGATGCATTGCCGGACCTTCTCCTCACCGCCGGCGATGCCGACAACGCGACAACCCTTGATGCGGGCGATCTGGCCGACGGCGGAGCCGACGGCTCCTGCCGCCGTGGACACCACGAGAGTCTCACCCGTGGTGGGGCGGCACACGTCCAGCAGGCCGAAGTACGCCGTCATGCCGTTCAGCCCGAGGACACCGAGCGACAGCGACATCGGCAGATCGGACTCGCGCAACTTGCGCATCACGCTCTCGACGCGCACCGCGGCGTAGTCCTGCCACCCGAAGATGCCCATCACCTGATCGCCGGCCGCATACCCAGGATTGCGGGACTCGATGACTTCGCCCACCGCAAAGGCGCGCATCGTGTCGCCGACTTCAATGCGAGGCCAATAGGTGCTCTTGTCCGCGATCCATCCGCGCATGGCCGGATCGACCGACAAGTAGGCGTTGCGCACGAGAAACTCGCCTTCCTTCGGCGCCGGAATCGGTGCGGTGCGGATCGCGAAGTCCTCCGAGCGGGGAATGCCGTTGGGTCGCGACTTCAGCCACACCTGGCGATTGACCTGGTTACTGTGCATGTGCTTCTCCCAAGAATCGCAAGGCGTTCTCCGACAAGAGGAGGCTGCGCGTCTTTTCATCGAGTTCCAGCGCATCCAGCCGTTGCAGAGGCGTACTGTCCTGGATGACGAAGGGATGGTCCGTGCCGATGCACAGCTGGGTCGGACCGAAGGTCGCGATCAGATGCGCGAGGGTCGGCGCGTCGTACACGAGCGTGTCGTAGAACAAGGTGCGTGCCTGTTCGATCGGTGAGCGTTGATGCGGCAGCCCGAGCTGTCCCCACCCGGCCGCGAGCCGTGGCAGGGTTAATGCGAAGCCGCCGGCACCGTGGCTGAAGGCGATCCGCAGATTGGGAT